>OFDA01000129.1_pt1 | contig 54456 bp, 60 predicted proteins | sample 1520921 | NCBI WGS metagenome assembly OFDA01 (sample SAMEA2699028, study PRJEB24076) | metagenome
TACAGAACTAAATCCTTCACTTAAATTATTTGTCTAACTTTTTGGGGTCAGTACATCATGGCCGTGTTTTTGTTTTACTTAAGCTAGTTAGCTAGTTCTCTTAGTTAATTTAAAACAGACTTTTACTTTTTATTTTTGATTTCCCACAAGATCTCCCAATTTCCAAATACCAAGCCAAAAAGAAATTGTTAGCATGATAAAGAATGTAAGGAACATATTATCGACTAGATTTTTACTCATCAAGCATAGTTCTCTAGCTATGTAAGGAGACACGGGGAACAAAATGCACTGTACTATAGTAATTATTTTTTTCATTTTTGTCATCAGTGTTCTTTAATATAATTCATCCCTGATTGATTCAACAAACTCCGTGTAAAAGCGTTGAATGGATTGCTTAACATAATCAGATTGGCGGTCATCAGTCCCATCTAACAATCTCTGATAGCTATCCAAAGATTCTACATCTTTGAGTTGAACTTCAAAGGTGTGCCTAATACACCGGCTTCTCAAAGTCACTAAGAAATCCTTTTAGCGATTCTTTTTGCATTCCTTGGTAAATATTTTTATCTAATCGAATACCAAGAGTGTTTAACTCAGTTGATAGGTTGTCGTAAAGTTCTTGTAAGTCCATAATGTACTCTTTGTAAATAAATTTCATGCGGGAATAGAGATATCCATTTGGACATTTGGGAGAATATCTCTGAAATTATTGCTGTCTGTTAATTAAATACTTGCAATATTTTATAGTTTTGGTATAATATAGTTAACTCATCGACCAAGTTGTTGAAGGAGATTGCGATTACGTCCCTAATCATAGGGACGTTTTCTGTTTTTCTCAGTTAGTTTTATATTTATCGTATTCTTCCAGTTTCTTTCGAAGTACATTATCATAGTGTATGTAAAATGCTGTTATCAATAAATAGTAACTAGGTCTTTCTTCAAGTACAATAAAATAGCGATCTACTGGATCTAATAAAAATATTCTATTAAATTTTTTATACGGTCGTTCATATATTAAGAAACAATCTTGTTTGCAAATCTTGTTATGATCCGTTTCTATTGCAGGTCTTAACCAACATAATCTTTCGCTCCTTCTTAAATCAGGTTCTCGTTCTTCTGAATCTATATCAAAATTTTTACAGGTAAGATGAAAATAACTATCTTCTTTACCTTCAAAATACGGATACGACTTTAACTCGACAAATTTCCCTCTAAAAGTTATCTTGAAGTTGAACAATTGCTCTAAAAATACATTCTCATATAAAAAATCATCATAAAGAGCATAGTCACCATTAAATTGATCAAGTGTTATCTTCGGAGGAAGGATAGGACAAAAATCTGTTACGTTACTGCTCATCACTTAACTCCATTTTAAAAATATTGAATTTTATTGCGTTATACTTTGTATTCGTTGTTAACTCATGCTTAGCTCTATTAGAGATTAAATTACTTAGCCTGATTCTAGCTAAACTACTTTCAAAGCTCCTATTTTTATAAGCTACTGCCCCTATCAATAGGTCAGCTAATTGCATTATTGAGTTTTCATGAGAGCGAATTTGTTGAATATTTTTGATATGTTTGGGTGACTGCTTCCAGTTTTCAAGAATATTCTTTAACTTGTTAACTTTTAAAATACTATTTGTGTCTTTTATATCTATAAAAACGTTAACATCATCCTCAAAGAGAAATTTTCTTACTAAATAAAAGTACTGCTTATAGTAAAAATCATCGTGGGTTTGATTATATTTCTTATGGTTTAATTTATTTTTGTCTATTATAACTACTCTAAAATTAAGATGCTCATTATCAAAAAAATAATTTACAAGATCTTCATAAAAGGTAATTTTAGAATTTGAAACTTTCCTCCACTTTATTTCAGAACGTGAAGAAATACCGTGTTTTCTTTTTATTTCTTTAATCTCCTTATAGACAATATTCCTTACATAGTCTGGACAAGAAATCCCTCCTATTAACATTACACTCTCACCATCATTTTCCAAATGACAAGACTCATCACAATATAAGTTTAGCATCTTAATAACTCCTAATTTTGTAGTAATAATTCTATTATACCACGAACCCCCAGTAAAACTAAGACTTACAAAGGATTATTCTTCAAGAATTAGTATGTATTTTTAAGAACAATAATCTAAAATAGATTGGAGAACAGACATCTTACTTCGGTGTCTGTTTTTCTATACCTAAAAATGTACTTTTGCTCTTCATCAACTTCACCAAACTTTCTTCTAAAATATACATTAAAAAATCTCCTAATGGACTACAATATAGATACCACGATGAACGTTATTCTAGCTTTTTCAATTTTACATAATAAAATAAAGTACATTTTTCAAATAGTCTACATTACTCCTTAAACTCAGTTGTATCAAGGGTTTATCCACTGTCTCGGGAAAATTACAAAAATTTTTAGTTTTTATTTTTGTAATTAAAACAAATTTTATACAAAATAATTCTCAATAATGTACTTTGTTTAAGTGAACACTGGAAATTTTTGAAACATGCATTTTTCTTATACTATTAAATTGCTAATCAGAAAAAGAGTTCTACATATAAATAGAACTCTTATAATCTAGGATATTGTGTTAACTCTCTAGTTATTCTTTAACGCCTCTTTAATTTCACCGATTGTCGCTGAAACAGTTTTATCTTGAAATGATTTTACTTCTTTATTGCCATCTTTATCAATAGTTTCAACTGGACTACTGTAATCATCTGTTGAGCTTGTCGTAAAACCACCTGATTTATCCGCAATAATTAATTTGTCATCAGGTTGGTTTGAGAAATATTCATTAATTTCTTTTTCAGACTTATTTTTTAGAAGGTTCTTATAAATTTCAATTGTTTGATTTTCTTTTTGTTGAGCTCCTAACGAATTAGCAATAACAGGGTTTAATAAAGCATATGAAATTAATCCTACAGTCAATACAGTTAATGTTAAAGGTAAAATTTTTTTAGTCATTTTTTAGACCTACTTTCTTTCTTTTTATTTATTTATTAAGAGTATACTAATAAGCTATTTTCTTCTTTAAAATCGTTATATTTTACTGGATAGGCCTCCACCCCATCCAGTCTCATTGTATTATTACTTCTGTTAAAATTCAATTTATTGTGTGTGAAACTAGTTCCAGAATTTGAACTTTAAATTTTTTATTATACATTGATTATCATTGAAAAAAATGTACAAATCAATTTCTTAGATTAGATGATATTATGCACTATAAAACATACAAAATACCACTCCAGAATAATGTACAAAATAAAAATAAAGTACACTTTTTAAAGAGTGTACTTTATGCTTCTAATTCAGTAGTATCAAGGGTTTAGCTCTAGTTAAGTCAATTGTACATAAACTTTTAGTTTTTTATGAACCTAATAAGGCGCCTGGTGAGAAACTAAAATTTTTTACAAAATTCTCATACTGTTGTTCTGTTGATGTGAAGCCTTCCTTGCTATTCTTTATTCTAAAATTCTTCATCAAATAAGATCGGGTTATTTTCAAATATACTTAAATCAAATAAATGCTCTTTATCCATAATAATTTAGTTTTGTTTCCAAGTTTGTTTTGCTGTCTCGGATTGAATTTATCTGTTCGTTTCTTTATTCTGATATTATTTTACAAGCTCTTCATTTCAAAATAGTTTTTAAAAAAGATTACATAAGATAAATTATGTAATCCTCTATAGATTTAAAAATAAACTTAATTGTTTTACGAATTCTGGATTTGTTGGCAATGCGGAATGATGGGCCTTACGACCAGTTAAATAAACTTCAGTATAGCAATTTTCGTTAAAAATCTTCTTTCCAGCCTGAGCGCTCTTTAGCGGTACGATCCCATCTGTTTTTCCTGCAAAATCACCTACGAAATTGAGAACTTGTACTTCTTTACCAATCCGATGTTTCCACTTTTGAAAATCTTCGTACATGTCTTGATTAAATAGATAAGGACTCCCAATAATAGCAAGTTTTGTTAGCTTGAGCCTCTTCTTCTCCAAAAATCCACTTTCCAGAAATCCGGTCAATACCAAACCGCCGTTTGAGTGTCCGACAGCCTGAAAGTCGGTAAAATAATAGTGATCCAATAGATGCTGAAAGGCTGTTTTTAGTGATTCGATTTGCTGCTTGATATTGCTGTAGCCGTCTCGATTGTTCTCAAAGCCAATCACAATCATCGGATTCGGCTCTTTGGTATTGAGTCTTCCTTCCATCTCTATAGAATCATCTTTATTGACTTTAATTTTTAAGAGACTCTGTTTTTTTCTAGAAAAGCGATGGAGCATGCGGATGGTTCCGTTGAATCGCTGGATACTGGCTGAACTCCCAGGTACAAAGATGATTGGTCTGATGGGAGGTTTCTTCGATCCTTTAGGAAATTCAAAGGGCTTGCTGTGGGAAGAAAAGAGTCTTCCAAAGAAACGAATGAGTTGTTGAAATAGTTTTTTTAACATCTTTCCTCTAGTAGTAGTTTCTAAAAGAACCCAGAACAGTGTGTTCTAGGCCCTTATTAGAAACGATTATTTCCGTTTTTTCTTGTTTTTGCGCATTTGTTTGGCCATCTTGTTCATCGCCCGTTTCATCATGAATTCACCGGCTTTTCCTTTGAGACCACCACCGAACATTTGGCTCATGTCAGGCATCCCAGCGCCTCCGCCAAGAGCTGATAAGTCAGGCATCCCGCCTTGTCCCATCATGCTTTCAAGGGCAGACATATCAGGCATGCCACCAGGCATATTCTTCGGCATATTATTTGGATTAAGCCCCATTTGTTTCATCATCTTGTTCATATCGCCAGAGAGGACACCTTGCATCATCTGTTTGGCTTGGTTAAAGTCCTTGATGAATTTGTTCACTTCGACAAAGCTGTTTCCTGAACCAGCAGCAATCCGACGACGTCGGCTAGGGTTCAACAAATCTGGATTTTCGCGTTCAGCTGGGGTCATGGATGATACGATGGCGCGTTTGCGAGCAATTTCTCGTTCATCGACCTTGAGGTTCTTCATGGCAGGGTTATTAGCCATACCTGGAAGCATCTTGAGCAAGTCTTCCATTGGTCCCATATTTTGTACTTGGTCTAACTGATCAATGAAGTCGTTGAAATCAAAGGTATTTTCCCGCATTTTCTCAGCGAGTTCAAGGGAACGTTTCTCATCATATTCTTGAGAAGCCTTCTCGATCAGTGTCAACATATCCCCCATACCGAGGATCCGACCAGACATGCGGTCTGGGTGGAAGGTTTCGATATCAGTGATTTTTTCACCAGTACCAGTGAATTTGATTGGCTTCCCAGTAATCTGACGAACAGAAAGGGCTGCACCACCACGGGTATCCCCATCAATCTTGGTCAAGATGACCCCGGTCACTTCGAGTTGTTCGTTAAACTCACGCGCCACATTAGCCGCTTCTTGACCGATCATGGCATCCACAACTAAGAAGATTTCATTCGGCTCAGCAAGGGCTTTGACATCCCGCAACTCGCCCATGAGTTTTTCATCGATTTGCAGACGACCGGCTGTATCGATCAAGACATAGTCATTGTGGTTGGCTCTTGCCTGCTCCAAACCTTGACGAACGATCTCTACTGCAGGGACTTCTGTACCAAGTGAGAAGACAGGGACATTGATCTGTTGACCAAGCGTCTTCAACTGGTCAATGGCTGCTGGACGATAGATATCGGCCGCAATCATCAAAGGACGTGCATTTTCTTCTTTGACCAATTTGTTGGCTAATTTACCAGCAAAGGTTGTTTTACCAGCCCCTTGAAGACCAACCATCATGATAATGGTTGGAATTTTTGGAGATTTGATAATTTCTGCTGTTTCTGAACCCAAAATGGCTGTCAATTCTTCATCGACAATCTTCACGATTTGTTGGGCAGGATTGAGGGTTTCGATGACTTCGTGACCTACGGCCCGCTCGCGGACGCGTTTGATAAAGTCTTTTACAACAGGAAGGGCAACGTCGGCCTCTAGGAGGGCTAGACGAATCTCTTTGGTTGCCTCTTGGACATCCGCTTCAGAGATTTTCCCTTTCTTACGAAGATTTTTAAAGACGTTCTGTAAACGTTCGGTTAAACTTTCAAATGCCATACTACTTCTCCTATTACAGGTATTTTAATCTTTTTATTCTCGGTTATCAATGCTAGATAAGACTGCGATTTGCTCTTGCAGATAAACGTCATCAGGATATTTGTCTGAGATCTGGTCGAAAATCTGGCTGCGTACAATGTAGTCCGAGTACATGTGCAACTTCATCTCATAATCTTCTAAGATTTTCTCCGTCCGCTTGATATTATCATAGACCGCCTGACGGCTCACTCCAAACTCTTCCGCAATCTCAGCTAAGCTGTAATCATCAGCGTAATAAAGCTCGATGTAGTTCATTTGCTTGTCCGTCAAGAGCGCTGCATAAAACTCAAAGAGCGCATTCATTCGGTTGGTTTTCTCAATTTCCATACCTTTCATTATATCAAAAAAGCCCGCTAAAGACTAGCGGGACTTGATGCTTTTTGAGCTTGAAATAAGAGGATCTATCATTAGAGTTTTAGTGCTAACATATTGACTGTCATCCCTGCTGCAGTTCCCATCAAGAAGATGGTATCTCCCTCCTTCACATAGCCGTGATCAAGCGCATAGGCTAAACCGAAAGGCACGGCTACCGAAACCATATTTCCATAATCGCTGACAATATTGAGATATTTATCTTTGCCAACTCCCAATTTGTCCATGACGAGTGGCAAGGCCCGGCTAGCTTGGTGGGGAATAATATAGTCTACAGCGTCTTTAGAAATGCCTGATTTCTCTTGGAATTCTTGGAACATTTCTGGAATAACACGAGCAGAAAGTAAGAGAATTTTCTTCCCTTTCATGTCAAACATGAAATCGGTCTTGGTTGATTCAGAGTACAATTTCGGATGATAAGCTGTCAAACCACCCCGAATTTCAGTATCATGTGCTCCCTCAGACCAGGTACGTTGCATGCTAGCAATGATTCCTTTGTCTTGGCTTGTTGCTTCAAAAATAAAGGCAGCTGCTCCATCGCTAAATAATTCAAAACTTTCTTTTTGTTTAGGATTAAGGCCAAGACTTCCTACTTCACTGGATACAATGAGAACCCGCTGGTATTCACCACCTTCAATCAGATAGGAAATGGTGCTTAAGGCTGATACAAAACTCGTACAGGTGGTATTAATATCCATGGCTGGAATCGTCAGTCCCTTGGCCACGCGCTCATGGATCAAAGCAGCCGTACAAGGAATAGGCTGAACGCCAACTGCACTAGCCGAAACCAGGCAGTCGATATCTGTCATTTCAAGTCCCGCATGTTTTAAAGCAGCTTCAATCGCACGCGATGCAAGATCAATCTGTGTTTCTTCTCCTTCTTTCACGCGGTAACGAGTCTGGTCTTTGAAAGTTACTGTATGAGCTGGAAGCGCTGTTCCATAGCCTTTGATTTGTAGATGTCTTTTTACTGTAGTCATAGAATTCTCCTTTTATTGAAGTCGTTGAACACGTTTTAATTTACGTGTTGGGTCCCATTGGTAATCAATAAATTGAATACTTGGGAGGATGAATTGTTTTTGTTGAGCCAAGAGTTCAAATTGGGCAAAGATCGCTTTCTCAATAAAGTCGGAACGATGACTCAAGGCGATGGTAATAGATCCATCTGACAGCTGAGTCACTTGATAGTCCTGAATATTTTCAACGAATAAAATGCACCGGCGAATAAAATCTGGATAGATGGTTTGGCTGTTTCCATCAACTTTTTTGAAATAGAAGATATCGTCCGATCGTCCTTCGATTTTCGCGATTTGAGTAAAAACGGATCCACAAGGACAGGGAGACTTTTCTTCTACTAAAATATCATTAAGTCGGTAGCGATAGATGGGTTGACTCGTTCGTTTAAAATCAGTAATAATCGGATAAAAGCGGCTATCATCCAGATACTCTTTTTCGACATACAAAATATCTTCGTTGAGGTGAAGATTACCTTCTGAACAAGTACAAGCTAAAAACCCTTCTGTTGCTTGGTAGACCTGATCAACCTTTTCTAGTTGAAAGGCTTTGGCGATTGTCTGAGCATCTCTATCTTCTAGGATCTCTGCGACAGAGACAACCTTGACAGGGTGAAGAGCAAGTTGCTGATTAGTGACATAGTTAGCTAACTCAATCAAGGTGGAAGCTGGCGCCACTACAATGGTTGGTTGATAGTTTTTGAGACGCTCTAAATGCTCCTTACTATCCTTGAAGATATCAAAATACTCTAATCGAATAAGGGACGAATTAATGGTTTGATAGAGTTCATTATCAGCACGTAAGAAAAAAGCAATGCGATGACCAAACAGGTTTCCTTTTGGCAACATCTTAGCTAAGATTGCTGCAGCCCACATACTTCTTTCTTTTTCTGTGGTGACAAAGACCCCTCGGTGACCGGAGGTTCCAGAGGACAAGCCTACTGCTACTTCTCCATTCATTTCGGTAAAATCTCGTGTTTGTTCTCCACGTATGGCCATCTCTAATGCCTGATCTCGATCCACGCCCAGGGTATTAAGTTCATTGAAATGCGTCATCATGAGATTCTTATCCATAGTCCCAAAGGATTCAGGAGAATGGCTTTGAAAATAGGGTGAGTGAGAAGTGATAAAAGCATGGTATCGAGCCAATTGCTTTTTTTGGTACTTTTCTAAGGTTTCCTTTGAACGGAATCGATGGCACCATCTCGTTTCAATAAAGGTTTTCAGAAAGACTGTTTTTTTCATTTAAAATCCTTTCAATCCGTTCTTGCGGGTCGTGGCTGACCACAACTTGAATGCCCTCTTGTAATAGTTTCTCTAGCAAATCTGCCCCCTGGAGATAGGCCTTCTTATTGTCCTGTACAAAGGAAGGAATGAGACGCATTTTTCGTGTGTAAGGCAAGAGATCCACTCCCCAGCATAGATCTGCACCTATATAGAGTTTCAGCTCATCCATATACAGACACCCCTGCCCTCTTGCATGCCCATCGATAGATGATACGAGAATACTCCCATCACCAAATAGGTCCGCAGTCGGACGATAAGGGAAAGCAGGATGCGTTTGATCTGCTTTGAGACAAGTCACACGATTTTTGAAATCAGCTGGAAGAAACTCTTTAAAAATCAGATCTTTGAATTTCGGATTCTGGTACACTTCATAGACTTCCTGAGTTACAAAGAAATGAGCATTTGGAAAAAGTGCTGCTCCGCCGAGATGATCAGGGTGCAAATGCGAAAGAAACACATAGGAAATAACTGCTGGATCAATTCCATGCTCTTGCAATAAGTAGTCAATCTGGTCTTCCTTTTTCATCTGCATAGGCGTTGCTAGACGGTACCAGAAATACCGTGTTTTTTTCTTGATCTCATAATGATAGCCAGTATCGTACAAAATATAGCCTTTTTCACGATGATGAATCAAAAAGACACCTGCTGGAAATTGCATTTTTTCATTCGGAATACCTTTGAATAAGAGTCCAGAATGACTGCTACAAAAACCTGCTGGAAAATAATCAATGTGCTCGATCATGTTGGACATACTTATCAATCCCTTCTTCAATGGTCATTTTTGGATAGTAGCCAAGCTCTGTTTGGGCCTTTTGAATATCGAGAGTTTGGCTATAGCGAAGGAGATAATAGGTGTAGCGAGTCAAGGGGGGTTCAGCTTTTATATGAAATAATCGATACACCCCTTCAAGGCTAAAAGCTGTACTTGCTACTAGTCCTGCTGGAATTTTCCGATAGCGGATAGGTTCTCCTAACCCTTTTAGTGTTGTTTCAATCAAATACTTAAAGGTCTTTGGTTCTCCATTTGTAATATTATAAATCTGCCCGTGTGCTTCTTTTGCTTCCAAAGCCAAACGAATGGCTAGAGCGACATTCTCCACACAGGTCATATCCATGAGCTGTTCTCCCCCTCGAATCAACGGAATCCCAATTTTTCGACTGAGGCGTAAAACCCGAGGTAAGATACTGGTATCTCCCACACCAAATAATCCTCTTGGACGCAAGATCATACTTGGCACATCTGGATAGTCAGGAAATAGTTTTTCAGAAGCCAATTTGCTTCTGATGTAATTGTTGAGGTGGTTTTCTTTTGGAGCATCACTTTCCTTGATATCGAATTGGTCTTTCCCAGCTGCGTAAATACTGGGAGAAGACACATAAACCAAGCGTTTTACTGCATATTCACGGCACAAGTCAAGGACATTTTGAGTACCAACTACATTTGCCTGATAGAAAGCCTTCCAAGGTCCCCAAGCAGTGGACAAGGCTCCTGCATGAACAACAGCATCAATTTCCTGAAAAGCTTGTCTTAGTTCCTCAATAGAGCTCAAATCTCCTTTAACAAATTGGACACGCTCACTTTCTAGAGCCTTCCCAACTTTTTCGTTTCGGCCAAAGGCTACAATGGAATAGTCGTGCTCCAATAACTCCTCAATCACATATTTTCCAAGGAAGCCAGTCGCGCCTGTTACAAGAATTTTCATAGTTTTCCATCCGTTCCACGTCTTAATAATCGTTGAATTTCAAACTCTAAGGTATCCAACGGTTTGTAGGTTTTTGATAGTTTGTTTAGTCTCGCTAACTCTTCCCAAGATTCTTTTTCTAACAGGGCGTTAAAACCTGCTTGAATCTCTTCAGTGCGATTTCTATGAGCTTGAAAAGCAATCCCTGCTTCTACTCCTCGAATGGCATAGTCAAATTGGTCATAATCATGCGGCAAGATCAAGGCTGGTTTCTTAAATTCGATACACTGATAAAAGATTCCAGCCCCTCCATGGTGAACCACATAGTCCATCTGCGGAATATATTCTTTGTACGGCAGATAAGAGACGACCGTCACATTTGGCGCTACTTCTTCTTCAGAGAATTCCTTTGCCCCATCTCCTAGAGTGACAAAAAAGTGACATTCTGGGTGCTCTTTGGCTAACTGCTTGGTTTGCTCTAGCAAGTTCTCTTTTGCCCACGTCAACTGAGTCCCACACGTCACGAGAACCTTCTTTTTGTCTTCATAAGAGCTAAGATCCAAAGGATAATCTTCTGCTTTTTCGAGAGAAGTCCCCAAAGGGCCAAGCCACACATATTGATGAGGGAAATGTGTTTTCAACTCCAGCTCCATCATACCAATTCCAAAGATGGCATAAGGAGAGTAAATAGTCTCCACTCCATTTTGATTGTACAACTTGAAATTGTAACGTTTTAAGCGTTTGCGTAAGAGGAAAGCCACGCAGTATTTCCCAATGCGCGTGAGTTTACGGCATAGGGCTTGTATCTTCTCTTCTTTCTTCGTGCGCGCGACTCCCATTCCTCCAAAGAAACAAGGAGGACCATAGGGAGTTTCGATTGCAAATTGAGTTGCCATGGTCGTAATCCAAGGAATTTCCAACTCTTCTGCTACAAAACCAGCTGATAAAGTGATAAAATCAGCAATGACAATATCTGGACGATTGACGCGCCACTCCTCTAACAATTGATCCGAGACATGATTGATCAAATCAAGACTCTTAGATAATTGCCGATAAGCTGAAAATAGATTGAGTTTCTTATCGTTATTCGCCGCACGTTCAAACTCTTCTACTTTGTCCTCTAGAATCGGAACCACTGTGAACCCGAGACTTTCTACAACAGCCTTTTTCTGAGGTCCCGTGAAAACCCGAATTTCTATGGTTGAATCATCCAATAAGGGTTTGACGAGATTCAAAGTCGGGTAGAGATGCCCGCTCAAAGGAACAGCTACCACATCGATTTTAATTTTTTTCATTTTTTTCTGCCTTATATCTCTTTTTTTAGGCCTAATCTGGGCCTCTTATCTATATATTCGTAAAAAAAATCAAAAATTGAAGAAAAAATTAAAATTTTTTTAAAAACTTTTGATTTTGGCTTTACTATCACTATTTAGAAAGAATGATTCCTAACGAAAAAAGCTCCCAAATGCCAGTGGAATCCACTTTAGCATTTGAAAGTTTTTTAGTTTTACGAATTACAAACTTAGTTATTTTCCAAATAAAATTCGAACCGCTCGCCTACATACTGGCTTTTCACATATTCAAAGGCTGTACCATCTTCAAAATAGGAAACTTGGGTTAGCCCTAAAATCGCCTGACCTTTTGAAACCTGTAAATAGTCCGCAATCTTATCCTTGGCCAATCGTGCATAGATGGTCTGATGCGACTTCCCGATCTTATAACCATGACGCTCCAAGGTTTGGAAGAAATGGCTGGTCACCTCTTCCCGATTGAAATTCTTAATAAATTTCTCCGGAATAGAGGCCACTTCATAAACGACAGGAATCCCATCAGCATACCGAACCCGCTCCATCCGAATAATGGTTTCGGTTTTATCAATGCCCAATTTGTCTACTTCTTGCAGGCTAGGAATGGTTTTACGGTATGAAATCACTTGACTAGACGGTTCTCTGCCTTGCGATTTCATGATTTCGGTGAAACTGGTTGTCCCACGCATTTTTTCCCGGACGCGCGTGCTGGTGATAAAGGTGCCACTTCCCACTCGTCTTTCAAGAACCCCCTCTTCGACTAGAAGGGTGATGGCTTGACGAAGGGTCATTCGACTGACCTGAAATTGCTCTGCTAGATCGCGTTCACTAGGAAGGCGCTCCCCGATTTTCCATATTTTTTGATCAATCTCAGACTTAATCTGATCATGAATTTGAATGTAAGCTGGAATCATTGTACTGCTCTTTCTCTCTATTAGGTCTATTGTAGCGTAATTTTCCGAAAGATTCAATCAGAGAATGGTAAAGCGAGGGGTTTTGTGTTAGAATAGAGGAAAGTAAATTTCATTAAGAAGGGGATAAGATGACAAACCTATCAACTGATTTGCATGATGTTGAAAAAATCATCGTGCTTGACTACGGTAGCCAATACAATCAGCTTATTTCACGTCGGATTCGTGAAATTGGTGTCTTCTCAGAATTGAAGAGCCATAAGATTTCTGCTGCTGAAGTGCGTGCAATCAATCCAGTTGGGATCGTTCTTTCAGGCGGACCAAACTCTGTATACGAGGAAGGATCTTTTGATATTGATCCTGAAATTTTTGAGTTGGGAATTCCGATCCTTGGAATCTGTTACGGAATGCAATTGTTGACCCACAAATTGGGAGGAAAGGTTGTTCCAGCAGGTAACGCTGGTAACCGGGAATATGGTCAATCTGAACTCAGTTTGACAGAATCTTCTGCTCTTTTTGCAAGCACACCAGATAAACAAGTTGTTTTGATGAGCCATGGGGATGCTGTGACAGAAATTCCAGCTGACTTCATCCGTACTGGTACTTCTGCTGACTGTCCTTATGCATCCATTGAAAATCCAGACAAGAAAATCTACGGTATCCAGTTCCACCCTGAGGTTCGTCATTCTGTTCACGGTTATGATATCTTGCGTAACTTTGCCTTGAACATCTGTGGGGCTAAAGGTGACTGGACTATGGACAACTTCATTGACATGCAGATCAAAAAAATCCGTGAAACCGTCGGAGATAAACGTGTCCTTCTTGGCCTTTCAGGTGGTGTTGACTCTTCCGTTGTTGGGGTTCTCCTTCAAAAAGCAATCGGCGATCAATTGATTTGTATCTTTGTAGACCACGGTCTTCTTCGTAAAGGGGAAGCAGACCAAGTTATGGAGATGCTTGGTGGCAAGTTTGGTCTCAACATCGTCAAAGCGGATGCTGCCAAACGCTTCCTTGATAAACTAGCTGGTGTATCTGACCCTGAGAAAAAGCGGAAGATTATCGGTAACGAATTTGTTTATGTCTTTGATGACGAAGCAAGCAAGCTAAAAGATGTGAAATTCTTGGCCCAAGGAACTCTTTACACAGACGTGATTGAGTCTGGTACGGATACTGCTCAAACCATCAAATCTCACCACAACGTTGGTGGACTTCCAGAAGATATACAGTTTAAGTTGATTGAACCACTCAATACACTTTACAAGGATGAAGTTCGTGCTCTTGGTACAGAGCTTGGTATGCCAGATAATATCGTGTGGCGCCAACCATTCCCAGGACCAGGGCTTGCCATCCGTGTCATGGGTGAAATCACTGAAGAAAAACTGGAAACAGTCCGTGAATCAGACGCTATCCTTCGTGAAGAAATCGCTAAAGCAGGTCTTGACCGTGATATTTGGCAATACTTCACTGTCAACACTGGCGTTCGTTCAGTCGGTGTTATGGGGGATGGTCGTACTTACGACTATACGATCGCTATCCGCGCCATCACTTCGATCGATGGCATGACAGCTGACTTCGCTAAAATTCCATGGGAAGTCCTCCAAAAAATCTCAGTCCGTATCGTAAACGAAGTTGACCACGTCAACCGCATCGTCTACGATATCACAAGTAAACCACCTGCAACCGTTGAGTGGGAATAACATAAGCAAATATATGTTGTTGCTATAAAACCATTGAAAACAGTGGGTTTTAGCGATTAAATGGTGCAAAACACTCTTGAGTGATACTATTTTGATACTAAAAAGTTGAAATAGTACGTTCAAAAGGAAGTTGTTGAATGTAGCTGAATTGTTTAAAAAGCCTTCCACTAATATGGTGGAAGGCTTTTGTGGAAATAGTGTGAAAGGAAAACTGGGCAGAGCAGATGGACAATAAATATATCAAAATAAATATCTTTCCAATTATTGCTGAAGTAATGTTTGTACTAGCATGCTTGCTATTTCAAGGATATTATATATACATCAATTTTTTGTTTTATATAATTTTAGCAATATATTTCTGGTTGGGAAAAGATTTTTCAATCAAAAAGTGGATTGCTTCTATAAAAGGGGGGATTGCTTTTTGGAAACAGGTTATATTGACGATATTATTCTTTTGTCTTGCTTTCGTATTTACAAATATCTTAGAAAATATGTTCCCATATCTTAGTACGGAAATGATTCATTTGAAAGCGGATAATTGGTTAAAACTTATTCTATTTGCAGCATCTACAATAATATTGCCACCAATCGTAGAAGAAGTATTTTATAGAAAGAACCTTATATCTTTTAGAAATGGGAAAATGTTAATTTTGACAACCTTATTTAGCATGTTTGCATATGCTTTAGAACACACATTTTCAGTTTGGGGAGTTTTCTTATGCATGATATGGGCTTTGCCCTTAAGCATATCTTACATTAAAACCAAAAACATCTATGTTACAATGACGTCACATTTTATATGTAATTTTGTTATAAACGGAATTGCTGTTGTTAAAATATGTGATTATCTATTGAATTGATTATCTGCACAAAACAATATTTACATTGTTAAAGCACATAACTTTAAGATTGTAAAATCTTTCAGCTATGTGCTTTTTCTGTGCCTATTTTATATTCGATGGAATTTTGGCTCCAATGCCACTATTATAGAACTTTAGATCGCTTTCCCAAAAAGGAATGTAATCTTTTTCAGGTTGTCAGGAGTGCTTTCTTTTTTACTTATCCAACCAAACCACTAAAGAATTTGACAATGGCATTCCAGATAGCTCCGAAGAAGCCAGCAATGGCATTCCACGCATTTGTGAAGAAGTTGCCACTGTCTTTTAAAATAGAATCTGTATCAAAATTGATGTTGATATTGTTAAAGGTATCGCCTGCCTTGTCTACGATACTATCTTTCAGATCCGACAAAGTTTTAGTAAAGCTTTTGCTACTGACGACGCTACTCTTTGAAAGATTAACCGCAAAGTTGATGATCAAATTGATCTGTTTGGAGGACATGGCGCCATCTAGTTTATAATTCTTGAGCGTTTCTTCGACAATCTTTTGGATATCATCCTTGCTCAAATCCTTCTTGTTATTTTTAGCATTGGCTACTGCTGTTTTGATATCGGTGAGGGCCACATTCAACTTGTCAGCATCAAAGTTTTTCTTCCCTGCATTTTCTTCGTTAATCCCTGCTAGGGTGGTCAACTCTTCCTGAGCGAGATTTTTGCTTTCTTGCGAGACTTTTGCGCCATTTTTTTCCAATGAGTAATAAATACCAGCCAAGGCACTTTCTCCCGTTACTTTGACAGGAGATGCGACTGTAATTTGTGCATGCTCAAGTCCCAGCGTAGCTGCAGCATTGCGGTACATATCTGCAGTCACTTTGGTTATATTCTGAGGTGTTACAATATTGACTTCAAGAGCTTTGTTTTTTCCGAGCTTTTGAATTTTAACGGAGGAATACAGCTCGAGACTATCATCATTAGCCACATTCATAATGGAAGAATAGATTTCTGGCGTCATGGTCTTCCACTCTTTTTTATCCTTTGCACTGTCGTAATTCAATAGATTTAAGGTCTGCTCAATTTGGCTTTGGTCTAGTGAATAGCCGAGAACATAGTCGGGTTTGACGTAGGTTTCATCAATGACTTTTTGCACATTCGTATCTGCAGAGATATGGGGAACAGCAGAAAATACGGCAAAAGTAGTTGCCGCAAGCATTGCAATTTTTTTAAATTTCATCTTTCTCTTCTTTCTAATCACATCATCTATAAGAAAAAACTCTCAAGCCTCTCACATCGTAAGAGATGAAAAAAGAAGCCAACAAAGAGGTTCCTCACTTCAGTTTTCATTATACTGTTTTATTCTTAAAACTTGCTTACAGCTCTTTTAAGAAATGATGACATTTTTATTTTCCCCAAAGAAACTCGATCAATAGCTTATCAACTATTGGATTTTCATGAAGTTGGCTATGCTGAGCCCCTTTTCCATCAATCTTTTCTTCCCGATAGCTTTTTGCACGTTCTGCTACTAGGTAACGAAGGGCTTTCGAAGAAACATTGAGAACCGACCCATCTGTTTCGCCACCGATATCTCCATAGATATTTAGTACATCGATCTGATTTTCTGGATAGACTTCCCGAAGAGCTAAAAGCTGTTGGTACTGCTCATTCATTGCTGATGGCTTACCTGTTTGTGAATCAAGAACCAAACCTTGGGGTAAATTCATCCCTTCGAGTCCAGCGACATGATTAGCAATGGCGACCTGCTTGACAATTTTTGGCAAGTTCTCATCACTTCCATGTTCCAGAAGATAATATAAAACAGACATGTTTCCCATAGAATGAGCGACGACGTTCATCTCTTTAAAATGGTAGGTTTCTTGAAGTTTTTTAACTACCTGATAGGCATAATGGCTGATGAGTTTTGGATCGGGCGTGCGGTTGTTTTGGTATTCCACTTTGATAATTGGATTGACCGCACCTTTTGGAATGGTCGCTGTCAGCTTTACCTGTCCGTCGTCAGCCACGTTTGCAGTGATGATAGTTTGTGTCACCCCTGCTTTTTTTGCTGCATCTGTCATGTGTTTTTCTGCATTGGCACTCGAGCCATAACCATGAAAAAATAAAGTAGGACGCGTGATTTGTTGGTAATTGGTGTGGTCCAGCTGCGTTTTTTGTTGAGACTTCCCCCAAAAAACGATACATAGGAGAATCAACCCAAGCAACAGTCCGTAGAATGATTTTTTGTACAATAGAAACTCCTTAAGTCATTTTATAACTAACTAGTATTTTATCATAGCCATTCAATGATTTCAAAAGATTGAGAATGAAAGATACAAAATACACAAAAAGATTTAACGATTAAAAGAAAGGCTGGGACAAAAGTCCAAGCCTCTTCTTGTTTTTTGGATTGTCGATTAAGACGCAGTGGTTGAGTGCTCAAAGCACTGCTTTGAGGTGGCGGATAGAACTTGCGAAGCAAGTATCCTAAGTCTTTGTTCGCTTTTAAAGCTTCAAAGATGCCCTATGTTTCCTTTATCTGCAACCTTCAACAGTCTCCCAGACTGTTGAAGCTGTGCGGAGGTGGGACGACGAAATCGAATTCTAACGAATGACCGATTTCTGTCCCACTCTCTCTGACTTAATTGATTAAAACCATGAGAATAAGTTCATAATGGTCATATTCGTCTCTACTAAGCGAGAATAATAGATATTGCCCCCATTTACATAAAGCTCCATCCCATTTAAAAGAGAAATCGGATGCAGATATAGATAGGTTTTACCAGTCACGTTGCCAAGGCTAGGAGCCACCACATCTCGCGAATAGGCACGTGCCAATTCGAGAGATGTGGTGCCACCGTGCTTAGCCACGTAATCAATGTAGTCTTTTCCAAAATTATAAGCTTGGACAGCCGTCCAACTATCTACTCCTTTTTTCTTGGCCTCTTTTAAGTCATCTGAAAGTGTCTGAATCCCCTGACGAATACTGGCTTTGTTATCACTGATGGTGTTGGTTTCTCCACTAGCACTCTCACTGGCTTGCATCAGATCGTCCTCTCGCCCCTTTGTTTCAGTATAGATCATGGCTAAGATCAGATTCTCATTAGCTGTAGTATCCTCATTCGCTAGGGCCTCCCGAACGAGAGAGCGGTATTGTAGGACTTGTTTGACATCATGGTGGATCTGAATCCCCTTAAAAATTCCAAAGATGATAAAGATGAAAAAGATGACCTTGAGTATGCGTTTTATCATTATTTACTTTGTATATCCTCAATATTTTTGATCAGAATGGAATAGGTTCCATTTTCATTTTGAATGAATTCCACGGATTCCGCATCCTGATAGACATTATTTGGAACGATGAGTTCGATTCCGTTTGACAAGGAAAGTTTCTGATTTTCAAATTTCTTGAGCTGGCGACTGGCATCGATCTCTTCAAAACGGACAGGCTCTGGAACAGCTTCCTTGACCTGATCAATAAAGCTCAGTCGGGCCGTCAGGTTATTGTCAAAGAGATCATCAGCCAATTTTTCAGGTGACAATTGATTGTCTTCTTCGATATGATTGAAAATCGCTGACTTCATCTTGTATTGGAATTGAAAATCATCGGAGTTAAAGCTTTCTGCGATACGTTGAGCTGTCTTCTCCAGTTCCTTGATAGACTTCTTGGGTGAAATCTTTGGCTGAGCTTGCAAGAGATTCTCAGAAAAATAATTCAAGAAGGTACCGTTGTACTTGATTCGCTTTTCAATCAAGTGGTACTTACGGCTTTCAAGATTGACTACTAAAGCTTCATCTGCTCCAGTCCCAAAACCTGGGAGATTGTTCTGAGTGAGTTTGATTGGATTGTCCACCTCACCACCTAAGTGAGTCAAGGTTTCACGCAATGCAATTCGCAGGAAGGCAAAATGCGCCACTCCTTCTTTCGAAAATTGGACAAAGACCAGATCATTGGTCTTTTGATTTTCAGAAATACTGAACTCTTCTTTCCAAAGATTGGCTAGGGTAACTGATGTTTCTAAAAGATCATCCGTGATGTGATGGAAGAAGGGATTTCCTTCTTCGAAAATCCCAGTCTTTGCTTCATCAGAATACACACGCTCCACTTTTCTACGTAGATATTCTTCAATTTTTGGAGTAATATTGAGAAACTTATCTGCTAAAGCCAAGTCTGTATCATCCGGACGGAACTGATGAATGATTGCTTTTTGAATATAGATATCCATAAAATGATTAGTCCTCATAGAGTGGGAAGGCGTCTGTCAAGACTTTGACTTCTCCTCTCACTTCTTCCAGTACAGCTGGATTTTCAGCGTGTTTTAGAGCTTTGATGATCAAGTGAGCGACTTTACGACTTTCATTTTCACCAAATCCACGCGCAGTAATGGCTGCAGATCCGATACGAATTCCACTTGTCTTAAAAGGAGACAAGGTTTCATACGGAATAGAATTTTTGTTTAAAGTAATATTGACTTCATCTAGTAGGTTCTGAGCAACTTTTCCATTATCAACAACCTTGGTCACATCAACCAAGAATAGGTGGTTTTCAGTACCTCCAGAAATAATCCGAAAATCAGGATCTTCTAAGAAGACTTCAGCCATAGCCTGGGTGTTTTTAATCACGTTCGCAGCATATTCTTTAAAGGCTGGATCTAATACCTCCTTAAAGGCAACTGCTTTAGCAGCTACAACATGTTCTAATGGACCACCTTGAATGCCTGGGAAGATCGCTGAATTAATCTTCTTAGCTAAATCTTCATCATTGGTCAAAATCAGGCCACCACGAGGTCCGCGAAGAGTTTTATGAGTCGTTGTTGTTATGATATGGGCGTATGGTACTGGACTTGGGTGAAGTCCAGCAGCGACCAAACCAGCAATATGGGCCATATCAACCAAGAGCTTGGCTCCTACTGCATCCGCAATTTCACGGAATTTAGAGAAGTCAATGATGTGAGAGTAGGCTGACGCACCAGCTACAATGAGTTTGGGCTTCACTTCTTGCGCTTGCTTCAAAATCGCATCAAAATCCAAGAGTTCCGTTTCAGGATCAACATTATAAGGCACAAAGTGATAGGTTTGACCTGAGAAACTTACAGAAGCACCATGAGTCAAGTGACCACCTGCTGCCAAATCCATACCCATAACGGTATCTCCTGGCTCAATCAAAGCCATGTAGGCCGCACAATTGGCTTGACTTCCTGAGTGAGGTTGGACATTGGCAAATTTAGCACCAAAAATTTCTTTGGCCCGTTCGATGGCAAGGCTTTCGACCACATCGACCACATCTGTCCCACCGTAATACCGGCGACCTGGGTAACCTTCGGCATACTTGTTGGTAAGGATGGACCCTTGAGCGGCCATGACAGCCTTGGAAACTACATTTTCAGAAGCAATCAACTCAATGTTGTTTTGCTGGCGTTCCTCTTCTTTGGCAATGGCATTCCAAAGATCAGCATCGTATGCTTTAAAATCGTCTTTGTCAAAAATCATGGGTCTTCTCCTTTACTAAATGACTAGTCCCTTAGTTGTGTCGTGTATCCTAATTCTAAAAAGAAATTAGAGACAAACTAAAAGATGCGTATGAACCGTTTCTGCATTTTATCGCAAGTATAGCCAACTTTTTCATAAAATGCATGAGCCCCCAGACGATGATCGGCAGAGTTTAAACGAATAAACCCGTAACCCCGTCTTTTTGCTTCTATTTCCAACCCCACTAGCAAGCTTTTACCAATGCCTTGACCCTGATGGTCTGGCTGAACTGCTAAAGCCAAGATATTAAAACCTGGCTGTGAATACAAGGATTCGTAAACTTCTGCATGGACATAACCAAGTAGTTCATGACTGCTTGAATCTTCATAACCAAGTAAGAAATGATGTACGTCCTGAGATAACTTAGCCAGCTGATTCTCTGTTTTTTCAGGGCTAAAATCATATCCTAAAGATTCTTTGTTAATCTTATAAATTGCTTCAACATCGTTTGCTTTCAACTCACGTAGCATATCATACCTCCTCAAAAGGAATATCAGGTATCTTAGCAAGAATGTCTTCTTGCGTGATCGCTCCTTGTCGTAAAATCTTGACCTTATCACCAGACAAATCCATAATGGTCGAATCTTGCCCGGTCAGAAAAGCATCATCCTCTAGTCCTAAAACTTCTTGATCAAAATCCTTCAAAATATCTGTAAAGACAATACCGCTGGCATGACCGGAAATATTGGCAGAGGGGCCAATCAAGGGACCTGTCTCCCTAATCAGATCGAGCGTGATAAGGTGACTGGGCATACGAAAACCGACTGTTTTTAGACCAGAGTTAACCCAGTAGGGAACTCTGTCGTTGGCCTCTAGAATAATGGTCAAGGGACCTGGTAAAAAGGCTTCTACCAATCGTTTGAGATAGGTCGGTTGATTCTTAGAAAAGAATTCGATAGCTTCGAGGGAAGCGACGTTGAGATTGAGCGCCTTGTCTTTTGGGCGACGCTTGAGCTGGTAAACATGTTCGACAGCTTGTTCATCTAGAGCCTTAGCAAAAAGACCATAAACTGTTTCTGTGGGCAAGACGACTGCTCCACCATTTTCCAACTCTTGCTTCATTTTATCCATCATCCACAACAACCATCCTATCTTGACCAAACTGGTCCTTGAGTGTCCTCACACGTTTTTCAGGAAGATATTTCCTAAATAATGCAGGAACACTATGGCCTTGTTTGTATCCAATTTCAAGGTAAATCTTACCTCCCTCACGGAGATGATTCTTAGCTTCTTGAGCAATCTTGCGATAGATAGCCAGACCATCTTCCTCAGCAAAGAGCGCAAGATGGGGCTCCGAATGTAGAACATTCAAGCCTACCTCCGACTCATCTGCCCGAGAGATATAGGGGGGATTGGATACAATTATATCATAATTTTCAGCAATTTCTGCAAAACAATCAGATTTTTTAAAGGATATTTTTAGGTCTTGCAAAGACGCATTTTCGCTTGCTAAGTTCAGTGCATCTGGAGAAATATCGCTTGCTGTTACAAGCCAATCTGGGCGATTTTTCGCTAAAGCAAGCGCGATAGCGCCACTCCCAGTACCAATATCCAAAACTGACTGATTTGGCTTGGCATTTTCAGTGAGAATGAGCTCAACCAACTCTTCTGTCTCAGGGCGTGGAATCAAGACTCGCTCATCCACCTTTAGCTCAATCCCATAGAATTCAGCGAGGCCGATGATGTACTGGGCAGGTACATGTGCTACCAGTTGTTTGTAGATACTTTCTACAAACTCTTTCTCCTCTGGAGTGATTTCCTTCTGAACAGCAAAAATAAAGTCTGTAAAAGAGAGATTTTTGAGGCTCCGATAGACAAAAGAGAGGCTTTCAGCTTCCTCTCCTTGTGTGATTAATTGTTCCTCAAAATCCTTAAAAATTTGAGCTAACTTCATGCTTTGTTTAATTCTTCTAATTTTTGTGTTTGGTCATAGAGAACTAAGGCGTCCACTACTTCATCTAATTTACCAGACAAAATCGTATCCAGTTTTTGAAGAGTCAAGCCAATCCGGTGATCGGTGACACGATTTTGTGGGAAGTTATAGGTACGAATCCGTTCTGAACGGTCACCCGTACCGATTGTAGACTTACGCTCCGCATCTTGCTCGTCTTGGGCAATCTGAGCAAAGTGGTCTGCCACACGCGCACGGATAATCTTCATCGCCTTATCACGGTTCTTTTGTTGCGTCCGTTCTTCCTGCATCTCAACCTTGATATTGGTTGGTATGTGAACGATACGAACGGCTGTTGCAACCTTGTTGACGTTTTGTCCACCCGCACCAGATGCGTGGTAGATGTCAATCCGAAGGTCTTTTGGATCAATGTCGTACTCAACTTCTTCGATTTCAGGCATGACGAGAACGGTCGCTGTCGAAGTATGGACACGACCTTGGCTTTCAGTCACTGGAACCCGTTGTACTCGGTGGGCACCTGATTCGTACTTAAGTTTTGAATAGACCGATTGTCCAGAAACCATGGCTACCACTTCTTTGATTCCGCCAACACCATTGTAAGAGGCTTCCATGACCTCAAAGCGCCAGCCTTGGCTTTCCGCGTATTTTTGATACATCTGCAAGAGGTCACCCGCAAACAACTGAGCTTCGTCTCCTCCTGCTGCTCCACGGATTTCCAAGATAATGTTCTTGTCATCGTTTGGATCTTTTGGAAGAAGTAAAATCTTCAGTTTTTCTTCGTACTCTTCTTTTTCAGCCTTGGCATCTTTGAGCTCTTGCTTGGCCATTTCTTCCAAATCCGCATCTCCGCCTGCCTCCTTGATCATTTCTTCAGCATCGACGATATTTTGAAGGACTTGTTTGTATTCTCGGTAAGCTGTTACCGTGTCACGAGTGGAAGCCTCTTCTTTTGAAAGCTCCATAAAGCGTTTGGTATCAGAGACCACATCTGGGTCACTCAATAATTCCCCTAACTCTTCGTAACGGTCTTCTACAGCTTGTAGTTGATCATAGATATTCATGTTTGCTCCTTAATTCTTGGTTGTTAGATCATAGATTGCTACAATTTCGTCTTCTATGACTTGGCCAGTTTCTTTAAATCCATAATGGAGATAGCAAGATCTTGCATGTTTATTTTCTGGTTCATAAGATAACCAAAGACTTGTTGCTTTTCCAGCTGGCTCTGTAGTAACAAAGTTAATGACTGCATCCATAATCGGTTTAAAATAGCCTAAACCTTGAAATCGTTGATCGATCATAAAACGAAATAACAAGTAATTTCCCTTGCTGATCCCAATTTTTTGGTCAAAGGCAATCATAACAAAACCAATTAATGCTTCCTTATCATAAACTGCTAAGGGAGCTATAAAATCACCATTTTTATCATAATACATAGGCTTCAGCTAAACTAATGGAATTGGATGCAATAAAATTCCTTTGGTTTGGATGAACTTCTAGATTTAGAACATCAAAATAATTCTCTATTGTAATATCTTTTAAACAAATAGACATTATTAACCTCTCTAAAACGTTCTAGACGCTTTCGGATGGTATGTCCGGATTAAAATAATGTTTGCGGCAAACCGAGATATAGGTCTCGTGTCCACCGATCTGGATCTGCTCTCCGTCATAGACAGGTTTGCCCGCTTGGGTGCGCAAGACCATGGTCGCCTTGCGGGAACAGTATTGGCAGATGGTTTTGATTTCCTCGATCTTGTCCGCTAACAAGAGGAGGTGTTTAGAACCCTCAAAGAGTTCATTTCGAAAATCATTTTTAAGGCCAAAAGCCATAACAGGCACATCCAGTTCATCCACAACTCTAGCCAAGTCATAAACATGGTGTCGTTTCAAAAACTGAGCTTCATCAATTAAGACGCAGTAGGGTTTGATGGGTTGGTTCTGAATAAAACCAAAGATATCTGTTCCTTCTTCAATCGCAACGGCTTCCCGTTTCATACCAATCCGGCTAGAAACCACTCCTACTCCATCTCTAGTATCAATTGCCGAGGTCATAATCACCACACGCTTGCCTTGCTCTTCATAATTATGAGCCACCTTCAAAATCTCAATGGTTTTCCCTGAGTTCATGGTCCCATATTTATAATATAATTGTGCCATTTTCCTTCTGTTCTCTCTAAACTGTATTACATTCTATTTTACCATAATTTTGCCAAGCTTTGTATTCCAAAATGTGATAAAATAGTTCTATAACATATTTAGGAGGTGGCCATATGCCATTTGTACGAATTGACCTATTTGAAGGACGCACTTTGGAACAAAAGAAAGCCCTCGCTAAAGAAGTAACGGAGGCTGTTGTCCGCAATACTGGCGCTCCTCAGTCAGCTGTTCACGTTATCATTAATGATATGCCTGAAGGAACCTACTTCCCTCAAGGTGAAATGCGTACCAAATAAACAAAATCTACCAGATTGACTTTCTGGTAGATTTTTTTAGGATACCTGGTATTTTTTTTGAATCTGCCAAAGTCGCACTTGGTAGCAAATACCACTCACGACAAGGCTAGAAATAAGACCAATCCAATAGGCATAGGGACCAAGGTTGGTCACATGATCAAGGAAAATCCCTAAAGGAATAGAAATACACCAATAGCTAAAAACACCTAATAAGAATGGAACGGTTGTATCCTTATACCCCCGCAAAATCCCTTGGAGAGGTGCCGCAAAGGTATCGGCTACTTGGAAAAAGAGACTATAGGTCATGAAAATAGCGGTTTGCTGCACAAAGACTGGATCCTTGCCGTATAGTCCCGCCAGTTGGAAGCGGAATGTATAAAGAAAGACGAGTGTGACAATCGCAAAACCAAAGGCTGTCAGCCGTCCCAAACGGCAATACTGTTTGACCACTTCTGGCCTTCCTGCTCCTAGTTCGTAAGATACGATAATAGCCATGGTGCTCGAGATACTGACTGGAAAAGCATACATCAGGGTAGAAAAATTCATGGCCGATTGGTGACTAGCGATGGTGAGTGATGGGAATTTTGCCATTAACAGGCCAACCAGCGAGAAGATGATGACTTCTGCAAAAACAATTCCACCGATTGGAAGCCCAAGGCGCAATACTTCTTTCATCCCTTTAAAATCATAAGGTTGCGGCTTCCACAATTGGAAACTTGCTACCTTAGGGTGCTTGCACAAGATCAAAACTGCAATAGCTAGCAAGACCCAGTAGGCCAGAGAGGTTCCAAGACCTGCTCCCGCTCCTCCCATCTCAGGGAAACCAAATGCCCCATAGATCAGGATGTAGTTAAAAGAAGCATTCAAAGGCAAGAGCAAGAGCATCAAGTACATCGATAGTCGCGTCATTCCCAACGTATCGAGGAAGGTTCGCACGATACTAAAGAGCAACAGGGGTAAGATCCCTAGAGAAAGGAAATATAAGTAGCGAATGGCTATTTGAGCAACAACATTTTCTAAGCCGATCTGCTTGAGAATCATGGGCGCAATCCCCCAGACAAAGCCTATTAAGAGAATGGCCATAGCAAATGACATATAGAGGAATTGGTAAAAATCGCCAGCAATCCGTTCTTTATTTCCCTTACCTAAGTGATGCCCGACAATCGGTGTCAGAGCAGAGACAATCCCGGTCAGGAAAGTAAAAAATGGGTTCCACAGACTGGTAGCTGTAGAAACCCCAGCCAAATCAAGGGTCCGGTACTGACCGGTCATGGCTGTATCGACAAAGCTAGCTGAATAATTGGCCAATTGGTAGATCAAAATCGGCAAAAACAGACCCAAAAACAAGCGCAAGCGTTCTTTAAAGTGATAGGTTAAATACATGATTCTAACTCTCTTCTCATCAAATAAGATTTTCTCCACTTCCACTCTACTATATGTTTCCTTAAAAGTCAAAAAAACCGAAGATCCAAGGACCTCCGGTAAATTTGAGATAATTATTTATTGCGGTTTAAAATCGCATTGAGAACGATCGCTAAGACACTTGCTACGACAATTCCGTTTGCAAAGAACATTTGGAATCCTGTTGGAAGGCCATTAAAGAGGGTACTGTTATTCAAGCCAACCCCTGCTGCAATCGATACCGCTGCAATTAAGAAATTGTGCTCATTGTGCTCAAAATCAACACGCGCAAGAATCTGCATCCCTTGAATAGATACAAAACCAAACATGACCAGCATCGCTCCACCAAGAACTGGACTTGGGATGATTTGTGCTAAAGCTCCAAACTTTGGAAGGAGACCGAGTAGAACAAGGAAACCAGCCGCATAATAGATTGGAAGACGGGTCTTGATACCAGACAATTTCACTAAACCAACGTTTTGTGAGAATCCAGTGTAAGGGAAGGTATTGAAGATACCACCGAGAAGAACAGCCAACCCTTCAGCGCGATAACCATTGCGAAGGCGCGTGCTAGTAATTGGATCTTTTGTGATATCAGAAAGGGCAAGATAAACCCCTGTTGATTCCACCATAGAAACTGTCGCGATGATACACATCATTAAGATTGAAGTGATTTCAAACTTAGGAGCTCCAAAGAAGAATGGTGTTGGAACGTGAACCACTGGTGCTTGCGATACAGGTGTGAAATCCACCAAGCCCATAGAGGCCGCAATAGCAGTCCCTGCAATCAAGCCAATCAAGATAGAGATAGACTTGATAAAGCCAGTCGTATAGATATTCACGAACAAGATAATGAGAATCGTAATCAAGGCCAAGATCAAGCTTTGAACGGTTGGTTTAGGTGCATTATTTCCCATGTTTCCAATTGCTACAGGAATCAAGGTCAAACCAATGGTCGTAATGACCGATCCCGTCACGATCGATGGGAAGAGGTTGGCAATCTTAGAGAAGAAGCCAGAGACAAGGATGACATAAAGCCCTGAAACAATCAAGGCACCAAACATGGCACCACTACCATGGCTAGCTCCGATCATGCTAAGAGGTGCTACAGACTGGAAGGCAACCCCAAGGACAACAGGAAGACCGATCCCAAAGTACTTATTGAGCTGGACTTGAAGGAAAGTCGCTACCCCACACATGAAGATATCTGTAGAAATGAGGTAAGTTAGCTGATGAGCGTTATAGCCCAACGCTCCCGCAATCATAATCGGCACCAAAATAGATCCCGAATACATGGCTAATAAATGTTGCAAGCCTAAAATAGCCGCTTGCGAATGGCTTTCTTGTTTTTGCATTAGATGTCTGCCTCCTTAAATACAACTTGACCATTTTCAAAACGGTCCAAACGCGCAAGAGATACCACAGGATATCCCAAGTCTTCTAACAATCCTCGACCATCTTGGAAGGATTTCTCAATCACAATTCCAATGGCTTCCACTTTAGCACCCGCTTGTTCGATGATTTGGATCAAGCCTTTAGCCGCTTGGCCATTCGCAAGGAAATCATCAATGATCAAGACCTTATCTGCTGGATCCAAGAATTTACCCGCAATCGAAACGGTGCTGGTGACTTGCTTGGTAAAGGAATAAACCTCAGCCGTCAAAATCCCCTCATTCATGGTGATATTTTTCGCCTTTTTGGCAAAGATCATGGGAACATCCAGCGATTCTGCTACATAAAGAGCAGGCGCAATCCCAGATGCTTCAATAGTCACAACTTTAGTAATACCAGCGTCTTTGAAATGATCCGCAAAGGTTTGACCAATTTCCTTCATCAGTTTGAAATCCACTTGGTGGGTCAAAAAAGAGTCCACCTTGAGGATATTTTCCCCTAAAACATTGCCATCTTTTAAAATGAGTTCTTCCAGTAGTTTCATACTTCCTCCTACTTTAAACAATCCTCTACTCATTCACAAAACACAAAAAGGCCTGCAAAGCAAGCCTTGAATATCCTCTAACAAAAGGATTTATCTCGACTTACTTATTGTTAGGTGTTCCGGCACCTTGTAGAAACATCACGCCCATTCGTGAAATAAATAAGTAATTCAATTAGTGTGCATCGCCATTCCAGATAGAATTCTTCACGATCACATAGTCGACGTGCTTCAGATCCGCTAATTTCCGACCTCCAGCATACGAGATCGAACTTTGCAAATCTTGTTCCATTTCTGTCAAGGTATCTTGGAGATGCCCCTTAGCAGGTAATAAAATTTTCTTACCTTCGACGTTCTTATAAGCACCTTTTTGGTACTCTGAAGCAGATCCATAATACTCTTTGAAGGATTCGCCGTCAATCTCGACTGTCTTACCAGGACTCTCAATATGCCCAGCAAAAAGCGAACCGATCATGACCATAGAAGCCCCAAAACGAATGGATTTGGCAATATCGCCATTGGTCCGAATTCCACCGTCCGCAATGATCGGCTTGCGCGCCGCTTTTGAGCACCAGCGTAGGGCTGCTAATTGCCAACCACCTGTACCAAAACCAGTCTTCACCTTGGTGATACAAACCTTACCAGGACCGATCCCGACCTTAGTCGCATCAGCTCCTGCATTTTCCAATTCACGGACAGCTTCAGGTGTTCCGACATTTCCAGCAATGACAAAGGTGCCCGGCAACTCTTTCTTAATGTGATGGATCATCCGAATCACACTATCCGCATGGCCATGAGCGATATCAATGGTAATGTACTCGGGTGCATCTGCCTTTAATTGACTCACAAAGTCATACTCATATTCCTTAACACCGACCGAAATCGAAGCAATCAAGCCTTGATCGTGCATGCGTTTGACAAAGGGAATCCGACCTGCTTCGTCAAACCGGTGCATGATGTAGAAGTATCCACCACGCGCCAACTGTTCTGCTACATCCTCATCTAGAATAGTCTGCATATTGGCCGGCACAACAGGAAGTTTAAAGGTATGATTGCCAAACTGAACGGTCGTATCCGCCTCAGAACGGCTATTGATGATACATTTGTTCGGGATTAGCTGAATATCTTCGTAGTCAAAAATAGGAAATTCATTTAACATGGATTGTAAAATCTCTTTTCTATAAACTGACCTACCTATGCGTTTCCGCATCACTACGTCACTCGACGTTTCCTTGATTGATTATACCAAAGATACGGACTTAATGCAATGGGAATGATTTTATAGGAAACAACGTTCGGAAATTACAAAATAAATCCTGTTTCAAAAAGAGAAACAGGATTTATTTATGAACATTTTGGAGCCAATTGTTGATTTCTCTAGCTACAATTTCTGGTGCCTCTGTATACAGTTCGTGCCCCAAACCTTCTAGCAAGACTTGCTTGATCTTGGGATCAAGTTGATTCAGAGCTGCTTTCCTCCATTCAGGTTCTTCTTGGTATCGAGGACCAATAAAGAGGACGGGCTTGTCCGCAAGTGAAATCTGGTCAGCCTTGATGGTACGTCTCAAGCGCAATAAGGCCAAGACCTTTTCTAGATCCAGATTTAATTCATATTGTTCACTCGCTGGATTCCAGCGATAACTAGCCTCTACTGCTTTTCGCGCTATAGGAGTAGGATCTGCTCCATCACCGAATTCTGCTAATACGGCTTCTTCCAATGTCGAAAAGACTTGCTGCTGCATGAAGGACGATGTACCTTCTAGCTCTTCCTCCAAAGGAAAGATCTTTTCCATATCCAGATAGCCCCCATCCAAGAGAATCAGAGCCTGGATTTGAGGAAACTCTGGAGCAAGATAACGAGCCAAATCTCCACCCAAGGAATGCCCCAATAAACAGATCTCTTCAGCTTGCTCGATCTGACCTTGAAACCAAACATGAAGATCTTTTTCTGTCTGAATCATTTCCCTGTAGGGATCTAAAAAGGTTACCGGAAAGCCGAGATCATCGATAAGTGGCACCAGATGGTAGCAATTGCTACCTAGGCCGCCAATAAAATAATATTGCATGTGTTTTGTCCTAACTGTTAAAATTCTAAAAACTATAAGTGATTTCGATGTTTTTCATACCACTCCCTGTATTCTTTATACGTATGGATCGGAGTTTGCTCATTTGTCTTTGGATCTGTTGCAATAACATCTAATTTATCCTGACCAACTGGCGCAAACCAATGGCGCAAATCTTGGAAAATAGCTTCTGGGTCATTGTATTCTCCTTGTCTAACTTCTACTCTAGCTAACCCTTTCATATCTTTATAGTAATTAGGGTATTCCTTTAGAAAATTTAGACTAGCATCCTTTCTACCGTCATCATCTTCATTATATGATAAATCATAATAACTTATAAAACCGGACTCAGTTGTTATATCATCTAGATTGGTGTAAGAAAACGAAAAGGGGACCCATTTAGTTTCCGTCTTATCTTCAGAAAGTGCCTGCATAATCTTCTCACTTTCTAAATCTAAAGCAACTTCTTTCTTATCTTTATCGTTCTCCTTATTTACCAAAGAAAGAACCATATAATCTCTTCCATTATCCGAATAACCTCTTCTTGCCTGAAAGTCCAGTTTATATCTCTGATCATAGGTTTGTATAAGTTTGACCACATCAATCTTTTTCGGTGGGTTCTTTAAATGATTAAGATCATAGACATCAAATGATAATTCAACCGGCTGATTATATCCTCTACCTACAAATTTAGCATTCTTTGTAACAAAATGGTTATACAAAACATATGAACCATTAGGTCTACTTGTCTTATAAAAAACATAGCGATTCTGAGATCCAAAAGTTTCGATTTTTTCCACCTTTGTTTGAACAATTTGTACTTCATGGTCTTCCTTCCACTGAACATATTTAGGCCAGGCGTAGGAATAAGCTGAGTAGGCAAAGAGAGCTAACAAAGCCAAACCCATAATCAGCTTAGTTCGAAAACTGAAGGCCTTTACGTATTTCATTCGATTCATATACTCCTATCTATTTTTAGCGATCAATCAATTCTTAGTTTTTTACACAAACTATTTTGATTAAACGAGGGTTTAGTATTACTCCGGTATTTCTATCTTTAAGCTCACATACATATTTTGCATCTGATTTCATATTTTTCTCCTTCGGTCTACTGGCAAATCCTTTCTACGACGTAGAATCGTTACTTCGCTGACAGGGATTTTTCCTGAAGAATACATGGTCTGACCATATTTATCATCCATTAATACCGCATCATCAGCTAAATTGTTTTCAATTAGAAATTCTTTATTAAAAACTAAGAGTCGCACATAAGAATCAGGTGCTGTAAAATCATCATCTCCATGCTTGTGACCTGCGATTTCAAATTCATGATCTTTATACAAGACACTATCACAAACCACATACCTTTGCGTAACTTCACTATAAGGCACAAGCTTCCCGTATACCCCTTCTCCAGCATCACATACATAAGAACTATAGGGAATATAACCTTCTTCCAGCATCGTTGGATCCTCCGAAAGCAGGATGTAATCATTTATATAATTCACAAAATTAGAGTATACTTTGTTTTGATAAACGAGAAATTCTTTACGCATGCTCCCCTCCACAAACTGTCATGTTAACTACCTTTATTTTCTATTCATCTTGTTTTCTTATTTCACTTGAAATTTCAAATTCGATCATCCGATCATGATCACTAACGAGAACACCATTGAAAAATAGAACCAGATAAAGAACAATCGGTACAATTAAGAATAGCCACAATTGTACAAAATAAGCAAATAGAAACATTGGAAGAATGAAGACAAGGAATAACATTCCATACCCCAAGCCTTTTTGAAAAATTCGTTTCTTCATTACCAAAAATCCACTCCTTCTTTCGTTAGTGTTAATGGGTTTAGTGTTTTTACTCTACCAATATACTTTAAATCCTCCTTTTTTCCTTTAAGAAAGGCTTTTAATTTCATTTTCCTAAACACAGCAACAAACATAAATGAGACGGTCACCGCAAGAGCCAAAGATAGTAAATGTACCGTGCCTTGAAAATAGTTTGTCGCTTTAATGGTGGATCCTAGCCAGAATTGATACGGAGTAAGTAAACGAATGAGCGTAGCTATCACAATAGTTGCTCCAAGGTATGATAGACCCTTCCTACTTCTCACTTCTTGGCTATGTGTATGTTTACTAAATGAATAGTTTGTTTGATAAATGGCAAAGGATCTCTTTGTAGAAAGACTCCAGTTTCTTTGCACTAAGTACTCTTGATGTTGGTCTGTCACAATCAAATACCATCCTTTTTGAAGCGTCTGCTCATTTATGGAGATATTGTAGACACGACCTTTAAATTTTTGTTTACAAACCATGAAAACAACCTTTCGATGCTATAAACTTAGATCTAATATTTTTAATATCCATTAATCCTTATGTTCAATCATTGAATAGTCTATAACAAGGTCTGTTCGATCTGTCATAAACTTTTCACAATTTTCTTGCGCTTATGCACATTATTTGCCAAACAAATAGAAAGAACAAATAAGAAAATAGAATAGATCAGTAATCCTAATAACGATGCATAGATAAAGTAGATCACTAAGGATACTACTATAGTAAGATAAGAAGCATAGATAAACAAGGAGCTCAATGATTCATTTCTCTTGGCTGCTTGGGAGAATTCTAAGTACTCACTATCCGTAAATATGGCAGGAAAAACATCCAAGTCTTTGTTATAATAGTCAACTACTAATTTCCCTATGAGTAAGGAAAGACAGGAGCATAGAATTAAGCAAGAATATTTGATAGTAGGTATACTAAAAATAGTTGAATCATTCAGCAATCTAACCAAGGGGAGAGATAGTAATGTGATACCCACTGTATAGAGTTGCTGATTTTTGGAAGACCTTTTTGAAATGGAGAAATAAAGTTTTTTATCCTCTAAGTCATAATAAACCCATTTGTTCTTATACAAAACTAAACTAACTAGATATCTATTTTGGTTACTTCTTTTGCTCATATTCTTTGCCATTTGATTGATAAAAGATCCTTACTACTTCATGTAATCCGTATTTATATATTTTTCAAAATAAAATCGTTTTGTAAAAAATCCATTCGTATAAAGTAGATAAAAAGAAAAAATCACATAGTCCATCACTAGTAACAAGAAGATGCTAGGAGTTGAAAGATATAAATGCATTGAAATGAAAAACATACCAATAAATAAGATGATAAGTAAAACGATGGTTTTGTTATATTTTTTTACTTGCTTTCGAAATTCCTCATACTCATCTTTGGTAAATTCAACCTTTTCAAATTCTGTATTCAAATATAGCCGTTTATTAAAAACAATCGCAGCAATAATCGAAAGAACAAAAGATGCAAGCAACAGAACAATACTTAGGACCACGTTAGATTCAACACTTTTAAATAGACCAAATCCTAGCACATGGTAACCAATGATAGACGACAAAAATATTTTAGATGTAGATGCTTTATGAGCAATTGACTTTTTCAAGTCGCCAGTAGATAAATCGATATAATAGGTATCTTCTTTATAATCTCCCAAACTAAGCAGACATTTGTAGGTATACTTCATTCCTTCTCCTTCTTATCTACAGCCTTTGTATATTACTCAGTCAGCCCTACACAAATAAACCGTGATTCTATTCCCTACTATCATACCGAAATACAGTTTGAAGTTCAAGTTAGTCACTAGCTAGGGGAAGTTGATACACAAAAAGAGCCCACAGGGTCTCTATCTGAATAAACAGGATACAAAAAAATCCACTCACTTGTTGTGAAATGGATTGTTTCTTCATTAACGGTTCAACAAGAAATTGAACAATTTTTCGACAATTTTTACGACCAACCAGCATAAGAATCCGATATAGGTAAAATAGAAAATGAGTGACAAAATCGTAATAATCATGGTTTCCTCCTTCATCGATTGCAAGTACTTGTCTTATTATACCTTTTTATGCAATCGAACTCAATAGAATTTTGAAAATTGTCTGATTATTCTTTTTCTTTCTTATCTTCTTTTGCGTCTTGATCGGCTTCTTCACTACCTTTATTGACAGCTGTCTTAAATTCAGCAAACATTTTGCCGATGGACTGGCCCAACTCAGGCAGGCGTTTTGGTCCAAAAATCAAGAGGGCACCCAGGATGATGATGATCAAACCTGGTGCTCCAATATCACGTAAAATTCCCATTAGTTTCTCCTTTTTCTCGAATAGATGACTTTACTGATGGCGACACTCACTTCAAATAAGAGGATCAAAGGGAGCGTCATGGCCAAGTCACTGATAAAGTCCGCTGGGGTCAGCACGACGGCTAAGACCAGCAGGACAAAGTAAGCGTAACGACGATAGGTGATTAAAAACTGTGGTGTCAAGAGCCCAATTGAGGTCAGAAAAGCGACCAAAACTGGTAACTCGAACAAGACTCCTAAAGGCAAGGTGGTGTGCCATAAAAAGGTTAAATAATTTTGCGCCGTCAATTGGGTATCAAAGAGTCCTTCTCCCAAGCGCATCAAGACCTCTAAAATCGCTGGACTGACAAAGAAATAACCAAATGCAAGCCCTAGCACAAAGCAAATAAAGCTAGCTGGGATGTAGGCAAAGACTGCTCGCGCCTCCTTCTCCCTCAAAGCCGGTCTCACAAATTGCCAAATCTGGTAGACAATAAAGGGCAGTGTCAGGCTAAAGGCTGTGAGATTGGCCAGAGATACATAGATCCAGAGGATATCATTTGGCCCTAGTACCAGCAGTTTTTGATGCAGGCTAGCCGTCAATACTTGGTAGAGTTCTCCTCCAAATACAAAGGCTACAATAAAAACGATAATGTAACACAAGACCACAGCGATCAATCGTTTTCGAAATTCGACCAAGTGCTCGACAATGGTCATTTTATCTGCTCTAGTCTTTGCCATGTTGTCTCACCGTGATAAGGGCGATCAGGGCCACAAAGAGTAGTTGAGGAAGAAGAACTTCCCAGCTTGGATAGATCCCTGCCCAATCGATGGTTGGAAGTTCATTGACCAAATGGCTCGGTAGGATATTAGTCAACTGTAGGGCGTGGATGCTGACACCGAGCATCTTGAAGGCCAAGGCGTAAATCAACCACGTCAGAATGAAAAAGATTCGATGAGGTTGAATCGCTTGACTGGCCTTGGTCATCGCCACTGCAATGATAATGAGAACGGCTATGGCAAGTCCGATTCCTAGTATGAAATGAGCAGTTGTAATCCGTGGAATAATCCCAACATAGAAGAGAATGGTCTCAGCCCCTTCACGAAAGACTGCTAAGAAACTGAGGGCAAACATAGAGACAAAACTTCCTGTAGCCGTTACCGTCTTCATCTGACGGTCCATAAAGGCATTCCACTGTTTGACAGAGGACTTGCTGTGGAGCCAAATTCCAATGAGGATCATCATGACCACAGCGAAAATCCCAACGCCCCCTTCAATAATTTCCCGGTTAGACCCCGAAGTCACAGCTGGAAAAGCTACTTGCAGAACAAGAGCGATCGCTGCGCTTGCAAGAACACCAGCAACAGCTCCGCCATAGACCCATTTGAGTCCTTTCCTCATCTTAGCAGCCTTAAGAGTCGTCACAAGGGCCATGACGATCAGAAGCGCTTCTACTCCTTCACGCAGAAGAATCAACATAGCATCAAAAGCGTTGTAAGAAGCTGTCGTATCGATCGCAGAAAGGTCCCTGATCAAGGCTTGTAATTTCTCTTGATAGGTCTTTTCTTTCCCCTTAACAATAATGACCGGGGATTCACTCTCTACGCGCGTGTAGAGACTTGGATTGGTCGTGCTGACATCCCCCTCAATGGTTGGCCAGATGGTAATAAACTGCTTCATAGTAGCCGCAGCAGATTTATCGTCGCCGGATTGGAATTGGCTTTGCGCCTTCTCCAAAAGTTTGATCCCATCTTTCAGTGTCAAATCCGTACTGGCACTGCTAATGGCTTCTCCTTTTACAAAGGCATCAATCACGTTTTTGAGGTCATCATAGGAGGACTGGATGCTGGTGAAGTCGGTAGGCTCTGTTTCAATGCTACTACGTAAGAGCGAAATGGCCGTCTCGATTTTGCCATAGTAGGCTGTGCTATGATCCCTTACCACTGCTTCGTTTCGTGTCCAGGTATTATTGAGATTTGCATAGGTTTGACGGGTTTTATCCAGATCCTTAGCTGTAATGGCATCTTGTAGATTCTTAAAATAAGGAGCGAGGCGACTCACGAGTTTGTCCTTTTCCGCCTCTAAATCGATAGGATTTTGCTCTTTTTCAAAAGCGAGCAAGGCTGATGAGATCTTGGTGAGATCCTCTTTGGTTACCTCCCCTTTTATAACTAGAGCTTGGCTAACTTTTTTTCCTGCCTTGGAATCATGGTGATCCTTGGTTTTAAAATTAGCCTGAATCTCAGCGATCAATTCCTTGGCCTTATCCTGGTTCTTATTTTCTACAGCGGTTGTTGCGTCTGTGATCTTGATAAAGAGATCGCTATAAGATTCCGCAGCAACTGGATGAGTCCAGAACAAGGCAAGAAGGCCTAACAAGATCAAGAGTTTATTCAAAGAGTGCTTGACCAAGGTAGCCTCCTTTCTCTACGCCTGCAAAGCAAGCAAAGAGTCCACTTCCAATATGGGTGATGTACTCGTTCATTTTATCGACTGCACCCAAATTGGTTTGGATTTTAACAAAACTGTTTGGATCTTTTTGAAAAGCGATAAAAATCAAGCCTGCATCAAATTGCCCTGTTCTCTCATCGATTCCATCCGAATAGGAATAAGACCGCCGTAAAATAGGGAGATTTAGCTCTTTTGCCAAGCGAACATGTGAATCGACTGGTAGTTTAGATAAGTCTACTTCATCAAATTCGTTGGTTTTTCCAAATGGAGCGCCTGACTCTTTGTAGCGACCAAAGGTATTTTCCTGCTCCTGCAAATTGGTCCGGTCCCAAGTTTCCAAGTGCATTTGGACTAGGCGAAGAACCATGTAGGAACCACCCTTCATCCAGTCCTTGCTGTCAGTCCAGACGACCTTATCAAAGTCCTTCTCCGTCGTGACATTTGCTGTTCCATCTTTAAAGCCAAAGAGGTTACGCGGTGTTTCTTTCCTGTCACCAATCGCCGCAAAACCGGACTTGCTCCACTTCATAGTGATGCTATTACGACCTTTGCGGATGAGATTTCGGACCGCATGAAAGGCTACTTGCTCATCGTCGGCACAGGCTTGAATGACGATATCGCCACCAGTGTATTTGTCCTGCAACTGCTCCTTTGGAAAAGGAGGCAAATCACGAAAGAGCTTGGGACGTTTAGATTCCAAACCTAATTTCTTGAGAAAACTAGCAGAGACACCAAATGTCAAGCTCAAGCGATAGGGGTTCAGTCCGACCGTCTCCCCTGTATCTTTTGGTGGTAAGAAACCATTGGCACCATTTTTTTGAACCAACTGCCCTTCGACTAATTTACTACTATAATCGGTCCAGTCTTTAAAGAGCTGGATGACTTCTTTTTTGTCCGTCGTGTGAAGATCTAACACCACCAAGTAGCAAGCCTTCTGCATGGCCGTCGTAATCCCTGCTTGGTGCTTGCCATAAAAGGAGATGTCTTCATCACCGTCATAAGCTTTTTTACTGGAACTGTCTTGATTAGCGAAAAAAGCAGATGCACCAGAGAGACCCAGCGCTAGACCAGCCCCTCCAATACCTGCTTTTTTAAGAAATTCACGACGGTCCATTTTTTTATCTAAAAATTTTTCGTCAGCCATTTTTCTTATTTCCCATCTAAAATCACACCCATTTGAGACAAAGGTTCCCCAAGTTTGGTCACTGCTTCTGCCAATTCTTTGGTATCGTCCTTGGTCAAATCTGTGTAAGACTTATAATTTGAATCATCGGTCATGTACTTATCCAACAAAGCATTGACATGTTTGAATTCTGCTTCCAAGGTTTTAACCAACTTGGCATCTTTTTTCTCAATCAAGGGTTTAAAGAGAGAGAAGATCTTTTCTGCCCCTTCAATATTGGCGCGGAAGTCGTAAAGATCTGTATGAGAGAATACTTCCTCTTCACCTGTAATCTTTTGCGTTGCCACTTCATTAAGCAGGTCTACCGCTCCAGTTAGCATCACATCAGGAGTCACATCAACGGTTGCGATCTTAGCTTTCAACTCCTTGATATCGTTGACCAGTTGGTCTGCATATTTGTCTGTGCCATCTGTGGTATTGTTTTCCCAAAGGATACGCTCAATCCGGTGGAAGCCAGACCAGCCGTCTTCTGATTTCTTTTCATCCACATAGTCCACCAAACGGTAGTCGATCTTCACATCAGACTCCCCAAAGGTTTCAGCAATCGGTTCTGAGCGTTCGTAGGCCATGCGGATCAATGGGTATTGCTTTTTCGCTTCTTCCAAATTTCCAGATTTTAATGTATCACGGAAACTTTCAGAATCCTTGAGCAATTGGTCGATTTGCATTTGGACAAATTCTTTGTACTCAGCCGTCGCATTGTCCAAATTTTTCTGGTCTGTTTTAGACAACTGCATTGTTGAGCTGGTTTGCGTCTTTTGACTCGACTGTTTGCTAGTAGAATTCGCACACCCTGCTAAAAGCGCAACACTCAATAAGAGTAAACTATATTTTTTCATGAAAAGCTTCTCCTTGTTCAATCTCGATTTTATTTTACCAGAACTTTTCTCATTTTTCAATAATTGTCTGAAAATTTAATAATAGAAAATAAACGCGGAGAAACGACTTTATTTACAAGAGGAGATCCTTGACTCGTCCAATTTCAGATTCTTTTACGACCACAAAGATACTATCTCCTAGGTACAAGCGGGTTGCGCCATTCACAGTATAACTCTTTCCACTACGCATTTGTGCGGTGATCAAGATATCATGTGGCAACTCAAGTTCATGAACTTGCTTCCCAGCAATTTTTTCAGAGACCGGAATTTCAATGATAGTCAAGTCTCCTTCTTCTGACGCTTTATCTGGCAATAATTGCTCCAGCATGGCTTCATAAACGGGCGCACCATGGAGAAGATCCATGATCATGTAGGCGAGCAAGGTCACCATTCCAAGTGGCATTAGGCTACGAATATCCCCAACCATCTCAGTTACAAGAATCATGGCTGTCAGTGGGGCTTTTGAAATAGCTCCAAAATACCCACTCATCCCCAAGATAATAAAGAGGGGCAATTGATTAGAGCTGATAAACCCAATGTCTTGAAGAAAGGTTCCAACAATGGCTCCTAAAAGAGAACCCAAAGCAAGAATCGGTAAGAAAATCCCACCCGGAAGGCCACTACCATAACTAAGCATACTCCAAATAAATCGAAGAACAAAATAAAACACGATGGTCAATACAGGATAAGGTAAGCGAGCCAAATCAATCACCAATTGATTTCCTCCACCAAGAATTTGTGGTAGAAAGTAGCCGATCGGAAGAATGAAGAGGAAGGCAAATAAAGAAGAGTAATGCGAAGGGACATGAAAGAGCTGATCGAGCAGACGGTAAAAGCGTCCAATATTGAGGACCACTACTTCATAAACATACCCTGCAGCCCCTAAAAAGACTCCGAGAAAAAGATAAATCCAATACTGAGACAGGTGGAGGGGCGGAATATTTTGTGGCATGTGAAGGACAGGAGTTTGGCCAAACACATTTAGAGAAATGAAATTTGCAGTCAGACTAGCTGCCAGAGTCGTAATCCAAAAGAAGCGGGAAAAATGATGGTAGACTTCTTCCACGACAAATAAGAGCCCAGCAATGGGGGCATTAAAAGCTGCGGCAAGCCCTGCAGCGGCACCACTCGCAATCAAGGAACGCTCCTCAACGGGACTAAGTTTTAAACGACGAGCGATACCTTTTCCTCCCATAGCTCCTAATTGAATACTGGGTCCTTCACGTCCTAAAAGCAGTCCACTACCAATGGCCAAGACGCCTAGAATGTACTTCTTCCACAAGGTATCCCACCAGCTGACAGCAAGCAACCCCTTGAGTTCTGCTTCTACTTGTGGAATCCCAGACCCTTTGATATCTTTATTGGTACGAATCAGGCGACCAGCCAGAAGGACAATCAAGCCATACCCCAGCACCATCATCAGAAGATAAAAAGGTTGAGAAGGCATGGCTTTGTACAGGCCTTGCACCAGATGAAAAATATGTTCAATCAAAAAGCGAAAACTCGAGACAATACAGCCCGCGATGATTCCAACAAGAACTCCTCGAACAACATGCGCTACAATTGAGCTAGAGGCAAATTGAAATTCATTTTTTATAGCATCTTCTTTTACAGACATTCCTAAACTCCTTCAATGGATTCTCCTATTATTATACCCTATTTTACAAGCTATGAATACATGCGAGAGGATAAAAAAACAAAACCAGCCTTGCTAGTTTTGTTCTTTCGTCATTATTCAGCAGATAAAGCTGCCATAGTGATGTAGTTATATGGTTTGTTGAAGTGTGGCAAGAAGAACAAGTCCGTCAAAGCCAATTTATCAATCGTCACGTGTTCTTGAATTGCAAGTGAGAACATGTGGATGGCCATTGAGATGGCGCTATCACGTGATACCATTTGAGCTCCAAGGATTTGACGAGTGTCTTTGTCATAAACAATCTTGATGCCCACTTCATAGTTATCGTGTTTGATAAATTCTGGTTTTTGAAGGTCGTTGAAGCCTGTTTCAGTCGCATTGAAGCCGGCAGCTTTTGCTTTTTCAAGTGTCAAACCAGTTGAAACCATGTGAAGGCCGTAGATAGAGATACCGTTAGAACCTTGAACACCGATTCCTTCCAATTCATGACCAGTCGCATTGTAGGCACCTACAATACCAGAACGAACTGCATTAGATGCAAGAGCGATATAGCTCATTTCACCACGGGCATTGTCATAAATTGTTGCACAGTCACCTACTGCGTAGACACCAGGAAGAGAGGTTTCTTGTTTCTTATCGACAAGGAAGGCACCGTTGCGGAAGAGTTCAATCTTACCATCTGCAAGAGATGTATTTGGACGGAAACCAACAGCCAAGATGACCATATCTACATCGAAGGTTTCTTTATCGGTTACAAGGCGTTCCACTTTCCCATCTCCTTCAACTGCTTGAACAGTTTGTCCAAGTGCCAAACGGATGTTGTGGTCTTCCAAGTTTTTCGCCATGATGTCTGTGAAGTCTTTGTCGTAGTAACCGTTCAAGACAGTATCCACGATATCCACCAAGACAACGTCTTTGCCAAGACGTTCGAAAGCTTCAGCAAGCTCCACACCGATATAGCCACCACCAACAACGGCGATGCGGTTCAAGTGTTTGCTGTTATCTTTCAATTTTTCGATGACTTCTTCAGCGTTTTGGTACAATTTAACAAATTGAAGATTTTCAAGAGTTGCTTTGAATTCGCGGTTACCAGGAATGATTTCTACTCCTTTGATCGGAGGAATGATCGGTGTAGAACCAGTCGCAAAGATTAATTTTTCGTAGTTTTCTTTGTGTTCTTTACCGTCAACTTCTGCTGTCACCACTTTGTTGTCATAATCAATTGAAAGAACAGGTGAATTCATGTAAACTTTTGCACCTTTTGCTTCCAATTTTTCCTTGTCAGAGTAGAAAAGACCTTCTGGACCATCGATTTGTTCACCGATCCAAAGTGCCATCCCGCACCCAAGGAATGAAATGTTTGAGTTTTGGTCAAAAACTACAATTTCATTTTCATTTCCAAAATTATCTAACATAGTGTTGATACAAGCTGTTCCGGCATGGTTCGCCCCTACAACAACGATTTTACTCATAGAATAAATCCTACCTTTAATTTAATTTACCTCTTGAGTATATCATAATAATGGTATCGTTTACAATCTTTTTGCTCAAAATTTGTGATCTTTTTTTCAAACTTTCTGAAAAAGAGCATTCACATCCTTCAATAATTGTCAAATAATTTGCTTGAAAGGATTGTGAAAACGGTATCTTTCTGATATACTGTAAGTAAGTGAAAATTGGAAAGGATAGATTTTTAGTGGAACTAAGCAGTCGATCCGAACGTTTGATGGGGACCACCATCACCGTTTCGATCTTTCACCCACAGGCGGAGCAAATTCTAGCCCGATGCTTTGAACAGCTTCGCTTATACGAACACCGTTTTAGTGCAAATGATGCGACTTCTGAACTCATGGAGGTCAACCACCAAGCAGGGATAGCCCCTGTTTCGGTCCACCCAGACTTGTTCGAACTCATTGCCCTAGGGACCCAGCATAGTCAGGCTACAAACAGCCACTTAAACATTGCGATTGGGCCTTTGGTGCAAACCTGGCGGATTGGTTTTTCAGATGCCAAACGGCCTTCCCAAGAGGAGATCGACCAAGCCTTAAGCAAGATCGATCCCAAGCAAATCCAACTGGATACAGAAAACCAGTCGGTTTTTCTTAAGCATCCGGGAATGAAAATTGACCTTGGTGCTCTTGCTAAGGGCTATAGCGCAGATTTAATTGCTACATTCCTTAAAAGCCAAGGAGTCGAGGATGCCTTGATCGATCTAGGAGGCAATATCCTTACAGTTGGTCAACACCCCCTCAAGCACCAGCCTTGGCGGATTGGCATTCAAAATCCAGTTGAAAAACGTGGCCAACACCTCTTGGTCCTTTCGGTCAAAGATAAGTCAGTGGTCACTTCTGGCATTTATGAGCGTCATTTAGAAGTCGATGGTCAGTCGTTTCATCATATCTTTGATAGCACGACGGGCTATCCAGTTGAAACAGATCTGGCTAGCATTACCATCCTCTCTGATCGATCGGTTGACGGGGAAATTTGGACGACACGGCTGTTCGGAGAAGCACCTGCTTCCATTCTCAACATTGTTGAATCACTTCCTGGAATCGATGCTATTTTGGTATCGCAATCAGGTAAAATCGCCTACACGAGTGGGCTTCCATCATATCTATAACTTGCTATCAGAAAGGAATTTCCATGATAAAACTCATTGCGATTGTGGGGACTAACTCCAAGCGTTCTACAAACCGTCAACTACTCGAATACATGCAAAAACATTTTGCAGACAAGGCTGAGATCGAATTGATCGAAATCAAAGACATCCCAGTCTTTAACAAACCAGCCGACAAACAAGTGCCTGAAGCTGTTTTGGACATTGTTGCTAAAATTGAGGCTGCAGATGGTGTCATCATAGGAACTCCCGAATACGACCACTCCATTCCAGCTGTCTTAATGAGCGCACTGGCTTGGCTCTCTTACGGGGTTTACCCATTGTTAAACGAACCTGTTATGATCACCGGCGCTTCCTACGGGACCTTAGGTTCTTCTCGCGCCCAACTTCAATTGCGCCAAATCTTAAACGCACCTGAAATTAAAGCAAACGTTTTACCAGACGAATTCTTACTCTCTCACTCCTTGCAAGCCTTCGACAAAAATGGTGACTTGGTCGATTTGGATGTGATTCAAAAATTGGATGCCATCTTCGATGATTTCCGCGTATTTGTGAAGATTACTGAAAAATTGCGCAATGCTCAAGAGTTACTTCGCAAGGATGCCGAAGAATTTGACTGGGAAAACTTGTAAGATAGGAGACAAAAAAGGATGAAATTTGTTGGACTTGTAGGATCAAACTACGATCAATCATATAACCGAAAACTCTTGGAATTCATTCGTCGCCAATTTAAAATCAAATTTGAATTGGAATTGCTAGAAATTGACGAAGTACCAATGTTTAACCAAGATGAAAAATGGGACGAAAGTTTCCAGTTGCGCCTCTTGAACAATAAAATTACCCGTGCAGACGGGGTGATTATCGCTACGCCAGAGCACAACCATACGATCTCTGCTGCTCTTAAATCTGTTCTTGAATGGCTATCTTTCGAGGTGCATCCATTTGAAAACAAACCTGTTATGATCGTCGGTGCTTCTTATTACGATCAAGGAACATCACGCGCTCAGGTTCACCTACGCAAGATCTTGGATGCTCCAGGTGTTAATGCCTACACCCTTCCGGGTAACGAATTCCTTCTTGGCAAAGCCAAGGAAGCTTTTGATGATCAAGGCAATATCATCAACGAAGGAACGGTTAAATTCCTCGAAACTTGCTTGGATAACTTTATCAAATACGTAGAGGTTGTATCGAAATTGAAAAAACCAAAACCAATTGAACCAGAAGACTTGGATTGCGGAAAACCAATCGCAACGACTGTTACAGAGGTCGATCCTGACGATCCAGAATGGGTTGAAAAAGTTGCTGAAATTACCGGTGCTGTATCTGGCGATACGTATGTCAAACTAGACCATGGAATCCTGACTGTCAATCAAATCGACATGTTCTTGAAGGCCATGCCATTTGAGTTGACCTATGCCGATGATAATAACCAGTTCCTTTACTACAACAATGCCCATCAAGACCCTGATACCATGTTTGCCAAACGGGTTCCGCCTCAATCTGGTAGCCGGATGTCAACTGTTCACGGATCCCTTCCACCAGCTCGTATGAAGAACGTTGAGTGGGTGATCGGTACCCTTCGTAACGGAAACCAAGAATATGTGCGTACCATTGTCCCAGGCTCACCTGAAGGGGTGATCAATACTCACAACTACCAAGCTATGTATTATGAAGATGGTTCTTACGCTGGTATCAATGAGATTGTCTTCAACTTCAAACCATGGTTAGACTGGTACCTTCAAACAACCGGGCAACGCCTTGTAGGTGGTAGCGGACCATTTGCTCCTGCTGGTGGTCACGGTGATGCAGATGCAACTTCGGGTGCTTCAGATGCCGGAGGACATGGTGACGGAGGCCACGGAGATGCAGATGCAACTTCGGGTGCAAGCAACTAAGAAACTAAAAAAAAATGAAGCTCCGTGCTTCATTTTTTAGTTTAACTCTTTGATAATCTTCTTAGCATCTTCGTTTGAAATAGCCCCTAACTGGACATGTCCAATTTTCCCATGACTGTCTATAAAGACTTCTGTAGGAATAGAGCGAACTTGATAAGCTGCAAAAGCAGAACCGTCCGGATTGTACAAGACAGGTACTGACTTGTAATCTTGTTGATCAAACCATTTGACGAACTCTTCTTCTGTTTTTTCACCTTGGAGTCCTGGTGCCATAATGGTCAGAATTTCAAAGTCTCTATCCGTATCCTTGACCAATTTCTCTAATTCGGGCATACTTTGCCGGCAAGGACCACACCAGGTTGCCCAAAATTTCAAATAAACCTTCTTCCCTTTGTAGTCTGAAAGTTTGACCGTATTCCCCTTCATATCCTTTAGCTCAAAGTCACTGGCGTCTTTTCCCACCAAAGGATTCTTATTCGTTGTTGTATTCATTGTCGGCTGATTGCTCATACTACTCTCACTAGATTGATTCATGGAACAAGCTGCCAGCAAAGCTAGAGAAAGTACTGAGAAACAAGCGTATTTAATACCTTTCATCATGTGTTAAACCTCCGATATTTTTATGAAAAGATAGATGACAAACTGTTCAATTGTCCTAATAGTAAAAGAATTCCCATCAGAATAATGATAACTCCGCCGATTTTCTTCAGCAACAACAAATGGGGTTTGAGACGATTAAAGTAAGGTAGGACCAGACTAGATGCTAAGGCCAAAAGTAAGAAGGGAAGGGCCATTCCTAATGTATAAACAAGGAGATAAACAGCTCCCATAAGAGCATCCTGCCCATCTGATGCTGCTAAAGCAAGAACTGATCCCAATACCGGACCGATACAAGGGGTCCAACCAAAACTAAATCCAAGGCCAAGGAGAAAGGCTGAAAACAACTCATTTTTCTGTTTGTTGGCTCCAAAATCTAATGATTTTTGCTTTTCAAGAAAATGAAAGTGAAAAACTTCCATCTGATGAAGACCAAGTCCAATGATAAGGGCTCCCATCAGGTAACGGAACCAATTGGTGTACATGATCTTTCCAAGCAAGCCCGCTCCAAAACCAATGAGGAGGAAAATAACAGAAATACCAGCAATAAAACAAAGGGTTTTCAGCAAGCCATGCCAGCGAAATCTTTTTCCGAACAATCGGATAGCCTTTTCCTGATCACTTCCCAGCAAAATTCCAACATAAACCGGAAGCAAAGGAAAGACACAAGGAGAGAAAAAAGATAGAATGCCGGCCAGAAAGACTGTTGATGAAAAAACGATTTGATGCATAGCCACTCCGTATATTTTTTTATTTTAACATTATCTAGTGATTTTTAAATAAAGAGTTCTAATTATCCCTATTTTACCACACATCCATTATAAATTTGCTCAAAAACATAGAAAAAACTCTAAAGCGAGGAACTTTAGAGTTTTTAGTAAATCTTATTCTTCTGCACTTTGTTTATTTGGCAAGAAGAGAGCAAGGACAATACCGACAACTGCTGGTAGCAACCATGGAAGAGATTGGGCAGCAAATGGTAAGTGCTTGATGATGTTTGCTAGTCCTACAAGTTTAAAGGTACTTGCCAGAACACTGGCAACAGATACCAAGCTGGCCAAAAAAATCGTTAATTGCATTCCTGGTTTTGAAAGGGCCACAAATTTATTCACAATCACAATTAACACAATGGTAATGGTAATAGGATAGAGAATCATCAAGACAGGCACTGAATAGGCAATAATGGCGCTCAAGCCCAGATTTGCAATCGCAAACCCAATCAAAGTGAAAACTGTCGCATAAACCTTATAAGAAATCTTAGGGAAGGTATGATGGAAGAATTCCCCTGTTGAAACGATCAAACCGGCTGTTGTTGTAAAGCAAGTCACCGTCACCATCCCTGCAAGGAAAATTTGAGCAACTGGGCCAAAGATAGCCTTGGTTGCTTCTGAGAGGACATAAACACCCTTATTGGCATCGGAAGCCATCACTTCTGTTGGAATAGGGAAGTGATTTCCAAGGTAACCCAAGCCAATGTACAAAACACTAAAGCAAATGGCTACAACAATGCCAACAATCCAGATCGTTTTAATGTATTCTTTTTTACTGGTGAAACCAAGTTGATTAAGAGTAGTCACTGCGATGACGCTAAAGGCTACTGAAGCCAGGGCATCCAAGGTGTTATACCCTTCAAGGAAACCTTGCCCAAAGGCAGATGCTTGGTAGGCATCTGCTGCCACTTGAGGCGCGTGTCCGCTGTACTTGAGAGCACCAAGGACAACGAGTACAACGATCAAGATAGCAAAGGCAGGTGTTAAAATCCGACCAATACTATCTAGGATTTTAGAAGGATACAAGGCAATCAAATAGGCCAAACAGAAATAAATCAAGGTAAAAATGAAGAGACCAAGTCCTCCATTTGAATTTCCTAACAAGGGGGCGATCCCAACTTCGTAAGAAACAGTTGCTGTTCTTGGAATAGCAAAGAATGGACCAATAGACAGATACAAGGCTACCAGAAAAACGATGGCAAACCAAGGAGCAATTTTTCGTGAAATCTCATGGATATACCCTTTAGGATTGAGTGTCCCAATAATCAAGGTGATAATCGCAATCCCTACTCCTGATAAGACAAATCCAGCAATAGCTGGCCAAAATTGATGTCCAGACAATGCTCCTAGGGCTGGTGGAAAAATTAAGTTTCCAGCACCAAAAAAAATACCAAATAGTAATAAACCTGTCAGGGAACCTTTACGTAACATGTATTCTCCTTAAAAAGTAATAAGTTTTACTTTATCAAAATTATGGAACCGATGCAACTAATGTGCATACTTCTTGAGGTACTCACATCGAAATTAAATAAAAAATGGAGATTCTAGTTTTACGTAGCGATTCTCCATCTTTTTTCTAATGATCACTAAAGCGCCGGTATTTAATACGAAAGTCAAAGTAATTCTCATCCTGTAGCTTTCGGAAAATATCCCGATAAGCCTCTTCATCAAAATGATCGCCACGATAAAGAATTTCAAAGCTGAGACCATCGTATTCTAAGAATGCATTGGCCGTTTTGAAGCCATTTCGATGATAGAAGTCCATTCGAGCCTTTCTTTGCTCTAGATTGTCACATTCTTCATCCAAACGCTCGACCTCTAACAGCATGGTCCGTTCATAAAATTCGACCAGTTTGTCAATGATCTCCTTACCATAACCATGACTACGTAAATGTGGCATGATAGCAAAAAAACTGACATAAAAAGCCTTGGCGTTTGAAATTGCAAATGCAAATCCAACGAATTCCTCCTCATTGTAAAAAGCAAAGAAGTGCGCATCTTCATTGTGAGTGTAGCGCAGGTATTCATCCAAGGGAATTCGTTCTTCTTCGGGGAAAGCTTCGATATTTAAGTGTTCGACCTTGTCTAAATCCGGAAAATCCGAAGTGATCAACTGACTTGTTAAGCTCATAAAGCCTCCATTTCTACCCTGATTATACCAAAAAATGTAAGGGCATTCAAGAATCAAGGCTTGTCGCTGATAGACAAAGTTGATATAATGACACTATGAAAAGAATTCAACGTGTGGACCTAATTCACGGTCCGATTTTGCCTGCCATTTTGAGTTTTGCCTTTCCAATTCTTCTATCTAATATTTTCCAGCAACTCTACAATGCTTCAGACGTCATGATTGTCGGCCATTTTTTAGGCTCCAAATCCTTGGCAGCTGTAGGGTCTACTGCTGCAATTTTTGATTTGATCATCGGCTTTGCCCTTGGTGTGGGAAACGGAATGGGAATCATCATTGCCCGTAATTACGGGGCCAATCGCTTGGATCAATTACGAAAGTCAGTCGCAGCTACAGCTGTGATTGGGGTAGGTTTGAGCTTAGTGGTCATGCTTCTTGGTTATTTTGGCCTCTATCCCTTGCTTGAGTTTTTAGGAACCCCCTCTAGTATTATTGGCCAAGCCTATCTCTATATTTCAACCATCGTCAACTGCGTGGCAGTCACCTTTGCCTACAACCTTTGTGCAGGACTTCTTCGCGCTGTGGGAGATAGCTTAGCAGCTCTATATTTTTTGATGATCGCGGCGGTTTTAAATATTTTCCTCGACCTCTACTTTATCACCCAACTTCATTGGGGCGTCCAGTCAGCAGGGATTGCGACCATCATCGCTCAAGGTATTTCGGCCCTTCTTTGTCTCCTCTATATTCGTAAGAAGGTCCCTTTTCTTCTTCCACATCGCAAAGATTTTGTTTGGGACAAGGAACTTTATCAGGATTTACTAAGTCAGGGCCTTGCCATGGGGCTCATGACTTCCATCGTTTCGATCGGTACGGTGATTCTCCAATCCGCTATTAATCAGCTTGGAACAACCATTATCAGTGCCCAGGTCGCAGCCCGTCGCATCATGTCCTTTGCTGTTTTACCGATTACAGCGATTGCCTCAAGTATCACAACCTTTATCTCGCAGAATTTTGGAGCAGAGCAATTCCAGCGGATCAAAAAAGGCATTACCATTACCAACCTTCTTTCTTGGGGTTGGTCTGTCTTAGTTGCTGCTCTTCTATTCTTTACAAGTCCGTCTTTAACCAGCTTTATTTCTGGCTCGTCAAATCCAGATCTCATTGCAAATGCTAGTCTATACCTTCAGATCAGCTCTTGTTTTTACCCTATTTTAGCGAGTCTCATTATCCTGAGAAATGCCCTACAGGGTATGGGCAAAAAGTTGACCCCTCTCACATCTAGTTTCATTGAATTGTTTTGTAAAATTTTCTTCGTTGTTTTTATTATTCCGTACACCGGCTACATGGGGGTTATCTTCTGTGAGCCCCTTATTTGGATCCCTATGACTTTGCAGCTCATCGTAACCTATCGAAAGATCAGGTACCAACTCCTTGCCTAATAACAATTTTTTAAACAAGAACAAAACAACTTCCGCTCAATTGAACAGAAGTTGTTTTTTGATAGATAGCTATTAGAACAAACCAACCGCAGTTCCGTCAGCCGCCACATCCATATTTAAAGCAGCTGGACGTTTTGGAAGTCCTGGCATGGTCATCACATCACCTGTAAGAGCAACGATAAAGCCTGCACCAAGTTTTGGTACCACTTCACGGATGGTGATTTCAAAGTTCTCAGGAGCTCCCAAAGCATTTGGGTTGTCTGAGAAACTGTACTGAGTTTTAGCCATACAAATTGGAAGTTTATCCCAACCATTTTTGACGATTTGGGCAATTTGGGTCTTAGCTTTCTTCTCAAAGTTCACCTTGACTCCGCGATAGATTTCAGTAACGATGGTTTCAATTTTTTCTTCCACAGAAAGGTTGTTGTCATAGAGACGTGTATAGTTTGCTGGACTTGTTTCAATGGTCTTGACAAGTGTTTCAGCTAGGTCTACCCCGCCATCGGCACCATTGGCCCATACACTAGCCAACTCAACTGGCACGTCGATTTCAGCACACAATTCTTTCAGGGCAGCAATTTCTGCTTCTGTATCAGTGACAAATTCGTTGATGGCCACTACAGCAGGAATACCGAACTTGCGAATATTTTCAACGTGGCGTTTCAAGTTAGCAAATCCAGCTCGTACAGCTTCTACATTTTCTTCTGTCAAAGCATCTTTGGCTACACTACCGTTCATCTTAAGGGCACGAAGTGTCGCTACGATTACTACTGCATCTGGTGAAGTAGGTAAGTTTGGAGTTTTAATGTCCAAGAATTTTTCAGCACCAAGGTCAGCACCAAATCCTGCTTCTGTAATCGTGTAGTCAGCTAAATGAAGAGCTGTTGTCGTAGCTAATACAGAGTTACATCCATGGGCAATATTGGCAAATGGACCACCGTGAACAAAGGCAGGAGTTCCATAGATGGTCTGAACCAAGTTTGGCTTGATCGCATCTTTCAAAAGTAAGGCAAGGGCGCCCTCTACTTCCAAGTCACGGACATAGACTGGCGTGCGATCATAGCGGTAACCGATAACGATATTGGCCAAGCGACGTTTCAAGTCTTCGATATCTGTTGCCAAGCAAAGAATGGCCATAATTTCAGAAGCAACGGTAATATCAAATCCATCCTCCCGCGGAATTCCATTTAGGGGGCTTCCAAGACCGACCGTCACATGACGAAGAGCACGGTCATTCAAGTCCACGACCCGTTTCCAGATAATCCGACGTTGGTCAATTCCTAGTTCATTTCCTTGATGCAAATGATTGTCAATCAAAGCTGCAAGGGCATTATTAGCCGTTGTAATGGCATGCATATCCCCTGTGAAATGAAGGTTAATATCTTCCATTGGAAGAACTTGGGCATAGCCACCTCCAGCAGCTCCTCCCTTGATCCCCATAACCGGACCTAAGGAAGGTTCGCGAATGGCAATCATGGTTTTCTTGCCGATTTTATTCAAAGCATCCGCTAAACCGATGGTAATAGTTGATTTTCCTTCACCAGCTGGGGTTGGGTTGATAGCCGTCACCAAAATGAGCTTCCCCACAGGATTTTTCTCAACTTCACGAATCTTATCAAAACTTAATTTCGCCTTGTATTTCCCGTACAATTCCAAATTGTCACTATCCAAACCGATTTTTTCAACGACGTCCACAATTGGTTTTAATTCAATACTTTGAGCAATCTCGATATCTGTTTTCATTAGGGGATACTCCTCTTTATTTGATACCTCCATTATACCTAAAATTCGCGAAAATAACATTCTTTTTATAAATTTTGAATTTTTTGTTCGCTTTTTATTGATTAGTCCTTCTAAATCTACCACTTAATACAAGGAGCACCTAACTATTTTGATAGCAACAAAGGGGCTTTTTTCCATCTTAATATCCAAAAGGCCGTTCAAATCTTTACTTACGTATCCTTTTTGTGTAAAATAGGCGTATGCATATTTTAATCACATCTGGCGGAACCAGTGAAGCCATTGATAGCGTTCGTTCGCTCACCAATCATTCCACCGGGAGCCTAGGGAAAATCCTTGCAGAAATAGCTCTTGCAAAGGGACATCAGGTGACCTTGATCACTACGCCTACTGCTCTGAAGCCTGCACCTCATCCAGATCTTCGAATTTCATTGATCAGGAATGTCGAAGAGCTTCTTGCTCAAATGAAACAGGACATTCCGCAACATCAGGTCTTGATCCACGCCATGGCCATTTCAGATTACACACCGGTTTACATGACAGGACTTGATGAAGCCGCAAAATCGCGAGATCTAACGACCTTTCTCCACCAAGAAAATCAGGAGACCAAAATTTCTTCGAAAGATGACTACCAGGTTCTCTTTTTAAAGAAAACACCAAAGATCATCTCCCTCGTAAAAGAATGGAATCCCGCTATTCAACTGATTGGTTTTAAACTCTTGGTTGCAGTTTCTGCTGAAGAGTTGATTCAAGTGGCGCGTGAGAGTCTGGTGAAGAACCATGCCAGCATGATTGTTGCCAATGATCTTACACAGATCCAAAATGGTCAGCATCAAGCTTATTTAGTGACGAACGATCAAGTTCTACAGGCTTCTACCAAATCTGAAATTGCAGAGATGGTCTTAGATTCAATCGAGTAAAGGAAATTTATGACACAGATCACCTTAGCTGTTACCGGCAGTATCTCTGCCTATAAAGCAGCAGATATTATTAGTCAATTGACCAAATTAGGCCTTGAGGTCAAGGTCTTGATGACACCTGCTGCCCAAAAATTTATCACCCCTTTGACCTTACAAGTTCTTTCAAAAAAACCAGTTGGACTAGATGTTTTGCTAGAGGACGATCCTAAACGGATCGAACACATTGACATTGGAAAAGAGACCGATCTTTTTTTGGTCGCCCCTGCCAGCGCCAATACTATTGCCAAGCTTGCGATGGGGTTAGCTGATAATATGGTCACTAGTACAGCCCTTGCTTTACCCATAACCACTAAAAAATTACTGGCGCCAGCAATGAATACCAAAATGCTAGAACATCCAGCTACCCAACGAAACCTAAAACTCTTACAAGACTACGGTTACCAGATTATCCAGCCGCGTGAAGCTACTCTTGCTTGTGGAGATCAAGGTGCTGGAGCTCTTGCGACGGTCGATACGATTATTCAAACTGTTAAGGAGAATTGTTTATGAAAAAATCATCTTCTATTTCAAGAATTGCCATCTTTTTTGCAGTCATGATCACTATTCACTTTGTGACTTCTTTAGTTTTGCAGTTCGTACCGTCCGGTATCCAGCCGACCTTGGTTCATATTCCAGTTGTCATCGCCTCCATCATCTATGGACCTCGTACAGGAGCTATTTTGGGACTTCTCATGGGCCTCTTTAGCGTGACCATGAACACCGTGGTCTTGACTCCTGCAAGCTACCTCTTTAGTCCCTTTGTCCCACACGGAAACCTCTACTCTCTTGTTATTGCTCTCATTCCGCGGATTCTTATCGGTGTGACACCTTACTTTGTCTACAAATTCTTACGCAATCGCGCAGGACTTGTCACAGCTGCCGTCGTTGGATCCATGACCAATACCGTCTTTGTCTTAAGCGGTATTTACTTCTTCTTCGGAGCTAGCTTTAGCGGAGGAATCCAACACTTTCTTGCTTTGATTGTATCGACCAACTCTTTGATTGAAGTCATAGCGACAGTTCTTTTAACCTCAGCAATTGTTCCATCTTTGGAAAAATTAAAATAAATCTAAATGGTTAAGGCAGCTTTGCCTTAACCATTTTTATATGAGCGAAATTTCAAGACTGTAAATTTGAAGGCTTTTACATTTGAAGCTAGAAATTTGTGAAAAAATTTGCTATAATGAAAGCGTTTAAAAAGATTAAGGAGAATACTATGTCTTATCAAGAAAACTACCAAAAATGGCTCGATTTTGCTGCATTACCAACTTACCTTCGGGACGAGTTGGTCGCAATGGATGAAAAAACCAAAGAAGATGCCTTCTATACCAACCTAGAGTTCGGTACAGCTGGTATGCGTGGTTTGATTGGTGCTGGTACCAACCGTATCAACATTTATGTGGTCCGTCAAGCAACTGAAGGCTTGGCTCAATTGATCGACTCTAAAGGCGAGGAAGCCAAGAAACGCGGAGTTGCGATTGCTT
>OFDA01000131.1_pt1 | contig 52124 bp, 41 predicted proteins | sample 1520921 | NCBI WGS metagenome assembly OFDA01 (sample SAMEA2699028, study PRJEB24076) | metagenome
CATTCGACTCCATGGTGAGCTGCTGCAGGTATGCGGGGAAACGGTGCAGGTACTGGTCGTAGGGCAGAACCGCGTGGGTTTCAGCACCCAGGAAGTTCACGTTCCACACGTTCAGCAGACCCATCAGAACGGGTACGTTCTGCGCCAGGGGAGCGGTGCGGAAGTGCTCATCCATTGCGTGGAAACCAGCGAGGAAGTCAGCGAAGACCTTCGGGCCGAAAACGATAGCCAGGGAGGTGCCGATTGCGGAGTCTACGGAGTAGCGGCCGCCAACCCAGTCCCAGAAGCCGAAAGCGTTCTCGGGGTCAATACCGAATGCGGCAACCTTGTCGAGTGCGGTGGAGACAGCCACGAAGTGCTTAGCCACAGCCTCGGATGCTTCCTTACCTTCCAGCGCGCCAGCCTCAGCCAGTGCGGAAAGCAGCCACTCGCGTGCCACGCGTGCATTGGTTAGGGTCTCGAGGGTACCGAAGGTCTTGGATGCGACGATGAACAGGGTGGTCTCGGGGTCCAGGTCGGAGACCTTCTCAGCCACGTCGGTCGGGTCAATGTTGGAGATGAAGCGTGCGGTGATGCCTGCATCAGCGTAGGGCTTGAGAGCCTCGTACACCATAACTGGGCCCAGGTCGGAGCCGCCGATACCGATGTTCACGACGGTCTCGATGCGCTTGCCGGTCACGCCGGTCCACTCGCCACCGCGCACGCGGTCGGCGAAGGCGTAAATCTTCTTCAGTACGGCGTGAACGTCTGCGTCTACGTCCTGGCCGTCAACGGTCAGCGCGGGGGTGTAGCCTTCGGGGCGGCGCAGCGCGGTGTGCAGTACGGCGCGGTCCTCGGTGACGTTAATGTGCTTGCCGGAGAACATTGCTTCGCGTGCCTGCTCCAGCTTGACCTCTTCGGCGAGCTTGAGCAGCAGCTCAACGGTCTCGGAGGTAATCAGGTTCTTGGAGAGGTCGACATGCAGTTCGTCAGCGGTGAAGCTGAACTTCTCTGCACGGGCAGGATCGGCGGCAAACCACTCGCGCAGATTGGGAGTGAGAGCCTTGTGGTGAGCGGACAGAGCCGACCAAGCAGAGGTGGTCGTGGGGTCAATAGAAGTAGTCATGGTTCCATTCTCTTATTTTCGGGTGCCTCTGTCACCTCTTTCGAGAGTGATATGGGACGATACGGCGAAAAAATTGAAACCTGGCACGCTATTGTGGGCCTTGCAGTATCAAGATGTAGAGTGAAACCTATGATTTCTTCACCTGAACACACGCCCGCTGACACTCACGCACCGCGCTACCTGCTCATCTCCCGCGAAGGGGAAACCCTCCTCAACGATGACGGAACCCTGCACTACCTGACCGGTAGCGATACTGCCGAGCTGCTGGCTGAGGACGCTATCTTGGCGCGCAGCGTGATTCGCCCTGCCGCTTACAGCACTGACGCGGAGAAGAATAGCGGGGCAGAGGTACACGCCCTCTACTGCGAGGACGACACCCTTCAGGCCGTCGCCGAGGAGCTCAATGCCGCCGAATCGAACCGTCCGGAGGGACCCGTGCAGGCCTCCACCAGAGGATTCCGCTACTACCCGGTGCACCGCGACCCGCTCGGCCGCGCCCACTACGCCACCGCCCTGGCCCGCCGCGACTACCTCATCGAAATGCGGTACTCCGCCTACACTGGTGAAGAAGCCCCCATCGGTCGCCGGGGAATCCGCCGCACCGCATCCGGCGAAATGGTCTTTCCCCGCATCGAACCGGCCGTCATGGGCCTGGTCATGAGCCGCGACGGCGAACGCGTACTGCTGGCCAATAACCGCCAGTGGCACCCCAATCGTTTCGCCCTCATCGCCGGGTTCGTCGACCCGGGTGAAAACCTTGAAGAGGCCATCGCCCGTGAAGTCTACGAAGAGACCGGCCTGCACACTCTCAGCACCGAGTACCGCATGAGTGACGTATGGCCTTTCCCACACTCGCTCATGATCTGCTACCGAGTGACCGTGGATGAGAACGAGCCCATCATCCACCACGACGGTGAAATTCGCACCGCCCGCTGGTTTACCGCCGAGCAGCTGCGCGAGGCGATAGCCATCTCGGAGGAACACAGCAACAGTGGGCAGGACGACCCCGCCAAGCTGGAGTTGCCCGGCACGAATGCGGTCGCCCGCCGCATGCTCGATGAGTGGCTCGCAGAAAAGCCCTAGTGCTACACTGGTAGCTAAGCCCAACGGAGGGGGTCCCTTTTGCCATGCCCGCATACAGCGGGGGTTTCACACCTGAAGGTACAGTCGGCAGAAGCGAATAGGGTAGATTTTTCCAGCTGAAGATTGCCCCAAGCACCCTCGCGCTCCGAGCGCATCAGCCGTTGGCAGGACTATCCCCTAGATTTAAGCGAGAAACTTTACGCATGTCTGAAAACACCGCTTCGCGCCCCGACCTCCGCAATGTGGCTATCGTGGCACACGTTGACCACGGTAAGACCACCATCGTCGACGCGATGCTGCAGCAGACCCACGCCTTCTCTGACCACGCAGATGTTGAAGACCGAGTCATGGACTCCGGCGACCTCGAAAGGGAAAAGGGCATCACCATTCTGGCGAAGAACACCACCGTGTTCTACAACGGCCCCTCCGCGAACGGTCACACCATCACCATCAACGTGGTCGACACCCCCGGCCACGCCGATTTCGGTGGCGAGGTGGAGCGCGGCCTGTCCATGGTTGACGGTGTTGTGCTGCTCGTGGACGCATCCGAAGGCCCGCTGCCCCAGACCCGCTTCGTGCTGCGTAAGGCACTGGCCGCTAAGCTTCCCGTGATCCTCGTGGTCAACAAGGTTGACCGCCCCGACTCCCGCATCGACGAGGTTGTCAGCGAGTCCATGGATCTGCTGCTCGGCCTGGCCTCCGACCTGGCCGAGGAGGTCCCCGACCTGGACCTCGACGCCGTGTTGGACGTTCCGGTGGTGTACGCATCCGGTAAGGCTGGCGCCGCCTCCCTGAACCAGCCCGCTGACGGCCAGCTGCCCGACAACGACGACCTCGAGCCGCTGTTCAAGACCATCATCGAGCACGTGCCCGCCCCCACCTACGACCCCAACGAGGTCCTGCAGGCACACGTGACCAACCTGGACTCCTCCCCGTTCCTGGGCCGTCTGGCACTGGTCCGTATCTTCAACGGCACCCTGAAGAAGGGCCAGACCGTCGCCTGGGCACGTCACGACGGTGAAATCAAGAACGTCCGTATCTCCGAACTGCTGGCCACCAAGGCGCTGGACCGCGTGCCCGCAGAGTCTGCCGGCCCCGGTGAAATTGTGGCAGTGGCCGGTATCGAGGACATCACCATCGGTGAGACCCTGACCGACGCCGAGAACCCCAAGCCCCTGCCGCTGATCAAGGTGGACGATCCCGCAATCTCCATGACCATCGGTATTAACACCTCCCCGCTGGCTGGCCGCGTCAAGGGCGCAAAGGTCACCGCACGTCAGGTGAAGGACCGCCTGGACCGCGAGCTCATCGGTAACGTCTCCATCAAGGTTCTGCCCACCCAGCGCCCGGACGCCTGGGAGGTTCAGGGCCGTGGCGAGCTCGCCCTGGCCATCCTCGTGGAGCAGATGCGCCGCGAAGGCTTCGAGCTGACCGTGGGTAAGCCCCAGGTGGTCACCAAGACCATCAACGGCAAGGTCTACGAGCCCATGGAGCACATGATTATTGACGTGCCCGAGGAGTACCTGGGTGCCGTCACCCAGCTGATGGCCTCCCGTAAGGGTCGCATGGAGAACATGGCAAACCACGGTACCGGTTGGGTCCGCATGGAGTTCGTCGTTCCCGCCCGTGGTCTGATTGGTTTCCGTACTCAGTTCCTGACTGAGACCCGCGGTGCCGGCATTTCTTCCTCCTACTCGATTGATCCCGAGCCCTGGGCTGGCGACATCGAGTACCGCACCAACGGCTCGCTGATTGCGGACCGCGCCGGCGTTGTCACCCCCTACGCAATGATCAACCTGCAGGAGCGCGGCACCTTCTTCGTGGAGCCCACCTCCGAGGTGTACGAGGGCATGATTGTGGGCATGAACTCCCGTGCCGACGACATGGAAGTGAACATCACCAAGGAAAAGAAGCTGACCAACATGCGTTCTTCGACCGCAGACAACTTCGAAAACCTGACCCCGCCGAAGAAGCTGACCCTCGAGGAATCCCTCGAGTTCGCCCGCGAGGACGAGTGCGTTGAGGTGACCCCTGAGGCCATTCGCATCCGTAAGGTCATCCTTGACTCCAACGAGCGTGTGCGCGAGTTCCGCCGCCGCGCACGTGCGAACGACTAATACAGCGCCAACGACTGTTAGCGTTAGCGACTAACCTGCTGTAGCGGGTGCTGTCGTTGCCAAAGAGCCGCCGCTACCTTTCATATGGAAGGTAGCGGCGGCTCTGTTTATCCCTCCCGTTTAACCCTCCCGAAGCGTTCGGGAAAACCAGTAGGTAGGAGAGAGGGATGTACTTCTGAGTGCTGGCTAAAACCGCCTCCGAAAAGCCCGGACGCCCCGCACTGTGCGGGTGAGTGTGTAAGATAAAATAATGCGCCCGAGGCGGTGGCACCTACCCGCCACCCCGCACGGCGCCGTTGACTGTCCAAGAAGCCCGACCCTGCGTATGAGAGGGAAAGCCTGTGTCTGAAACCGAGAACACTCAGCCTGAATCTGCGACCCCCAGCTACCCCACGCAGGGTGAGCGCATCGCATCCGGCGCCAAGCGCGACCTACTGCCCACGAACTATGCCCCGGAGCAGGCGCGCATCCTCTTTGTACACGCACACCCCGACGACGAGACCTCCTCGACCGGCGCGACGATGGCCCACTACGCCCAGAAGGGCGCAGAGGTGTACCTCATCACCGCGACCCGCGGTGAGCTGGGCGAGGTTATCCCGCCGCAGCTGCAGCACCTGGAGGTTGGCAAACCCGGATGCACCGACAACGGCGAGGCACTGGGGGAGTACCGCGTGGGCGAGTTGAACGGCGCCCTTGAGGCCCTGGGCGTGCACCATCACCTCTTCCTCGGCCAGGAACCGGCCACCGCTAAGGGCGTGCCGGCCCTCTACCGCGACTCCGGCATGGCCTGGGGACCGAACGGCAAACCCATCGCTAACCCTGTTTCGAGCGATTCTTCGCTGACTGCGCAGCCTCTCGAGCCGCAGGCTCGGGCCCTGGTTGCCGCGATTCACGAGATTCAGCCGGATGCGCTGGTCACCTACGACGCCGATGGCGGCTACGGCCACCCCGATCACGTGCGCGTGTACGAGATCGTGAAGCGCGCTCTGGAGATTCTGGGTGATGACGAGGACCGGCCGCTGCTCACCTGGGGCATCGAGGGTGAGTATGACCCCAAGGATACCCGCGTGCAGGCCGCCATCTTCGGCGACGGTACCGCCAAACGAAAGGCCATGGAGGCGCACCGCACCCAGATTACGGTGCTGGACGATAAGACCTTCGAGTATTCGAATAAGGTACCGCAGAAGATTTCTGCCGTCGAGACCTACCGCGTGCTCGACGGCGACCCCACCCGCACCGTCAACCCGAAGCCGCAGGAGGCGGGGCTTGTCTCCACGGTTCTGACCGGCGTAATTCTGGGTGCCGTGGCGGCTGTGGCCGGTTCTATTTACCACGCATGGGTCGTGTACGCGGGTGATGTTGCTCTGCCTGTGGGGTTGTTCATCGCGTACCTGACGATTTTCTTTGCATCCCTGTGGAGTGCGCTTGCCCTGCGCCGCGGTATGGCGGCGGCTATCGTGGGTTCCGTGGCCTTCGTGACCGTGTACTGGCTGGCCTACGGCCGCCCGGATTCGCCCTTCGTGCTCGTGAATCCGGGGCACTCGGCCATCGGCCTGTATGGTGCGCTGTGGTGGTTTGGTGCGCCGGTTGCGGCGATGCTGGGCATGTTTGCGTACACGCGTAACCGGGTGAAGGATGCGCGCTACTTCTCGGCCCGTTCGGCGCATCAGCGTGCGCGTGCTAAGGCTGAGAGCCGGGATAAATAGCGAAGAAAAAGTATGCGTTATTGCGTGTTTCTCCTCAGGTGGAAAAATGGATGTACCCACCCGTATATTAATGTGACGAAGATTTCATTTTTATGAGTTGGGTATTTTTATATCTCGCTGACTAGGGGAAATAATGAATGGCGGCAGGCCAGGCTTGCCTAAAAAATAGGCTCCTGCCCGCCGTCATTCACTGTCTAATGCGCCACGAAAATACGATAAAACACCGAGCGCGCGATAGACTATACAAAGACTTCCCCGCCGGGCACCACACGCTCGGCGGTTTACTCTGCAGACCCTGCCCTGGAGAAGGCGACCCGCAGACCGGCGGGCACAGGGCGCACAGCATCGAGAAAGGCACCGACCCATGACCTACGTTATCGCGCTTCCCTGCGTGGACGTCAAAGACCGCGCCTGCGTTGAAGAATGCCCCGTGGACTGCATCTACGAAGGTGACCGTACCCTTTACATCCACCCCGACGAGTGCGTGGATTGCGGTGCCTGCGAGCCCGTCTGCCCCGTTGAGGCCATCTACTACGAAGACGACGTTCCCGAAGAGTGGAGCGAATACGTGAGCGCCAACGCCGACTTCTTCGACGACCTGGGTTCCCCCGGCGGTGCCGCAAAGCTCGGCCCCACCGGCAAGGATGTGCCCTTCATCGCGGCACTGCCCCCGCAGGGCAACTAACCCCCCATACTTGAAGTATCCGCCGTCCGCATCGTAACCGGGCGTCACCGGATGCGCGAGCCCCCACCCAGCCAACGCCCACCGTACACGGTGAGCCCCTGGACGAACTGTCTAGGCGCTGGGATGGGGGCTCTTCCTCTAGTCAGCCCAAAGCCCCGGGCGATAGACTGAAATGACGAAAAAATCCCCAAATAACCAGGTGACACAATGACTTACGGCCTGAACCTGCCCGAATACCCCTGGGAGGCGCTCGCCCCCTACCGCGCTACCGCCGCGGCCCACCCCGACGGCCCGGTGGACCTGTCCATCGGCACCCCCGTGGATCCCACCCCCGAGCTCATCCGCAACGCGCTCGCCGAGGCCTCTGACGCCCACGGCTACCCGACCACCCACGGCACCCCCGCCCTGCGCGAGGCCATTGCCGAATGGTTTGAGCGCCGTCGCGGCGTGAAGGGCCTGGACCCGCAGGCCATTATGCCCACCATTGGTTCGAAGGAACTCGTGGCCTGGCTGCCTTTCCTGCTGGGCCTGGGGCCCGGCGACGTGGTCGTGTACCCGCGCATCGCTTACCCCACCTACGATATGGGTGCCCGTTTCGCCCGCGCCGAGTCCGTGCCCGCAGATAGCCTGGACGAGCTGGATGCAGACACCCGCAGCCGCGTGAAGCTGATTTGGGTGAATTCTCCGGCCAACCCGAACGGCACGGTCCGCACCGTGGAGCAACTGCGTGACATCGTGGCGCAGGCCCGCGAAATCGGCGCCGTGGTGGCCTCTGACGAATGCTACGCAGAGCTTGGCTGGGGTGCCTGGGATGAGGCCCGCGGCGGTGCGTCCGTGCCTTCCATCCTGGATCCGCGCGTATGCGACGGCGACTTCACCGGCCTGTTTGCCGTGTACTCGCTGTCCAAGCAGTCGAACCTGGCCGGTTACCGCGCCGCGTTCATTGCTGGTGCCCCCGGACTGATGCCGAACCTGATTAATAGCCGCAAGCATGCCGGCATGATCGTTCCCGCACCCGTACAGGCCGCTATGATTGCCGCTCTGGGCGATGAGGGGCACGTTGCGGCGCAGAAGGACCTGTACCGTGCCCGCCGCGAGGTACTTGAAGAGGCGGTTATCGCCGCCGGCGGACGCATCGAGGGCTCCGAGGCTGGTTTGTACCTGTGGACCACCTTCGGCGAGTCCACCTGGGACTCCATTGGCCGCCTGGCCGAGCTGGGCATCATTGCGGGCCCCGGTGTGTTCTACGGCGAGGACGGCGAGGGCTACGTGCGCATCGCCCTGACCGCCTCTGACGAGGCCGTGGCGAAGGCTGCCGAGCGCCTCAAGGCCGCTGCTAAGTAAACCCGGTCGGAAAGTAGCTCCGGTAGCTCACTAGCTTGGGCAACAGAAAGCCCCCGCACCCTCCTGAAATGGGGAGTGCGGGGGCTTCGCTGTATCCGCTTGCCGCTGTGGCAGGGGCGCCTGAACGACAAAGGGGAGTGGCTACTTGCGGCCGCCGGGCAGAACGAACATCTGAACGGTCGGCGGGTTCGGGTTGTCCAACTCGCCGGGGATCAGCTCGCGGGTCACCTTCGCAGAGGTGCGCGATGCCAGGCGGTCAGTGATGCCGGTTGCCACAGCCGTCAGGATGAAGTTCACAATCACGAACAGCGCCGCCGCCAGGAGCAGGGTCTGCAACACGTTACCATCACCGGAACCGATGCGGCGTGCTGAAGCGAGCAACTCCGGGTAGGAGATGATGTAGCCGAGGGCGGTGTCCTTCAGAATCACCACGAACTGGCTCAGCATGGAGGGCATCATCGCGGTGAATGCCTGCGGAATCAGAATCTGAATCAGCGTCTGGCTGGGGGTCAGACCAATTGCCAGACCCGCCTCACCCTGGCCACGGGGAAGCTGCTTCACACCCGAACGCAGCAACTCAGCAATCACCGAACCGTTGTACAGAGTCAGACCCACCACCACAGCGATAAAGGGCAGCTGAGCCGGCGGGAGGCCACTGTACTTACCCAGGAACAGCCAGAAGAAAATCATCATAATCAGCACGGGCACCGCGCGGAAGAATTCCACCACCACGGTACCAATCCAGCGGATGACGCGGTACTGCGACAGACGTGCGACGCCGAAGACCAGGCCGAATGCAATGGAGGTGACCACCGAAATCGCTGCCGCCGACAGGGTCGAAACCAGGCCCGGCAGGTAGTAGGAGGTCCAGGCGCGAGCGGTGAACAAATCGGTCCACTTCTCTGCCTCCAGCTGGCCCTTCTCACCCATCACGATCAGCACGTACACCGCAAAAATAGCGAAGACGACCAGAGCCGCAATATTGAAGATGCGGGTGCGACGCTGAGCAATGGGGCCCGGCTCATCGAAAAGCACCGAAGAAGCGGCGCGGGTTTCATTACTGATAAAAGGGTTTTTCATCGCTTCACCGCCAGCTTACGAGAGGACCAGGTGGTCAGAACACCAATGGGGACAACAATAATGACGAAGCCGAGAGCAAACATGATGAAGATAGCAAGCACCATGTTCGCGTCGAACTCAATCATGGACTTCATCATGCCGGAAGCCTCAGCCACCGACGCCACAGAAGCCACGGTCGTGTTCTTCGCCAATGCGATCAGAGTGTTACCGAGCGGGGTAATGGAACCACGCAGAGCCTGCGGGAAAATCACCAGACGCGCCGTGTCAAAGAAGCCCAGGCCAATAGCGCGGGCTGCTTCTGCCTGGCCTTTCGGCACGGTGTTCACACCCGAACGGATTGCCTCACAGACGAATGCTGCGTGGTAAATCGACAGCACAATCACCGCGTACACGAAGAAGTTCGTGTCGAAATCGTGCGAGAAGGACAGCTGGAACTGCGTCCATACGCCCAGAATTGCCAGGGTCATCAGAATGGTCAGCGGAGTGTTACGCACCAGGTGCACGTAGGCGGTACCTACCCACCGTAGGGACGGGACGGGGCTGATACGCATGAGTGCCAGCACGCTACCGATGACGAAGGAACCGATAGCTGCCCAGAAGGTCAGCTCAATATTGGTCATGAAGGCGCCGAGCACATCGTACTTGGCCAGGAGGGCGCCGAGTTGGTCAAAGAATGACATTCGTATACCTCTCTCAACCTAGGCGCAGGAGGCGCTCGGGGACGGCGGGTTGGTCTTAGCGTTGTAGTGGTAGCCCGTACCCTCGGTGTACTTGGTGACGAGCTTCTCCCAGGTGCCATCGGCGACCATCTCGTTGATGGCCTTGTTCACGGCTTCGCACTTGTCAGTGCCCTTGGGCAGGCCCACACCGTAGCGTTCGGTGGTGAAGGGGGTACCGACCACCTTCAGCTTGCCCTTGTTGGCCTTGGTGGCCGCCAGGCCGGCGAGGATAATGTCGTCGGTCGTGACGGCATCCACCACGCCGCCGTTGAGGGCGACCACGCAGTCGGAGTAGCTGTTCTGCTTGACGAGGTTCACGTTTTTAGCGAACTTGTCCTGAACCTTTTTGGCGCTGGTGGAGCCGGTTACGGAGCAGAGGTTTTTGCCGTTGAGGTCGTCCGGGCCCTTGATATCGGTGTTATCGGCGCGCACGAGCAAATCCTGCCCGGCGGTGTAGTAGGGGCCAGCGAAGTCCACGCTCTTCTTGCGGCTGTCGGTGATGGAGTAGGTCGCAAAAATCATGTCGACCTGGCCGTTATTGAGCATGTTCTCACGGTTGGCGCTGGGGGATTCGACGAACTCAATCTGGTTCTCGGAATAGCCGAGCTTGCCGGCGACGTAGCGGGCTACCTCCACGTCGAAGCCGGTGTACTGGCTACCGTCCTGGTAACCGAGGCCGGGCTGGTCGAACTTGATGCCGATGCGAATCTTGTGGTCGCTACCGCTGCTGGAGCAGCCGGCGAGTGTGCCGGTCAGCGCGAGGGAGGCGGCCGCCGCCAATGCGGCGAGCTTGCGTGAATATTTTTTCATGTCAGCCTCCGGACTAGTGGTCGATGATCTTGGACAGGAAGTCCTTGGCGCGATCGCTCTTCGGGTTGGTGAAGAACTCGTCCGGGTGGGCTTCTTCGACGATTTCGCCGTCGGCCAGGAATACGATGCGGTCAGCGGCCTTGCGGGCGAAGCCCATCTCGTGGGTCACCACGATCATGGTCATGCCTTCCTTTGCGAGGGAGACCATGGTGTCGAGCACCTCGTTGACCATTTCGGGGTCGAGGGCGCTGGTGGGCTCGTCGAAGAGCATGACCTTGGGCTTCATGGCGAGGGCGCGGGCGATGGCGACACGCTGCTGCTGGCCGCCCGAAAGCTGAGCCGGCATCTTGTGGGCCTGCGAGTCAACGCCCACCTTCGCGAGTAGCTTCATGGCCTCTGCTTCTGCCTCTGACTTGGAGATTTTGCGGATTCGGCGGGGGCCGAGGGTCACATTGTCCAGGATGGTCTTGTGGGCGAAGAGGTTGTACGACTGGAATACCATGCCGACCTCGGCACGGAGCTTGGCGAGGGCGCGGCCCTCCTTGGGCAGTTCTTGCCCGTCAATCTTGATAGAACCGCTGGAGGTGGTTTCGAGGCGGTTGATGGTTCGGCAGAGGGTTGACTTGCCGGAACCCGACGGGCCGAGGAGGATGATGACCTCGCCCTTACCCACGGAAAGGTTAATGTTCTTCAGAACGTGGTTCGTGCCGTAGTACTTGTTGACATCATGAATTTCAACGAGGTTTTTCGGCGATGCGGGGGTTGCCTGTGCGGACATCACTAACCCTTTCATGTGAGATGTATCTATGATGCGGGTTGCAAAAATGGTGAGTTTTCAGCTTACGTGCTCCATGTAACACCCGTGTAAATTATTCGTTTCCCTCGTGAAACACTGTGAATTTTTGAGCTTTAATGCATAGTTATAGTATTTTTGACGTAAAAATACGGGTGGGGCACACTTTATTCCCTCAGAACGTTCTGACTAGGGGAAACGTTCTGAGCGTATCGTGCACATCCACGAGGCATTACCCTTCTTCGGGCGGCCAAACGTAGGCCACTAAAAAATTTGAAAGAGCACATAAAAATGCCCGATAGGTGAGACGACACCTATCGGGCATTCATCAACACCCCGCTGGGCGGGGCTACAACAGATTAGGCTTCGTAACCGTTGGGGTTGTTCTTCTGCCAGTTCCAGTGGTCGCGAACCATGGTCTTAATGTCGCGGGTAGCGCTCCAACCCAGGTCAGCCAAGGCGGAGGAAGGATCAGCGTAAGAGACCGCAACGTCACCGGGGCGGCGATCCACAATCTTGTACGGTAGCTCCTTGCCGCATGCCTCCTCGAAGGCGTGCAGAACCTGCAGAACCGAGTAGCCGTTACCGGTACCCAGGTTCCAGGTGTGCAGGCCGCCGTGTTCGGCAATGTAGTTCAGCGCCTTCAGGTGGCCGTCGGCCAGGTCAACCACGTGGATGTAGTCGCGCACGCCGGTACCGTCAACGGTCGGGTAGTCGTTGCCGAACACGTTCAGGTGGTCGCGGCGGCCCACAGCAACCTGTGCGATGAAGGGCACCAGGTTGTTCGGGATGCCCGCCGGGTCCTCGCCGATACGGCCGGACTCGTGCGCACCAACGGGGTTGAAGTAGCGCAGCAGAGCAATGTTCCACTTGGAATCGGAAGCAGCCAGGTCAACCAGCATGTCCTCGATGTGTTCCTTGGTGCGGCCGTAGCAGGACTGCGCATCCATGTTCATCTTTTCGATGAGCGGCATGGACTCGGGCTCGCCGTATACGGTAGCGGAGGAAGAGAACACGATGGAGTGGCAGTCTGCCTCATCCATGGCGTACAGCAGGTTCAGGGTGCCAGCCACGTTGGTCTGGTAGTACCACAGCGGCTTCTCAGCGGACTCGCCCACAGCCTTCAGGCCCGCAAAGTGAATCACAGCGTCGGGGCGAACCTGCTTGAAGAGAGCCTTCATGCCCTCAAGGTCGAGCAGGTCAACCTTGTGGAACTCGGGGGCACGGCCAGCGAGTTCAGCGACGCGCTTGAGGGACTCCTCGGAAGAGTTAGCGAGGTTATCCATGACGACAACGTCGTGGCCTGCCTTGAGCAGTTCAAGTACGGTGTGCGAGCCGATGTAGCCGGCACCGCCGGTAACGAGTACCTTCATGATGTCCTTTCGAGCAAAAGTTCCGGAAGACTCCGGACAGGGCTAGTGCTGTTGAGCTGTATCTAATGGTACAGGGGCCGAAGCAACAGAGGGGCCTTACGCGCTGTGCGTTTGTGCACTCCGATGTTCCCACGTGACGGCATATCAAGGGTTTCAGGCCGTGCCCCCCCCCAGAGACAGAGCGTAAGCCCTGACGGAAAAGGGGCCGGGATGCTTCACACATCCCGGCCCCTAAAGTTCACGGGCCGGCCCCTAAAAGTTCGCTAGGGCAACCAGTACTAGTCCAGGTACAGACTAGTTCAGGTGCAGTGCCTCGTTCAGCTCCACACTATTCGTGGCACGCGGCAGAACCTCAATCGCGCCGCTCAGCGAATTACGGCGGAACAGCAAGTTCGACACACCCGACAGCTCCGCAGCCTTCACCACATGAGGCTCCTGACCGGGTAGCAGAACGCTCACACGCGAACCGGCGGTCACGTACAGGCCCGCCTCAACCACGCAGTCATCGCCCAGAGCAATACCGATGCCGGACTCCGCACCCAGCAGGGAACGCTCACCAATGGACACGCGTTTCTTGCCACCGCCCGAGAGGGTGCCCATCGTGGAGGCGCCGCCGCCCACATCCGAGCCGTCGCCCACCACAACGCCCTGCGAGATACGGCCCTCAACCATGGAGGTGCCCAGGGTGCCGGCGTTGAAGTTCACGAAGCCCTCGTGCATCACGGTCGTGCCGGACGCCAGGTGCGCGCCCAGACGCAGGCGATCGCCGTCACCAATGCGCACACCAGCAGGAACAACATAGTCCACCATGCGCGGGAACTTATCAATGTGGCTCACGCTCAGGTGGCCCAGTTTGCGCAGGCCAATCGCGAGCTTCTGGAACTCGGCAGCCAGCACCGGGCCGTGATTAGTCCACGCCACGTTTGCGAGGGCACCGAACAGACCGTCCAGGTTCAGCTCGTTCGGGCGAACCAGAGTGTGGGAGAGCAGATGCAGACGCAGGTAGGCGTCCACGGCATCCTCGGGAGCCTCATCCAGGTTGATGGAGGCGGTGCGCACCTCAGTGCGGGCATTACGCGCCGGATGCTCGGCGGCCAGCTCCTCCAGCTCGTCCGCGATGGACAGGTCGGGGGTCTGGGTGAGGGAAGGGGCGGGGAACCAGGCATCCAGGACGGTGCCGGCGTGCTCGCCAGAGACAACAACATTAACCAGTGCGACGCCGGAGGCGTAACGGGGAGTGTTTTCAGACATGCACACCATTATATGGGCCGTAGCACACCGGGCGTCAGAACCGCAGGTGTTCGTCTCACGAACAGAAGGGCGGCGTCGGGGATGCGGGGCGCCCCCAGCCTGTATCGTGGAAGGATGACTGTTTCCCCGAATCACCACGCACCCCTGGACCTGAACGTATCCATGCCCGAGCTGACCCGTACCCTGCTCGACTACGAATCGGTATCCGACCACGAGAAGGACCTGGCCGACGCCGTATACACGGCGCTCGCGGCCTACCCGCATCTGCACCTGACCCGTGATGGGGACGCCATCATCGCCCGCACCGAATTCCCGCCGCTGCCCGGCGAAGAGGGGGAGCGCACCCGCATTATCCTGGCCGGTCACCTGGACACCGTGCCCCTGCCCACCGTCGAGGGGTCCCTCGGCACCGTGCCGGCCACCGTCCGCGAGGAAGACGGCGAGTACGTGCTCTACGGCCGCGGCGCGACCGACATGAAGGGCGGCGTGGCCGTCCAGCTGAAGCTGGCCGCCGAGCTGACCGCGCGGGACACCGACTACAACCTGACCTACATCTTCTACGACCACGAAGAAGTTGCGAGTGAACTTTCCGGGCTGGCACGCCTGATTCGCAATCATGGCGAGCTCATCACCGACGCAGACTTCGGCGTGCTACTCGAGCCGACCAACGGCACCATTGAGGGCGGCTGCAACGGCACCATGCGTTTCTTCGTGCGCACCCACGGCCTGGCTGCCCACTCGGGCCGGGCCTGGCGCGGCAAGAACGCGATTCACGCCCTGGCGCCCGCGCTGGCGGCGCTCGCCTCCTACGAGCCGAAAACTATCGCCGTGGAGGGCCTGGATTACCGTGAGGGTCTGAACGCTGTGCAGATTTCTGGTGGCGTGGCCGGTAACGTGATTCCCGACGCGGCGGCAATGCACGTGAACTACCGCTTCGCCCCGGACAAGACCCTGGACGAGGCGGTCGCCCACGTGCATGAGGTGTTCGCCGGGTACGAGCTGGACTTCGTGGATCTCTCCCCTGCGGCCCGCCCCGGCCTGGACACTCCGCTGGCCGCCTCCCTGATTGAGGCCGTGGGACAGGAACCTCAGCCGAAGTACGGATGGACGGACGTGGCGCGCCTGAGCGAAATCGGAATCCCCGCCGTGAACTTCGGCCCCGGCGACGCCCTGCTGGCCCACACCGATAATGAGCACGTGAGCTTTAGTCAGCTGACCCGCTGCCACGCCGATTTGCGTGCCTGGCTGCTGAGCGATCAGGACGACGAGGACTAATTGGCGCATCCCCGCTACGTGCTGAACCCGGCGCATCATAGTCACTGCGTCATAGAAGGGGAGAGGACGCATCTCTCTTCTAAGATGGAGAGTACCCATACACGTTATTCGAGAGGACAGAGTTGAACATTCTTCTGATTCTGCTCGCCCTGATCCTGCTGGTTATCGCCTCGCTCACGGTAATTGCGCTCGGCGGTCACCGCGCCGTACCAGGCGCCGCGTTCTTCAACGCCGTGGGCCGTGACGGCCTGGGAGTCTTCGACACTGTCGACGACCTGGGCGTTATTGCCAAGCCCTTCATGGCCCCCGCGCCGCAGGCCGTACCCGCCGAGGGCCCCCGCCCCGCGCAGGAAGAGCAGGAGCCTCTCCCGCTGGCCGTGCCGCACACCGGTAACGTTGAGCGGACCCTGAGCGCCCACGACTTCGTGGAACACCACGTGGAGAAGCCCACGGGCGCTTCTGTAGTCTCCTCCGCCGAGAAGCTGCAGAGCGGGGAGGCCCGATGAGCGCACGCGCCGAGCTCACTGAGCCGAGCGAGCCGGCGGAGCATACTGCATCCCGCGCCGAGCAGAACCGGTCCGAATCCTTCGACGAAGCCCTGACATGGATGTACACTTCCTCTGCCGAGCGTCTGCGCCGAGCGGGGGAGCGCCTGAGCGCCCTGCCCGCCTGGCTTTCGGTGTTGCTCATCTACGGGATTTCGCGTGTATGGGGCTACGTAGTGTTCGCCGTAGTCGGTCAGCAGCAACTGCGCGGTCCTTGGGGTGAGCACTTGGATTACCTCTCCTTCATTAGCATTTGGGATGCCGGCTGGTATGAGCAGATTGCGCTTAACGGCTACCCGAGCGAGCTGCCGATCAACGCGATGGGGGCTGTTCAGCAGAATCAGTGGGCGTTTTATCCCATCTTTCCGCTGCTCTCTCAGGGGATTAGTAGCCTGACGGGCATCGCCTACTACCCGGTGGCCGCCGCTGTCGCTCTGCTGGCCGGTTTTGCGGCAGCCTGGATTATCTACCTGCTTTTTGATGCTTCGGTGAAGGCGGTTCGCCTCGCGCGTTCCGGGTCTGACTCCGCTGATGCGGAGCCCGCCTCCACGCTGGCTTTGTGGGGTGTGGCCCTGGTGTCGTTCCTGCCGGTGGCTCCCGTGCTTCAGGTGCCCTACGCGGAGTCGCTGAACCTGGTGTTCCTGGCCGGTGCGCTACTGTGCCTCGTGAAGGGGCGTTACGGCTGGCTGGTGCCGGTTGCGGCCCTGGCGTGTCTTTCCCGCCCGGTGGGTGTTCCGCTGGGTGCGGTTGCGGGCCTGTGGTGGTTTGGGTGTTGGGCTCGGTCGAGTCGCGTTATGGGTATCGGTACGGCCTTTGTGCGCCACGCGGGGCAGCTGGTGAGCGCCTTGCTGGTGTGTGCGTGCGCGCTGGTATGGCCTGCGATTGCGTGGTGGGCTACCGGCCGTGTGGATGCGTACACGGCCACCGAGACGGCTTGGCGAGGCACGCATCTGGCGCCGATTGAGCCGTGGCTGACGCAGGGGTACATCTACTTTGGGTACGCGGCCCCGATTCTGCTGGTTTTGCTGATTCTGGGCTTTGTTGCGCTGTGCTTGAGCCCGGTGGCTCGGGGCGTTTTGGCCGCTCCGCTGAATCTGTGGTGCGCATGCTATTTTGCCTACTTGATTCTGTTTTTGAACCCGCAGTCGTCGACGTTCCGTCTGCTGTTGCCGCTGTTCCCGCTGGTTGTGGTGGTTGCGGCGTTGAGTCGTTCGCGGGCTTATCGCTGGGCGTTGCTGGTGGCGGGTGCGTGCGCGCAGTGGGGCTGGGTTGGCTGGCTGTGGCATTGGAAGCAGCTCCCCGGCGGTGGAGACTATCCGCCGTAAACCGAATACTGTTTTGCGAGACCGCCGGGGTGTTGCCGGCGGTCTTTTGCGCTCTTAGCCGAGGGCGCAAAGCTTTCAGTGGGGCATTACCTCGCGCATCCCGCAGGTCCAGAGCTTAAAGACACGTTCGGATGGGCCCTTTTGGTCGGCGGCACCGGCCCGGAGCTGATAATCTATATTCTGTGTTTGGTATTAGTGGCACCGAGTTGATTATTTTGGCCATCATCACGTTCGTGGTGATTGGCCCCGAACGCATGCCCGAATACGCCCGTCAGATTCGTGAATTCGTCAAGACTGTACGCCGTATGGCCTTTGACGCTAAGGACGACTTTAAGGAAGCCCTGGGCGAGACGGGTCTGGAAGATATTAACTGGCGCCAGTACGACCCCCGCCAGTACGATCCGCGCGTGATTGTGAAGCAGGCATTCGCGGAGGATGACGCCGAGCGTGAGCGTGAGGCGAAGGCCCGCGAAGAGGCGCTGCTGAAGGAGAAGGAGAAGGCTGAGAGCCGTGCTCTTCCGCGAGGCGCGTACGCCCCCTTCGACGTGGACGCCACCTAAAATTTTGAAACGAAAGAACCCCGCACCGGTGATGGTGCGGGGTTCTTTCTGTATCAGCTTTTAGAAGCTTGATCCTAGACGAAGAGCGGCAGGCTCTGCCCGGCCCTCGACTCGCCAGAGTGCAGAAGCTGCGAGGCGATGGACTGGATCTCCTCGGCCGTCGCTGAGTCGGGACGACCCCACACGACGGGCATGCCCTCGTCGCCGCCGGTGCGCAGGTTCACGTCCAGGGGAACCGAGCCAAGTAGCGGGACGGGGTAGGAGAGCGCCTCGGTGAGACGGTCCGCGAGCACCTGCCCGCCTCCGGAACCGAACATGTCGAGCACGGTGCCGTCGGGCAGGGTCATGGCGGCCATGTTCTCGACCACGCCCACGACCTTCTGGCCGGTCTGCAGGCTCAGGGTTCCGGCGCGTTCGGCCACATCTACGGCGGCGTGCTGCGGGGTGGAGATGAGCACGAGCTCCGCATTGGGTAGCAGCTGCGCCATGGAGATGGCGATGTCGCCGGTGCCTGGCGGCAGATCCAGCAGCAGCACGTCCAGGGCGCCGAAGTGCACGTCCATGATGAACTGCTCCAGCGCGCGGTGCAACATGGGGCCGCGCCACGCCACCGGCTCGTTACCCTTGAGGAACATGCCGATAGAAATCACGCGAATGAAACCGCCACCGACCTGCGCATCACCCCAGCGGCGGGCGGGGGCGGGAACATCCACGGTCGGCGGAAGAATCAGGTCATCCAGGCGCGTGGGGGCGTCAGTGATGCCGAGCAGGCCCGGAATCGAGAAGCCGTGCACGTCCGCGTCGATAATGCCCACCGAGAGCCCGCGCGAGGCGAAAGCCGCCGCGAGGTTGGCCGTCATGGAGGACTTGCCCACGCCGCCCTTGCCGGACACCACACCGAACACGCGGGTCAGCGAGCCGGGGGCGGTGAACGGGTTGGTGCGTTCGGGCTTGAGCATCGAACGCAGGGCAGAGCGCTGCTGCGGGTTCATCGCGCCCACCTGCAGCTGCACGCGCTCGATGCCCTCTACGGTTGTGGCGGCCTCGCGCACCTGCTGCTCGATGGTGTTCTTCAGCGGGCAACCCTCGATGGTGAGCAACACCTTCACTTCGGCCCAGTGGCGGTTGGGAATCGGCTCGCCCCGCTCATCCAGTTCGGGATGCACGAGTGCGGTTTCGACCATGCCAAGCTCCGTAATGGGGCGGCGCAGCTCGGGATCCTCCACTCGGGCAAGGGCCGCGTAGAGTGCATCCTGCAGCGGGTTATCGGCGCTCACGGGCGCCTCCCTCCGGGGTAGCGTCCGAGATTTTGGCCGGGCTTTCCGTCTTCCGTTCGCCCGAGTTCTCAGCGTGTGCGGAGTCCTCGTTCTCGGCTTCCGCGCCCTCAACGCCGTCGGAAGCATCGATATCGTCGATGGCCTCCTCCAGGTCCTCAATGTCCTCGCTGATGTCCTGCAGCTGTTCGGCGTGGCGCTCCTGCTCCTGCGCAATGTTCTGCAGTTCCTCAAGAATGTCGCGCAACTCGCTACGGACGAAGTCACGGGTCGCAACCTCACGCAGAGCAATACGCAGCGAAGCGATCTCGCGGGTCAGGTACTGGGTCTCCTCCAGGTTCTGCTGATCGCGCTTGCGATCCTCGGAAGCCATCACACGGTCGCGGTCATCCTGACGGTTCTGCGCGAGCAGCAGCAGGGGAGCGGCGTATGAAGCCTGCAGGGACAGCATCAGGGTCAGCAGGGTGAAGTTCAGGCTACGCGGGTCGAACTGCATCTCCTCCGGCGCCAGGGAGTTCCAGGCCAGCCACACGCCACAGAAGATGGTCATCCACATCAAAAATTGCGGGGTACCCATGTAGCGTGCGAACGCCTCGGTCATGCGACCGAAAGAGTCCGGGTTGGGGCTGGAAAATAGCCTCGGCTTGCGGGTGCCGGGGGTGCTCAGCTGGGAGTCGCTACGCTGCGGGCGGGCATCGCCGCGCTCGCGGTTGCGTTCAGCGTATTTTTTCTCCAGACGGTCTTTGAGAATGCGCGCCTTATCGATGCGGGGGTTCTCTTCGGTACGGTTTGCGTCGCGGCGGTTAGCATCACCCAAAGCGTCGTCCTACCTTTCGTACGGGAGTTCCATCATCGTTAGTTCGCCAGTCTTCGGGCAGGAGAGCATCGAGTACGTCGTCGATGGTCACTGCGCCTACTAGGCGGTGCGAATCGTTCACAATGGGAACGATGGTCAGGTCGTAGGTTGCGAGCACGCGAGCCAGTTGTTCGAGGCTGGCCTGGTCAGAGACCGGCTCGGTGTCAGTATCAAGGATGTGACCGATAGGCTCGCTCGGCGGCACACGCAACAGCTTCTGCATGTGCACCAGGCCCAGGTATTTACCCGTCGGTGTTTCCAGGGGCGGGCGGGTCACCATGACGGCAGCCGCCATCGCCGGAGGAATCCCCTCGGCGCGGATGTTAGCGAGCGCCTCAGCGACGGTCGCCTCGGGGGAGAGGATAATCGGCACGGGGTTCATGAGCGAACCGGCGGTACCCTCGTCGTATTCAAGCAGTCGACGCACGTCGTCCGCCTCGTCGGGCTCCATGAGTTCCAGTAGCTTCTCACGCTGGGCGTCGTCGAGTTCGATAAGCAGGTCGGCCGCGTCGTCCGGTTCCATCTCTTCGAGCACCTGCGCGGCACGCTCGTCGTCCAGGTGTGAAAGAATCTGCACCTGGTCCTCGGCGGGCAACTCCTGCAGAACGTCTGCGAGGCGCTCGTCCTGCAACTCGGCGGCGATTTCGACCATGCGTTTATCGCTCATCTCGTGGATGGCGTCTGCAAGGTCGGCGGGCTTGGAGTTTTCGTGGTTGGCCACGAACGCGGTGGCCGCCTGCGGCTCCACGTCGGTCGAGAGCAGAGCCTCGTCCCAGTCGACGATGAGAGTTTCTTTGGACCGGCGGCGCCAGGTGCTGGAGCCGGAGTTGACGCGGGAAACAAACAGTTCAGTGACCCCCCAGTCGCCGTTGCGGCGCTGTTCAATGGCGACGTCCTCAATGACGGCGTCACCGCTGCCGTCGAGCAGACGCACGCGACGGTCGAAAAGTTCACCGACAATGAGGGTCTCAGAGTTACGCTGTTCGAAGCGGCGCAAGTTCACCAGGCCGGTCGAAATAATCTGTGAAGCGTCGATACTGCGCACACGAGTCATGGGCATGAACACGCGTTTCTTGCCAAGCACCTCAACGATGATGCCGACAACAATAGGTTCGGTGCCCTTGGCGGGGCGGGCGCCCGCAATGGATGCGCCTAGGCCGCGTTTGAGCACGACGACGTCGCGGAGACGGCCGAGGCGGTCACCGAAGGGGTCAAAAACATCGAGGCCCAAAAGGCGGGCGATGTAAATCTTGCTGGGGGCGCTGAACTTAGAATTGCTCACCCCTCTAGGGTACGCTCCACCGCCGGGAATCGCACTTTGAGCGTTCTCGTTCTCAACGGTGCACGCTGAGAAGCCCAGCGGCTGAGTTCTTGCAGGCCGGTACAATTAAAACCATGACTTCTCAGTTGCCGAATCTGCCCAATACCCCGCCCTCATCGTTCATGGCCTCGCGCCTGGCACAGGCTAACGGCCACCCCATGCCGAGCGGCGAGCCGGTCGCCTCCTTCGTGCGTCACGACGACGCGCTGTCCGCTTTTGACGTGCTGAGCGAGCAGCAGTTCCCGGTGACGGCGCTGTATCTGGTCAACGACGGCATCCGTCAGGTGGAGTACCCGGTGCAGACCGGCTACGGCCGTGCCCTGCTGGTTTCTGCCATCCAGGGCGTCATGATTGGTCTGCTGTACTCGTTGTTTGTGGCGGCCGGCGGTACGAACTTTATGACCGCGGCACTCTCAACGGTGCCGATTTCTGTGGCTATTTTTGTGCTGTGGCGCGTGTTCGACCTGCGCCGCGGCCGTGGGGTGCGCTACCCCATGCGCACCGAGGCGATTCCCTCCCGCACCGTGCTGTACGCTCTGCCGGAGTACGCTCAGGATGCGCGGCGCGTGCTGGGTGCGCACCCTCGCTTCTCGGCAGCGGTTGCGGCTGCACGTGCGGCGACAGCCCCGCAGGATTCTCAGGTGCGTGCCGCTCAGAGCACCGTCTCGATGAACGGTGCGCCGGTTCCGACCGGTGCCCCGAAGGCGCCGTCCTATCGTTCGTAGGCTGGTAGCCAGCCCGCCCCGAACCAGAACCTGCCCGAGCGTGATACTACCGCGCAGGACGCGGTGGCCCAGAGCGCGGCGCAGAACATGCCGGCGCCCACCCAGCCCACGCAGACCGTTCCGACCGCCCAGGTCCAATCCGCTCAGTCTGCCCAGACCCAGCCCGCCGCCCAGGAGCTGGCAAGCACCGCACAGGCAAACAGCGCCCAGGCAAACGCGCAGACGGATGCACAGAAGCGCCCGGCTCAGCGGTACGGCCTGCGCGTGGACGACCCGGAGGAGTACGCCAAGCTGATTCAGCCCAAGCCGCAGCGTCCCACCCCACGCCCGCAGGGCCTGCACGATAAGTCCTCGAGGGACTCCGAATAGGCTCCAGCCGCAACGGCGGAAAACAGGCGGAGAAGACGGCGACTGAGAAGAGACGCGAAAGCCCCTCACCGATTCACTCGGTGAGGGGCTTTCCTCATGCACAGACAACCGGTACTAACCGGTACATCCGGCGGGGACGGGGTTACGCCTCCTTGGAGACCTTCGCCATCCACTCCTCAATGCCCTCAACGGTGCGCGGCAGTGCGGCCGACAGGTTCACGTTGCCGTCCTCGGTGCAGAGCACGTCGTCCTCCAGACGGATACCGATGCCGCGGTACTCCTCGGGAACCGACAGGTCCTCGTCCTTGAAGTACAGGGCCGGCTCGATGGTGAAGACCATGCCCGGCTCCAGCTCAGCCCACATGTACAGCTCAGCCTTAGCCTGCGCGCAGTCGTGCACATCCAGGCCCAGGTGGTGGCTGGTGCCGTGAGGCATCCAGCGGCGGTGCTGACCGCCCTCAACGGTGAGCGAAACATCCGCGGAAACCGGCAACAGACCCCACTCCTCCAGACGGTGCGCCAGAACGTTCATGGCGGCCTCGTGGATTTCGTAGAACTTGGTGCCCGGCTTAGCCGCAGCGAACGCGGCGTCAGCGGCGTCCAGCACAGCGTTGTAGACCTTCGCCTGAACCTCGGTGAACTTACCGTTCACGGGGAAGGTACGGGTCACGTCTGCGGTGTACAGGGTGTCGTCCTCAACACCGGCGTCCAGCAGCAGCAGCTTGCCGTCATCCACGGTGCCGTTGTTACGAATCCAGTGCAGGATAGTTGCGTTGTTACCGCAAGCTGCGATGGTGTCATAGCCCAGGTCGTTACCGTCGGTACGTGCCACGGAGAAGAACGCGGTCTCAACCACGCGCTCGCCACGGTGGTGCTCCTTAGCCTTCGGCAGCTCGCGCACAACCTCCTCGAAGCCCTTGACGGTCATAGCAACCGAACGCTTCAGGTTCTCAACCTCAAGCTCGTCCTTAATCAGACGAGCCTCAGAAAGAGCCACAGCCAGCTCGGAGTCCAGCTTGTCAGCCTGCTCCAGCTCCACGCCGGTGTTGTAGCGGGAGGTGTCAACGAGAGCATCAACAGCCGGGTCAACGTTGCGGACCAGGCGGATGTTCACGCCACCCAGGCCCTGGTTACCGGCGTTCTTGGTGATAGCCACCTCAAGCTCGGACAGGTCGCGGGTACGCAGGCCGAAACGCTCCGAGAACTCCTTCAGAGTCGGGCGGGGGCCAACCCAGAACTCGCCGTAGCGTGCATCTGCGTAGAACTCGGTGGTGTCGCGGCCAGCCAGCGGGCGGAAGTACAGGGTCACCTCGTGGTTAGAACCGTTGTCGCCGGTACCCTCTTCGACGGGCTCGAAAATCAGCACGGCATCCGGCTCATGGTCGATACCCAAACCGGTCTGGTGCGCAAACGCCGAGTGCGGGCGGAAACGGTAATCGCAGTCGTTCGAACGGACCTTCAGCGGGCCTGCGGGCAGAACCAGGCGCTCGCCGGGGAATGCCTTAGAAATCTTGGCGCGACGCTCGGCTGCGTAATCGGCTACGCGCTCGCGGGTGTAGCCGCTGTCCTCGGCCTTGGCCCAGTCTTTAGCGATGAATTCAGTAAACGCAGGTGCTTTGGGGGTGCTGCGGTGATCAGTCTTCTGAGCTTCGGTGCTCTTCTTATTGTTCTCAGTCATGCCTTAATCATATCGCCTTCGCCACAGACGGGCGCATATTCGGGTGACCTTGACTAAATAGGTGATGGGCCGCCGCTAATGTTGGTAGGGTTGAATCAGAAGAGTAGATGACATGCCTTAAACCCCGCTGAGGTGGCAACGAACTAGTAGGGGCGGGGAGGGAGAGAATTATGGCGCAGACAGAACATCGAAACAGCAAACGGCAGAGTAGCGAACAGCAGGCACCGCAGCCCGCTGAATCGGGCGCGCCTGAAAGCCTGAACCCTGCCGGGCGGTATGACCTGCATATTCACTCCGCTATCTCAGACGGCACCCAAAGCCTTGAAGAGCTGGTGCCGCTCATCGCCCACACCGGGCTGGCCGGATTCGCTCTGACCGATCACGACACTGCCTCCGGATGGGAGCAGGCCGCACGCCTGGCTAAGGAGCACGACCTGGACTTTCTGCCCGGCGCCGAGTTCTCCTGCCGCTACCGCTACACCGACGACGAAGGCCACCCCCGCACAAAGACGATTCACCTGCTGGCCTATGGCTTCGACCCGGTGCACTCAGAGCTTGCCCACCGTGTGGAGGAAATTCGTCTCAGCCGCGAGGGCCGCGCCCGCGCCATCCTCGAGCGTCTGGCCGCCGACTACCCACTGACCTGGGACGATGTGCTCGCCCAGGTGGGGGAGGGCAACGCTGCCGTGGGCCGCCCGCACATTGCCGATGCGCTGGTTGCCGCCGGAATCGTGCAGGACCGCACCGAAGCCTTCAACCGCCTGCTCTACACGGGCAGCCCCTACTACGTGCCCCAGCAGGCCCTGGACCCGGTGGAGGCGGTGCGCCTGGTCCGCGAGGCCGGCGGCGTGCCGGTCATCGCGCACCCCATGAGCACGATGCGCGGCCCCGCGTTGAGCCTGGAGTACCTGAGCAAGCTGGTGGATGCGGGCCTGGCCGGCGTGGAGGTGTATCACCGCGAAAACTCCGAGGAAGACCGGGCGCGCCTGCTGAAGTTTATCGAGGAGTGCCGCGCGGCGGGCACCGACCTACTGGTGACGGGTTCGAGTGATTATCACGGCGCGGGCAAGCCGAACCTGCTGGGTGAGAATACAACGGATGCGGCGACGGTGGCTCGCATCCGCGAGCAGCTGGGGGCACAGTACAAGACCCAGTAGTAAGACGAAAGAGTGTGGGGGCGGGTTCCCTGATTGGAAACCCGCCCCATTCTTTTGTTTTCACCCCATTGCATATTCTCTAAATCTCTACCTGAAGGTTAGGATTTTTGATACGCTGAGAACGTTCTACTCATGAGGGTGCACAAAGGTTGTGCCCTCTCTGGTCATGAAGGAGCTATGATGCTTCGACAATTATTCGCCCGCCCCACGAAGCGGGCTATCCAGGCTGGCGGCACGGTACTGCTGGCTGGCGCCATGGTGTGCGGTAGTGTTCCGGCGTATGCCATTGGGTCGATTAAGCCCCATCAGGCTACACCTATCGCGCAACCAAACGAACCCGCAGTAACTTGTAGCGACCGAGCAGATTACGAATATGAGAGTAGCGGACCTAGCCGTAAGCTTGTCTTTGAGTGGGCTCAATGTGCAGGCCTAGTTACCGAACACCAGAAGCATATGCTTTTCAAGAATGATAGTGTTGTTTCTCGTGGTCAGTTTGTGGAGTATTTGTATCGCCTGTCGGGTTCTCCTGAGGTGAAGAATCTTCCGGTGCAGTCTCCGTATGGTGATATTAAGACTGATGATCCGCGTTTCCCTGTGGTGATGTGGGCTCGTCAGCGGGGCATTACCTGGGGTTGGAGTGATGGGAATTTCCATTATGATGCCCCCGCGAATGATACGACAACAGTGATTATGGCATACCGCCTAGCTGGTAGCCCGAAAGTGAACCTGCCCGATAAGAACCCTCCTGACGTTGCATATCCATGGGAGGAACGTCATCACAACCTCCCCTATGGTTCAGAGTTGCATCGGGCATATGTCTGGCTGGAATTTACTGGGGCTGGCCGAACGTATTTACCTAGTGGCGTTGCAACTGTCGACGATTTGTGGTTCGATGCTTGGACTTTTAAAGCCACTCATACACAGGCTTTTGAGGTATTGCGCCTAGCTGATACTCGAGGTGCATTCTAATCTAAAAAGATGGCTCCCTCCACTATTTTCAGGTGGAGGGAGCCGTTCTCTATCTAGAGATTAAAACCTTTATCTCCCACGACTATGGGCTTCTCAATAATTATTGATTTGCGCACATGCTCATTAATTTCAATTCTGTATGGATTATATATTTGAGATTTAACGAAAATTTTCCATGGACCTTCCAGAATTTTTGGCTTATTTGTCTTTCCCTCATATAGTGTTTGGCACTCATCGTGTGCATTGGCTCCAATGATATTAAGACGTCCGGCTCCTCCTTCAAGATAGAAGCCCCACAGTGAAGCGAGGATTCTTTCTAGGGGTACTTCTTGGCTTGGCCCGTAGGGGTTGTCTGAGCGTACTCCTGTAAAGGTGCAGTCGCTAGCCCATGAGCTGATATACCAGTTTGCTGCCTCGTGGTTATGTGCTGTATCTGAGACAGCGTCATGCCAGCTGGAGGACTCACCGATACAACCCACATAGTTATTCCGCGGCATGAGGGCGAACCATCCGTGGCCGCCGTTCTCTTGAGCCGTGCATCCTTGGAATAGGTTACGTGTTCCGGCGACGTACCACCCGGCGCCAGCTTTGGCGGTGTATTGATCGTCGGACTGGTCCTTTTTCCGCGTTACATAGATAGAATCTTTTGGTACGGAGCGGCGGTTGTACCAGCTGGTTGACCCAAAAAATTTGCATTGGGAGGCGTAGATTTCAATTCCAGCGTAGTTTTTATGTGAAAGATTGGCGTCAGAAATATCTACTGTAAGGAACTTATTATCTGCGCCACCAGAATTATTGTTATCTATCCTGCGCAACGGATGACCTACAGGTTTGCCAACCAGCAGGCCTTGACGCAATGACTTACGGACACGGATTTTATCAACTTTCATACCGCGGTCATGAAGCCCCAAAATCGCAACACCCATATCTACATCCCAAATTTCTAGGTTAGAGAGGGAAGGGACAGCCTCAGGGTCATTAGGCTTACCCTTAAACTCAGTATGCAGAATAACCCCTGCAACATTGCCCAGTGGTTGACCAGTATGCATATTATCCGTAACCTGCTGTACGTTGATATACCCCTTCTGGGTGCTCGTGCGAATCCACATGTCACGTACTCCGAAGCGCATCGGACGATTATTTGTCGCATTAGATATCGGGTTTCGATAAGTTCCCGTATGAAAAATACCGAAACATTCATCTCGATTTTTACGAACTACATCATCAAGCGCATCTGTGGGCGTCGCAATAATTCGGGTAGACATTCCATGGCCGAAAAACTCCACCTTATCGACCAAATCAATGAAGGGGTACGACACCTTGTAAATACCGGCAGGTAGCTCAATCGACCCTCCGCCGAGCCAATAGAGCCGCTCCGCCAGCTTATTCAGCTGATCGGTGCAGTCCACTACACCCGTGGGGTCTACGCAGTAATCCAGGGCATTAACGTGAAGGCCGTTCTTCGCAAGATTATGGACTGTGTACGCCCTCGCTTCGGTAGTGTACGTGAGGTATTGCAGACGCTTTTTGAACTCTTCTAGCCGCTTCGTTGGATTCTCTACCCATTCTGGGGCACGAGTCATAAACTCCTCAGGCTTATTTGCTTGCTCCGCATGGGCTGGGGAGAAAGCTGAGACTCCTGCAGTGGTTGCGGCAAGAGTTCCTCCTGCCAAAAGGGCGCGCCGCGATGGCGCATGATATTCAGACATCGATGTCTCCTAGAGGTGAGTGAATTATTCGCCCTTCATCACGACGAAGTGATGTTAGCAGGCGGATACCTTCTGCACGTAGCACCGTGCTGTGCTGCAGAAGATACCTCTAGTGTGTATCGCTTTTTCTTCTCTTTGCAAGAAATTTTATGATTTTACATAAATTCGTTTCAAGTTTTATGTAAATATTTTAAATTTCTTCAATGTGTTAATGAGATATATAAAATCTATTGCTTTAAAGATTTTTAACATTAAATTAAAATTAAAAATAAATACAAAGTATAATTTTGGAATCTCTTTGGCAGGAATATCGCCACAGCCTCCCCTGCAGTTCAGAGTTACATCGGGCATATGCCTGGCTGAAATTTATTGAGGATGGCCGAACGTATTTACCTAGCGACGTTGCAACTGTTAACGAACTGTGGTTCGATGCATGACAATTCAAGCCACTCATATACAGGCTATTGAGCTGTTGCGCATAGCTGATACTCGAGGCGCATCTAAAGCATTTATAAAGAGAAGGCACCTTAGAACAGAACACTAGGGCAACACAAAAGAGTGTGGGGCGGTTCCTCATCAAGGAACCACCCCACACTTATATCGCGTAACCCTCACGAATGCGCAGAAAAGATAGCCTAGACGCTCTCGCGGGAGGCTCGGTGCTGCAGCACCTCATCGGCCGTGGAGGCGGCCGCCTCCGCAGCCCGCGCTGCGCGAGCCTTCGCACGCGCCTGACGCTGACGCTGACGGCGCAGCTCGTTCCGCCCATCGATGCGCATCTTCCGATCCACCGCATCCATCGAGGCGTGACGCACGAACTCGCATGAGGCGCCCTCCACCCGGCGGGTCGTCTCAGTCAGCGTCTCCAGCACCGCCTTGAGCGCGTGGCGGCTCGCCGCCGTCAGCGCGTCTCGGCTCGTGCCGCCGCGCACACCCACCGTGCGCTTGGGCGTAAACAGCACGCTTGCCCCGCGGGGCACGCCACGGTACGCCTCGAAAGAGACCGGGTCCACGTTCAGGCGCTTCGCCATCACCTCAATAGCCGGCGGATTCTGATCCACACACACGAACTTGCGGCCCAGCTGAGCCGCCGCCGCGCCCGTCGACCCCGAACCCGCAAAGAAATCCAGCACCCAATCGCCCGGGCGGGAGCTAGCCGCAATCATGCGTCGTAGCAGGCCGGTGGGCTTCTGCGTGGGGTAGCCGGTCTTCTCCTTGCCGGTCGGCGAGACAATCGTGTGCCACCACACGTCCGTGGGGAGCTTACCGCGCGAGGCCTTCTCCTCGGTCACCAAGCCAGGAGCCATGTACGGCTCACGGTCCACCTCATCAGTGTTGAAGTAGTAGCTACGGTGATCCTTCGCGTACACGAGAATGTTGTCGTGCTTGGTCGGCCAGCGGCGCGTGGACTTCGCACCGTAGTCGTATGCCCAAATCAGCTCGTTAATGAAGTTCTCACGCCCAAAAATCATGTCGCACATGATTTTCACGTAGTGCACTTCGCGCCAATCCAGGTGCAGATACAGGGTGCCGTCCTGCGCGAGCAGACGGTGCGCCTGCTCAATGCGCGGGGCTAGGAACGCCCAGTAGTCCTCGAAGGAGTCATTGTAACTCGCCAGGGTCTGCAGGGTGCTGGAGTAGTTCTTGCCCTTAAACCCGGTGCGGTCGCCCTTCTCGGAGGCCTCCGAGCTCAGCGTGCGGCGCGTCTGCTTCTTGCCTGTGTTGAAGGGCGGGTCAATGTAGATGACCGTGAACGCGCCGTCAGGCAGCTCGCGCAGGTAGTGCAGGTTATCGGCCTGCACAACCAGGGACGGGCCCTGCGGGTCGAACGCGGAGGCACCACCCGGCTCGGCGGGGGAGGGCACGGCGGGTGCCGATGATGCTGAGATACCCAACCCTAGGCCTCAGTACCGGGGCGCTCGGCACCGGAACGTTCGGAGGAACGGCGGCGGGTGCGGCGGCGCGGCTGACGCTCAGTGGACTTACCCTCCACCGGCTGACCCTCAACGCGGCGGGTACGGCGACGCTGGCGGGGCGCACGCTCGGTGCGGGGCACCTCGGACTCAGAACCCGAACGATCGGAGGAACGCTCTGCCGAACGCTCAGAGCGGCGGCGGCCCTCGGAACGGCCACCGCGGCGGCCACCCTTCTCACCGTCGCGGGAACGGCCACCGCGTCCACGGGAATCGCGGCGGGAACCGCGACCGTCACGGCTTTCACGTTCCTCGCGGGCGTTAGCGAAGAACTCGTCGCCCATGCCCTCGGCCACGCGCTCCTCGCGGGGCAGGCGGCCCTTCGTGCCGAGCGGAATGTTCAGGTCGTAGAAGAGATGCTCAGAGGAGGAGTAGGTCTCCACGGGCTCGGGCACGCCCAGCTCGAGGGCGTCGTTAATGACCTTCCAGCGGGGCAGGTCGTCCCAGTCCACCAGGGTGACCGCGGTACCTTCGTTACCCGCGCGGCCTGTGCGGCCGGTGCGGTGCAGGTAGGTCTTCTCGTCCTCGGGCACGCGGTGGTTAATCACGTGGGTCACGTCGTCGACATCGATACCGCGGGCGGCCACGTCGGTGGCGACCAGGATGTCGACCTTGCCGGTGCGGAACGCCTTCAGCGCCTGCTCGCGGGCCACCTGGTTCAGGTCGCCGTGCAGGGGAGCAGCTGCGAAACCGCGGTTGACGAGCTCCTCGGCCACGCGGGCGGCGTCACGCTTGGTCTTTGTGAAGATGACGGTGCGACCGCGACCGGTGGCGCGCAGGATGCGGCCAATCATCTCGTCCTTGTCAAGATGGTGGGCGCGGTAGACAACCTGGCGAATCGACGCCTTGGTCTTCGAAGCATCCTCAGGGTCGGCGGCGCTAATGCGCATGGGCTTGGTCATGTACTGACGCGCCATGGCAATCACGGGGCCGGGCATGGTGGCGGAGAACAGCATGCTCTGACGCTTCTCGGGCAGGTAGCTGAGAATCTTCTCCACGGAAGGCTGGAAGCCCAAATCCAGCATCTCATCGGCCTCGTCAAGAACCACAATCTTGACCTGCTTGAGGTTCAGGAAACCCTGCTTGTGCAGGTCGATGATGCGGCCGGGGGTGCCCACAGCCACTTCCAGGCCGCGGCGCAGCAACTCGGCCTGCGGCTCAATCGGCACACCACCGTAGAGGGTAGCGACGCGGGCGTTGCGCAGCTTAGCGGCAATTGCCAGGTCGTCGCCCACCTGAATGGCGAGCTCGCGGGTGGGAACCAGAATCAGGGCCTGAGGTGCGCCAGGGTACTCCAGATCGGCCCAGCCCTCGTCGTCACGGCCAACCACGCGCTGGATGGTGGGCAGGCCGAAGCCGAGGGTCTTACCGGTACCGGTCTTTGCCTGGCCGATAATGTCCTGGCCGGACAGGGCCACGGGAAGGGTGAGTTCCTGAATGGGGAAGGGGGAGGTGATGCCCACCTCGGCGAGGGCATCGCTAATGTCCTGGCGCACGCCGAAGTCCGCGAAGGACTTAGGGTGCTGGGTGGTTTCCTGCGTATTCGTATCAGTCACTGGACCGTCTTTCTACCCCGCGCGCGGGGTGTGTCGTCTCCCCGAAGGGGTAGAGGCCAGTGCCAGCGGGGCTGTGCAGTGGCCGGTCGATATCGAAAGCCGGCCGCGGGAAATTCTAATGCGGGAAATTCTGCCGAGAACGCCGCGCGTGGGTCGCTCCGGCGGGTGAGCCGGTGCGGTGGTGCGTGCTCGCCGCCCGGCGTAGAAAGTGCTGGGGTTCGGGGCCGCGCTACGGCGTAATACTCGGGGTACAGGGTGGGTACGACCGGTCATTCACTTAACCCCTCAATATTAACCCGAATCGCTCCGGAACGCACCATCAGGAGGCTGTGGTGTGCGCCCCTGTCGTGGCTGTTACGGTGGGAACTCCGTGGGGGCGGGGGCATACGTGCATCGCCAAAACTGGAAGGTGAGCGAAGCATCCTCAAGACCGTTAGCGCAGGGTGGAGAGTAGGGCGGAAACCGGAACCACATGTGGCCTTCATGGATGCGCAACGCCCCGCCACTCCGCGGGAAACGCGGAGTGGCGGGGCGTGCCGAATTATAGGGTTACGAAGCAGCGATTAAGCGCCGATACCGAAGCCCACGTGACGCTTAGCGTCGCTACCGAGCTCGACGTAGCTAATCTGGCCGCCGGGAATCAGGGTGGTGTTGCCCTTGTCATCCATGACTTCCAGAATCGAGCCGTTCTCGATGGCCTTGGTGACCTTCTCGGTGAGAATTTCCTGAGCTTCGCTGGTTTCGATAACGATTTCGCGGGTGTTATGGCGAACGCCAATCTTAATTTCCATGGTTCTCCTTGCGTACGTTCTCAGGGGGCTCGCCGCCAGCCAACCATGGTCAGGGGAGAGCCTCCACCTTGTTCTGTTTGCACCTTCTATTTTAGCGCTCGAGTACCCCCGCGGTGTGGAATGTTGCGGATGTATTGCCTTAGGTTAAGAGCGCCGGGTTGAAACTAGCGGTAGAAACCAGCGGCAGAAACCGGGGGGGGGGCGAGAGAGAGACGCGGCGGATACGGAAAAAGCCCGGTTGATACAGCCTGCCTCTGTGTAGCCTGCATCGACCGGGCCCTACCAAGAGCTATAGAGCCAATCGCCTAATCGTCCTCAACCTGAATACCGTACAGAACCTCGAGAGCGTGCACATACTCATCCGTGCGGCCCTGAGCCGCCAGCATCTTCGCACGCACCGTCGGAGTGTGCAGCAGAGACTTCACCATGCGGCGCATCGCGATTTCCAGCTGCTCGGCGGCCGCACCGCACCCGAACTGGTTACGGGTCTTCTCCAGCTCAGAGTCAAGCACCGCCATCGTGTGCGAGCGCAGAGCCACAATGGCCGAGTCAATCGCGCGGGCGCGCTGGCGCGACAGGAAGGCAGCCAGCTCGGACTCCACGATGCGCAACGCGGTGGCTACGGCCTCCTCGGTCTCCTCCGGGGCTGCCAGACGCACCGACTCAAGGGTAATCAGTTCGACGTTCGGCAGGTCAGCCACCGAAGGGTCGAAATCGCGCGAGAGGGCCAAATCGAGAATCGTGTGGTGGCCGGCAGGAATCTGCTCGGGCTGAAGCGGCGCGGAACCACCCGAGCAACCGATAATCAGGTCGGACTCAGCCATGGCTTGCGTCATGCCACCCTCAGGCACCGCAAAAACATCGCGCTTGGCGGCGAATTCGGGGGCGCGTCCGGAGCGGGAGTTTACCCAGATGTCGGTGCAGCCGCGGTCGCGCAGGGCAGCAATTGTGGCGCCCGCGTAGGCGCCGGTACCGAACACCAGGGCACGGCGGGTAGGCCAATCTTTCTCGGTCACCTCGTCGGCCAAATCCAGAGCCACGGAGACAATAGAGCGTCCCTGGGAGCCCAGGAGGGTGTGCTGGCCGACCTGACGAGCCGTGTGCGCGGCGTGCTCGAAGAGCTGAACCAGTTCGCCGGGCAGAGGACGCTCATCCTGCTGTGCCTTCTCCTGCGCGGAGGCGAGGGCGCGGCGTACCTGGCCGGCAATCTCGCGCTCGCCCACGACGGCGGACTCCAGGCCGGAGGCGACCGTCAGCAGGTGGCGGACGGCGTCCTCTCCCTCGTACAGGTTGAAGCTGTCGGCAACGAGTGCGGGATCCAACCCGGAGCGACCGGAGATGCTGGAGGTAATCATGTCGCGGACGGTGGGCAGGTGCGCGGCAATGGGGAGCTGGACGTACATTTCGAGACGATTGCAGGTAGCCAGGACCACCGAACCGGTTACGCCCAGCTGGCGGGCGTCGTCGCTAGAGAGAACGTCAGGTATGCCAGAGGCACCGGCGCTCAGGGCAGCGACGGTGGTCAAATCTACTGTGTGGTGCGATGCCACAAATGCATAAGTACTCACTAGTGACTAATCATAACCGCCGGGGGTGACGGGCTGTAAAGCGCGCATAGCCTAAGTGGCTTCATAAAGCGTGATGGTGGTGGGGTGTGGGCGGGGAATAACGGGGAGCAAGCACTCTCTAAGGGGCTCAAAAAATAGGCATGAAAGATAAGGAAAATAAGCGTGGGTCGCTCCGGGGTGTATCGTTCGATGAATAAATAATCACTTCGGTGGGCCTCTTGATGCTTCACAGGATGCTCTATAGGCTCCCACTAGGGGTTTTATTCTTAAAAGTGTATGAGTACCCCTGCTGTGCCCCCGTAAAATTATGGGACAGATAAGGCGAACCTGAGCCGTAACATAGTGAAGCATGGGAGAAGCTAAGCATGACAAAGTGTCATAAAAACCCCTAACAAAACCTGTCACACTAGACACTATGAGCGAAAACCAGCAGCACACACTTGCGGCCGAAAGCTCTGCACCCTCGCAGACCCTGCCCGCGCACCCCACCGACGCACAGCGTCCCCTGCTCACAGACGAACAACTCGCGCACCTGCCCGCACAGCACCCCCTGCGCGCAGGCACCGCCGCATCCTCGCCCATGCTTCAGGCCCTCACCGGTCGCCCCTCAAGCCACCGCCCCGTCTGGTTCATGCGCCAGGCAGGACGTTCCCTGCCCGAATACCGCCGAGTGCGCGAGGGCATCCCCATGCTGGAGGCCTGCCTCACCCCCGAGCTGGCCGCGGAAATCACCGTTCAGCCCGTCCGCCGCCACAAGGTCGACGCCGGCATCTTCTTCTCCGACATCGTCATCCCCATGAAGCTCGCAGGCGTCAACGTGGACATCGTGCCCGGTAAGGGCCCGGTTCTCGACCGCCCCGTACGCACCCTCGAGGATGTGCGCGCCCTGCCCGAACTGAGCGAAAGCGCCCTGGACCCCATCCGCGAAGCCATCGCCGCAACCATCGAAATGCTCGGCGACACCCCGCTCATCGGCTTTGCCGGCGCCCCCTTCACCGTGGCCGCCTACATGGTCGAGGGCGGCCCCTCCCGCGACCACCTGCGCCCGCGCACCATGATGCACGCCGACCCCGCCGCCTGGCACGAGCTGGCCTCCTGGGCCGCCCGCACCGCCGGCCAGTTCCTGCGCGCGCAGATTGAGGCGGGCGCCTCCGCCGTGCAGCTCTTCGACTCCTGGGCAGGGTCCCTCGGCGAAGGTGACTACCGCCGCTACGTGCAGCAGCACTCCGCCGAGACCCTCGACGCCGTGCGCGAGTATGGCGTGCCGCGCATCCACTTCGGCACCGGCACCGCCGCGCTGTTGCCCGCAATGCATGAGGCCGGCGCGGACGTCATCGGCGTGGATTACCGCCTGCCGCTCTCCGCTGCAAACACCCTGCTCAACGGCGCTGTACCCCTGCAGGGCAACATTGACCCGGCCCTGCTCGCCGCGGGCCCCGAAAGCCTCTACGCACACGTGGACGACGTGCTCGCCGAAGGTTCAGCCGCCCCCTCGCACGTGGTGAACCTCGGCCACGGCGTACCCCCGACCACCGACCCGCAGGTCCTCACCGACCTGGTCCGATACATTCACGAGAAGACCACGAACTAGGGCGACGAACTCGCGGGGTCGGCGTAGAATCGGCACCGTGGGAATACCACCTCGACCACCGGCCACCAGCTGACAGACAAAGGAGAACCAACCATGGGGAATCACGATAACCAGGCGCACCGATACACCGCGCAGGGGCAGTCCTCCACCGCACGTCTGGCGGCACGAGCGGCCCACCGCGCCAACGAGAAGGCACCCACCGCCATCGTCATCGGCGGCGGCCCCTCCGGCCTGATTGCGGCCCGCCGCCTCGCCGCAGCCGGGCTGCGCGTGACCCTGCTCGAGCAGCGCCCCCACCTCGGCGGTGCCGTCGGCGCACACGAGGTCGGCGGCCTGTTGCTGGACTCCGGCGCCGAATCCTTCGCGACCCGTAGCCCCATCGTGCGTGAACTCGTCGAGGAGCTCGGCCTGGGCGACCGCATCGTCACCCCGCACTCCTACGGCTCCTGGCTGTACCTGCCCCAGGGCGCCCGCCGCACCCCCAGCACCGGCATCATGGGTATTCCCGGCAACGTGAATGATAAGTCGCTGATCCCCGTCATCGGTAAGAGCGGCCTGCGCCGCGCCCAGCTGGACCGCATCCTGCCCGCCTCCGTGGGCGAGAAGGCGAAGACCCTGGGCGAGCTCGTGCGCCTGCGCATGGGCCAGAAGGTTCTCGACAACCTGGTCGCCCCCGTGGTCTCGGGCGTGTACTCGAGCCACCCCGACCACCTGGACGTGGACGCCACCATCCCCGGCCTGCGCGCGGCCCTGCGCAAGCACGGCTCCCTCTCAGCGGCCGCGGCCGCCTTCCGCTCGGCGGCCCCCGCCGGCTCGCAGGTTGCGGGCATTGTGGGCGGTATGAACCAGCTCTCCGAGCGTCTTGTGGAGGAGCTCTACGAGGCCGGCGTGCGCATCGTGACCAACTTCGACGTCATCGCCGTGGACCGCGACGAATCCACCGGCCAGTGGTTCATCATCCAGCGCCACACCACCGACGGCGAAAACACGCCCCTCTACGCCGACTACCTGGTGCTCGCCACCGACGGCCCGACCGTGGCCCGACTCATCGGCCCGCACGTCTCCACCGCGCTGCCCGCCGTGGAACCCGGCCCCGAGGTCGCCCTCGTGACCCTCGTCGTGGATGCCCCGGCCCTCAACCAGCACCCCCGCGGCACCGGCCTGCTCGTCTCGGAACAGGCCACCGCCGTGCGCGCCAAGGCCCTGACCCACGCGACCGCTAAGTGGCAGTGGGTGGCCGACGAGGCCGGCCCCAACCGACACGTGGTGCGCCTGTCCTACGGTCGCGGCGGCGAGGATTCCCGCTTCTCCGAGGTCGCCCTGGCCGACGAGCAGCTCATCACCCTGGCACTGCGCGACGCAAGCTGCATGACGGACGTGCCGCTCACCCGCGACAACCTGGTGGATGCGGACGTCGTGCGCTGGCGCGGTGTTCTGCCCGCCTCCACGCCGGGTCACCGTAAGCGCGTGCAGGAGTTCCGCGAGCGCGCCAGTGAGCTGGGAACGCTCAGCACCGTCGGTTCCTGGGCCGCCGGCTCGGGCCTCGTGGTCACGGTACGCGACACCTACGAGCAGATGGACCGTCTCATCACCCACGCCGCCCAGAACTGGGAGGGCGTGAAGGCCCCCGAACCCACGCAGGATGCGGCGGCCGCCCCCGGTGCCAAGCCCAAGGGCGCGTAGCACCCCCTTAAAGACTTCCCACACCTGTGGGATGCCTCCTACCGCGTTCAGCGGAAAGAGCGCAGAATATTCACCAATCAACCGGTGCGCGGCTACGGAAGCTTCGCACCACGAACAGCGGGTTACCGCTGAGGAAAGGAAGAGAAGAACCATGTCTCACCCCCATGCAGCACAGGGTGGCCACGGTCACGGCGGCTACACCCACCCCGGTCAGGGTTATGGTGGCGCACCCAAGGGCTACGCTGTTCAGCACTCCGCAGCCGACGAGAACCGTCGCGGCCGTGAAGAGGGCGAAACCCTGCACTACGCCCTGTACACCGTGTTCGCACGCTCCGGCGCACGCCCGGCAGAGGCTAACACCGACGAGGCTCGCGCCGAGTTCGAGCAGGTTGTAGAGCAGCTGGCCGCCGAGGGCGTGACTCTGCGCGGCATCTACGACGTCTCCGCGATGCGCGATAACGCCGACATCATGATTTGGACCCACGGCCAGAACCCCGAGAAGCTGCAGGCCGCCGTGCGCAAGATTCGCCGCACCGCACTGTTCTCCGGCACCACCATCGTCTGGTCCACCATGGGTGTTCACCGCGAGGCCGAGTTCACCCGCAACCACGCACCCGCCTACGTACGCGGCAAGGCCCCCGAGGCGTGGATCTGCGTGTACCCCTTCGTGCGCTCCTACGACTGGTACTACATGAACCCCGAGCGTCGTGCCGAGATGCTGAAGAACCACGGCATGAAGGCCATCGACTTCCCGCAGGTTCTGGCCAACACCGTCGCATCGTTCGGCCTGAACGACTACGAGTGGGTCCTGGCTCTCGAAGCACCTGTGCTGGTTGACCTGGTCGACCTGATGCGCCACTTCCGCAACACCGAGGCTCGTCTGCACGTTCGTGAAGACACCCCCTTCTACACCGGTCGTCGCATCGGTGCCGACGAAGTAGCCGAGGTTCTGGCGTGAGCCAACAGCCTCACGGCGCTGCCCGCGGATGCGGTTGCTCCCACCCCGGTTCGTCCAGCGCGGTAGAGGCCGCCGCCGAGAACACCTCGGCAGTGTCCTCCGCCGCGTCCGCGGCCGGGGTGGCGGCGCGTCCCGCGCGTTTCGCCCCTGCACACACAAACCCCTCGGGCGAGGGCGTTCTGAACGGTTCCCTCCTGCCCGATGACGTCATCCCTAATCGCACCGACCCCGCTAACACGGCCTCCAACGGCCCGGCGCGGCTGACCGAGCAGACCCTGGGGGAGTACCGCAGCGAGCGGACCATCATCCGCGTTCGCGCTGAGGAAACCCGCCCCTACGACCTGGTGATTCTCTCCTCCTTCGGCGGTCCCGAAGGCCAGGAGGACGTCATCCCGTTCCTGCGCAACGTGACCGCTGGCCGCGGTATCCCGGATGAGCGCCTCGAAGAGGTCGCCACCCACTACCGCGCCAACGGCGGCGTCTCGCCGATTAACGGGCAGAATCGCGCCCTGCTTGCCGCCCTGCAGCAGGCGCTGGCCGAGCGCGGCCCGCACATCCCAATCACCTGGGCGAACCGCAACTGGAAGCCCTACGTGAAGGACGTGCTCGCCGAAGCCTACGAGAACGGTCACCGCAACGTGCTCGTGCTGGCCACCAGCGCCTACCCGGGCTATTCGAGCTGCCGCCAGTACCGCGAGGACTACGGCATTGCATTGCAGCAGCTCGGCCTGGAAGGTCGCGTGCACGTGGGCAAGATCCGCCAGTTCTTCGACGTGCCCGGCTTCGCCCGCGCCTTCGCCGACGGGCTGAAGGACGGCCTCGCCACGGTGCGTGAGCAGCTTACCGCACACGATAGCGGTTCGCTCAACCCACGCCTGCGCATCATGTTCTGCACCCACTCGGTACCAACCTCCGCGGCGAATGAGGCAGGCCCGCGCGGTGTGAACTACGAGGGCGGTTCCGCCTACGTGGAGAAGCACCTGCAGGTAGCCCGTGCCGTGCTTTCGCTCGTGCGTGATGAGGCTCCGCAGCTTCTGCAGAACGTCGAATGGGAGCTGGTGTACCAGTCCCGTTCCGGCCCGCCGTCCATGCCGTGGCTGGAACCGGACGTCAACGACGCCCTGGAGGCGCTACCCACCCCCGCCAACCCGGCGGAGGACGGCGAAGCCCCCGTGGAAGGCGTCGTGCTGGTGCCCCTTGGATTCGTCTCCGACCACATGGAAGTCAAGTGGGATCTGGACACCGAGGCACTGGATACCTGCGAGCGCCTGGGCGTGGTTGCCGTGCGCACCCCCACCCCCGGTACGCATCCGGCGTATGTGGAGTCGCTGCGCCGCCTCATTGAGGAGCGCGTGGAGAACGGCGTTCCCGCCGATTTGCGCCCCGAACGTGAGAGCGTGTGCGCCCCGAGTGCAAGCGGCCAGTACGGCTGGTTCGACGAGTGCGAGCCGGGCTGTTGCAAGCCTGGCCGTGGCGTGGAGAAGCCCGTCGTCGCCGAATATTGCACCGGATGCACCAACCGGTTCGAGGAAGACTAGAGCAGGAGAGAAATGAGCCACAGCGAGTACATTCTGGGCACCCGAGGCTCCGCGCTCGCGCTCACCCAGAGTCGTCTGGCGGCCGAATCCGTCACCGAGCTCTACGCCGAGCATCAGCGTCACCTGGGCGTTGAGCCCGCCGAAAACGTGAGCTTTGAGCTACGCACCGTCAAGACCGAAGGCGACGTGCTTACCGGCCCGCTGGCCACTCTGGGCGGCACCGGCGTATTTGCCGCCGCCCTGCGCCAGCGCCTGCTGGACGGTGCCGACGCCCCCGCTGAGCAGCGCGTGGACATGGCCGTTCATTCCCTGAAGGACCTGCCCTCCGCGCCCTGCCCCGGCCTGGTCGTCGCCGCAACCCTCAAGCGTGAGGACCCGCGCGACGCCCTCGTAGCCCGTGACGGCCTGACTGTCGACACCTTGCCGGAGGGCTCCCGCGTGGGCACCGGCTCGCCGCGCCGCGCCGCCCAGTTGCGCGCCCTGCGACCCGACCTTGAGATTGTGGATATCCGCGGTAACGTGGGTACCCGCATCGGTCGCGTTAAGGGCCTAGAGGAGCACTCCGGCAAGCAGGTCGTCCTCCGTCAGAACGCCGAGACCGATGAGCACGCCGACCGCGGCGTGGGCACCGAACGCCTGGGCGACTGCGACGCCGTGGTGCTGGCCGTCTCGGGCCTCAAGCGCCTGGGCAAGGAATACCTGATTACCGAGTACCTGGACCCCAGCCGCATGCTACCGGCCCCCGGTCAGGGAGCCCTGGCCCTGGAGGTGCGCGAGAGCGAGTTCGGCAACCCCGACCCCGCCGTGCTCGACGATGCCGAGCTGGCCCGTCCGACCCGTTCCCTGGGCCGCGCGCTGATTGCCTCGAACCACTACGAGACGCGCCTGGCCGTCAGCGCCGAGCGCGCCCTGCTACGCCGCCTGGAGGCCGGATGCGCCGCCCCCATCGGCGCTTTCGCCGAAATCGTTGAGGGCGACCTGGTGCTCAGCGCCGTGGTGGCCTCCCCGGACGGTACCGACCTGCTGCGTCACACCTCCGCGACCTCCGAGTTGGATGTGCCCGGCGCCGAGCGTCTGGGCGTGCGCGTGGCAGAGGACCTGTTGCAGATGGGTGCCGCCGCCCTGGCCGGTCTGGACGTCAAGTAGCCATGGACGAGGAGCAACGCCCCGCCGAACGGGGTGCCACGGTTCTGCTGACCCGCTCGGCGGCTCAGGGCGCGGCCTTCGCGTGCGCCCTCGCCGAGGAGTGGGAGGCTGAGCGGGCCGCTAAACCGTCCGCCCGCGAAAGCACCAGCGAAGAGACCCGCGAAGGTGACAACGGGGAGGGCCCGCGGGACCCCTCGCAGGACCGCCTGCGGAACGCCGCGGCCCCTCGCGTACTCTTCGCGCCCCTGCAACAGGCACGCACCGTGCCCTCCACCGAGGAGTTGCGCGGTATTCTCACGCTCCTGGAGTCCGGGTCTTACACCTGGGTGAGCTTCACGAGCGCCCACACCGTGCGTGCCTGCGCTGAGCTCTGGGGCGAGGACTTCGCCCGCGCGGTTCACGCCGGGGGAGTGCGCATCGCCTGCGTGGGTGCGGCGACCACCCGTGCCGTGCGCGCCCAGCTGGGGCTGGATGCGGATTTTCAGCCGAGCGTTCAGAGCGCCGCTGGCATGCTCGCGGAGTTCGAAGGGCCTGCGGCCCGTCCCGTCTCAACCGATTCAGCCGCGGCCAAGCCCGGTACGACCGAACCCGCCGCAACCGAACCCGCCGCCGTGCTGGTTCTGGAGGGCTCTAACGCCCGCCCGACCCTACGCGAGGGCCTCAAAAACCTGGGCTGGTCGGTGACCTCGCGTGTGCTCTACGACATGGTTCCCGCCGAGCAGGTGGAGCCCGGCGAGCTGAGCCTTGCCGCCGCCCGCGCACTCGTGCAGGGGAACGCCGTAGATGCCCCCGACTCGGAAACCCCCGCGCCGGATGTGCTGGTGGTGACCGCCCCCTCCCGCCTGCACGCCCTACTCGACGGCGCACCCGCGATAGCACCCGAAGCCGTGCCGCCGGTGGTGGCGATTGGGGCGAGTACCGCCTCCGCATGCCGTGCCCTGAACCTGCGCTACGTGCAGGCCGATTCGCCGTCACCACAGGATTTGGCGCGCGCCGCCGCAGTATCCCTCATGTAGGCGCCCCACAGTTAAGACCACATTTCTATCGAAGTTTTCAGGAGAGATCATGAACCTCACCCGCCGCCCGCGCCGCCTGCGCACCACCGCAGCCATGCGCTCCCTTGTCGCCGAGACCACCCTGCGCCCCTCGCAGCTGATTCAGGTGTTCTTCGTTCGCGACGGTATCACCGAGCCGCAGCCGATTCGTTCGATGCCCGGCCAGTATCAGCACACCCTGGAGAGCATCATCCCCGCCGTGCGCGAGGCCTACGAGGCGGGCATCCGCTGCATCGACCTGTTCGGTATTCCCCTCGACGAGGACAAGGACGAGATCGGTTCGACCGCCTGGGATCCTCAGGGCATTCTGAACCGCGCGATTGCCGTGTGCCGCGAGGAATTCGGCGACGACCTGGTGGTCATGGCTGATACCTGCCTGGACGAGTTCACGAGTCACGGCCACTGCGGTGTGCTGGTCGATGACGGCCACGGCACGCTCGTGGTGGATAACGACCAGACCGTGGAGCTGTACTGCAAGATGGCGGTTTCGCAGGCTCGCGCGGGTGCGCATACCGTCTCGCCCTCGGGCATGATGGACGGCCAGATTGCGGCCATGCGCGCAGCCCTGGACGAGGCCGGTTTCGAGGACGTGTCGATTCTGGCGTATTCGGCGAAGTACGCTTCGGCGTTCTTCGGCCCGTTCCGTGACGCGGTGGAGTCGACGTTCAAGGGCGACCGCAAGACCTACCAGCAGGACCCGGCCAACCGCCGCGAGTCGTTGCTGGAGGTGCGCGCTGACCTGGAGGAGGGCGCGGACATGGTCATGGTGAAGCCTGCCGGTAGCTACCTGGATATTGTGCGTGAGGTGGCGGAGTTTTCGCCGGTGCCGGTTGCGGCGTATCAGGTGTCGGGCGAGTACGCGATGATTGAGGCGGCTGCGGCGAACGGCTGGATTAACCGTAAGGCCGTGGTGCTGGAGTCGCTGCGTTCGATTCACCGCGCCGGTGCGGACGTCATCCTGACCTACTACGGTACGGAGGCGGCAGGCTGGCTCCGCGAGCTGGACGCCTAAACAGTCCCTCATTTAATGCCGAGAAGCCACATGTGTTTCGAAAAGCCACTTCTTTGGTGGCTTCTCGAAACACATGTGGCTTCTCGCGGTATAGGAACGGTATAAGAACGTTATAAGAGCAGTCCGCTTAGTTGTACTGCGCCTTCTGGAAGGATGCGCGGCGCGCCGCCTCCTCCGCGTGCTTACCGGCGGGAATGTAACCCAGGGTCGTACAAATCGCGCGGCCATCCAGGAAGTACCTGGCCAGCTTCTCGCGGTCGGCGGGGGAGTCGAGCCGAGCCCAGTCCCCCTGCTCCAGCTTGAACGCGAGCTGCGCAATCAGACAGTCAATATTCGGGTCGTTCAGCGGGAAGGTGCGCTTGCTGCCGTTGGGGAGCATCACCTCCACCTTCCACTGCGCGGGATCCTTCGTATCCGTCTTAATCGCGTCCGGGTTGTTCGGGAGCACCCGGAACGCCCTGAGCGTCGAGTACTCGCGGGTCTTCGCGGGCAACAACACGCGGCCGGTCACGAAGGAATCGGGGTTGAACAGAATATAGCTGCGCACCTGTACCCACCCGGTCAGGAGTGCGAGCACCGCACCGATTCCCAGGAGCATCGAGGCGTGGCCAACGTAGGGGAGGTCGAAATCCTCCACCTCCAGCCCCGAAAGCGAGTACAGGAAGTACAGCAGAGACAGCGCCGCCAGGATCTGCAGAACCCAGAACCCGACGCGGTCCAGGTGAATCGGGCCGATACCGGGAACCGCACCCTTCACGCGGAACGGTGCACTCAGCCGACCCAGGGTCGCAGAGTAGATGCGGGGCATGCCCAGCGTGCGCTCATCGGCGCTGAAGCCGCGGGCCGTACGCCAGCTGCGGCGGCCCCAACGGGCGCCCGCATACACCATGAGGAACGGCAGGGCCAGCGCCGGTAGCAGGATACCGTCGTAGGCCATGTCCCAGTACAGCGTAAAGGTGGACACCATCACCATCCACGCCCACAGGTACATCAGCACGTGCACCCAGCCGCCCACGATGCCACTACCGGAGATGCTCTCCAGCTGCTTCTTCGCCCGCTTCGTCACCCAGCCCTTCTGGGACGAGGAGAGCGGCAAACCAGTCCTGGCCATATCCTCAACGCGAATCTTCGCGCCCTCAACGGGATCTCCCTTGACCGCCACGAAAAGCTCCTGCGCCTTGGCGGCGGGAATATTCACCGGGTAGGCGATATCCACCAGCAGGCAGGCGAAGGTGTACGCCATGAAGGCAATCAGCCAGACGTCACGCACCGGCTCCAGGGGAATTCCCAGAGCAGACAAATCCATGGGTTTCTCCTCTCGCTATTCGCCCGCGTCTAGGCGGATGCGGCAGCAGCGGCCGCGGCCGGCAGGGCCGAGATGATGCGGTCCATGGCCGCGTCGTCGTGAGCGGCAGAGACGAACCAGGCCTCGAATGCGCTCGGCGGCAGGTACACGCCGGACTCCAGCATCGAGTGGAAGAACGCGGTGTAGCGGTCGGTGGCCGAAGCCTTGACGTCCGCGTAGTTGTGCACGCCCTTCTCAGAAGTGCCGAAGGCCACCGAGAAGAGGTTACCGGCGTTCTGGATGGAGTGGTCCACACCCCCGGCGGTGAACGCCTCGGTCAGAGCCTGACGCAGCTGGGCGCTGCGGGCATCCAGGGTCTTGTAGACCTCCTCGTCGGCCAGGGTCAGGGTCTTGATGCCGGCGGCCACCGACAGCGGGTTACCCGAGAGGGTACCGGCCTGGTAGACCGGGCCGACCGGGGCCAGGTACTCCATGATGCGGCGCTTACCGGCCAGCGCCGCGATGGGCATACCGCCACCAATGACCTTGCCGAACGTGAAAATATCGGGAACCCAGCCGCCGTCCTCGGGGGTAGCGTAACCCCAGTAACCGGCCGAGGAGACGCGGAAACCAGTCAGCACCTCGTCAAAGATGACGAGCGCGCCGTTGGCGTGGGCAATCTCGTGCAGGCCGCGGTTGAAGCCGGGCTCGGGGGCGACCACACCCATGTTGCAGGGGGCCGCCTCGGTAATGACGGCGGCAATCTGACCCTCGTGAGTTGCGAAGGCCTCGCGCACAGCGTCTAGGTCGTTGTAGGGCAGCACGATGGTCTCGGCGGCGGTTGCGGCGGTCACGCCCGCAGAACCGGGCAGCGCCAGGGTCGCCACGCCCGAACCGGCCTCGGAGAGCAGCGCATCCACGTGACCGTGGTAGCAGCCGGCGAACTTAATGATCTTGTCGCGGCCGGTCACACCGCGCGCCAGACGAATCGCAGTCATGGTCGCCTCGGTACCCGTGGACACCATGCGCACCTGCTCAATCGCGCCGGGAATCACCGCGTTAATACGGTTGACCACCAGCTCAGCCAGCTCAGTCTCCGGCGCGCTCGCCGCACCGAAGGACAGGCCGCGCTCAGCCGCCTGCTGAACCGCCTCAACAACCTGCGGGTGCGCGTGGCCCAGAATCGACGGGCCCCATGAGCAGACCAGGTCAACGTACTCGTTGCCGTCCGCGTCGTACAGGTAGGGGCCCTTAGCCTTCGCGGCGAAGGCGGGGGTGCCGCCCACGGAGTTGAAGGCGCGCACCGGGGAGTTCACGCCGCCGGGAATCACCGCGCGGGAACGCTCGAATAGCTTCTCGCTGGCTTCGTGGTGTAGCGGGTGGGTGGGGGAGGGAGTCATCGTATCGGTGCCTTTCAAACGAGACGGCAAACTAAAGAATTACAGGGGACGATGCGCACCGGGCGGCAGAGCCCGCGCGCCACTAACGTCCCGTACCCTAACCATCATAGGTGTTTCAGGTGAACCGCAGATGACAAGCATCTGAACGTACCGAAAGGTGACGACAAAACACGTCTGACGGGCGGGGTAGTGGACGGGGAATGTAACGGGTCAGCGCATGGCCACACTAGCGCAGGTGCCGGTCGGTATCCAGACGGTTGAGCACCTGAGTGTCCTGATCAAACAGCCAGTTCTTATCAAAGAGCAGACGCACAAACGCCAGGCCCATACCCAACGCCATGAAAATCAGCAGGGACTGCACAAAACCGCTCGCCGCCGAATACATGTCGCCGCTAGCAAAATGCGACATCGAACGGTAGAACGGAACACCCGGAACCATCGTCACCACCGCCGGAACCGACAGAGAAATACGCGTGTACTTACGCTGGTGCAGCGGCGCCACAATCTCAGCCAAAATGCCCACACCAAACACGGCAATCGTCGCCGCCATATGCGCGGGCATGCCCGCCTCAACCATGTGAATACGGATGGGGTTCGCCACCGCGGCAATCACGCCACCCCACACACACGCCACCGGGGAAGCAGCAAAAAGCATCGCGAAGCCAGCCGCCGCAACACCCGAGGAAAGCACCTGCAGAACCAAATACAGGGTCGGGTCAAGGTTAAGAGGGGCAGGAGCCGTCAACGGCAGGTGGAACAGCGAACCCAAAACCCACACCGCAAACGACGCACTCAGCAACAACAAACCCACATAGGTTAGACGCGAAATACCCGCCAAAAAGTCCATGCGGGAAATATCGAGCATGCCCGTCACCATGGGGAAACCAGGCACCAGAAACAGGATTGATGAGATAAAACCAACCATGTGGTGCGAGCTGACGAGACCAGTCGCAACCAGCAGGTGCACCAACGCAATATACAGGCCAGCCCCCAGGAAGCCGCACGCCATCCACGTTGCCAAATGGCTCACCCCGCGCTTGAGCAGAGTCGAACGCAAAAACTGGCCGGCACCGGCCGCAACGAACACGACCGAGCACTCCACCAGACCGCCACGGTTCAAAAATGCGAACCCGGCACAGGCCACAGCAGAAGCCCAGGACAGCATCCAGCGGGTGTAGAGCGGCTTAGCTGAGTCAATACGGTCCAGCTCGGCGTTCGCCTCCGCCGGGGTGATTTTTTCAGGAAGCTCAGAAATGAACTTGCCCAGCTGATCGATCTTGTGGGCGTTAATGCCCATGGTGCGCTGCTCGGCCACCTCGGTGCGGAAGTTACCGTTGGTGTACGAAGAGGTGGAAATCTCGGTGAAGGTCACCTGCGCGTGATGCTCCTTCAACCCCACAGCCTTCGCCAGGCGCGACATGGACGCCTTAATGCGGTACGCGCTCGCACCCGACTTCATCAGGATGCGGCCCAGGCGGAGCACCACCTGCGACTGCGCGACCAGGTGCTCGTGCGCGAGGCGGCTCGACCCGAGGTAGATGCTTCGGGTGTTCGTGTCGTAGTACTGTTCTGCAGAATCTGAGGGGTTGCTGGGCTGATGATCCATTAAAAACTCCGTGGCGCGCCGTCGTATGTGTAGTGGGGTTCGTGTACGTCCTTCACTAGGATAGGCGAGATACCACGGAGGCGGTAGCGGCGGGGCGTCCCTTACCGGCGGATGGGCCAGCGGCCGTCGATAACCTCGGATTCCTTGCCCGGCTGCGTGCGCAACCACGCCTGGAAGCTTGCCGCCTGCTCGGCCGCCCACTGCACCTGCTGTTCGTGCAGCTGGTGGGCGTCCACGTCGAGGACCTGCGGGAACTGTTCGGTGAGCTTGACGAGCAGGCGCTCTGCGGCCAGGGCATCATCGGCGGAGGTGTGCGCGTTCTCTAGGGAGACACCGTACTCGGCGGCCAGCACCTCGAGGGTGCGCTTGCCGCGCTTGCGGGGAATCACGTGCTTGTGCAGAACGTACGGGTCGAGCACCGCGCCGGGCGGCAGCTCACCGTTCGCGATGCCGTAGCGTAGCATCTCGTGGTGGAGCACCGAGAAGTCGTAGGCGGCGTTGAACGCGATGATGGGCACGCCGTCGAGGTTGAGCGCGCCGATTGCGCCGGCAAGCTCCCACACGACCTCGCGGGCGGGTCGGCCGTGCTCGCGGGCGTACTCGGTGGTGATGCCGTGCACGGCGGCGGCACCGGCGGGGATTTCAACGCCGGGGTCGGCCAGCCATTCGCCGCGGCGCACCACGTTACCCTGAGGGTCCAGCAGGATCAGGGAAGCAGTCACGATGCGGGCGGTGGTGACGTCCACACCGGTGGTTTCAAGGTCAAAAGTGGCGCGCAGGCCGTTCATCCAGGTCATGCTATAAGACTAACCCAGCAGAGAAGGAGGCGCGCGCCGGTTCGTTACTAGGGTTTGCAAGGTGACTTGGAATAGGTGCGGTGGTTAGGAAGGGGAAATGATATGTGCGGGAGAGAAGGACACCAAGAACACACTAATAAGGACAGCGGGGAACACGAAAGACTAAAATCTGGTTGTTATATATAGACTGATAGATTTTGAGATATTTCAGTAACCTCAATATTCGAAAGTATGTGCAGCTTGGTAGTTATATTTTCGAATATATTAGTGTATAGTGGTGGGCATGGAATTTAAGCTAGGTGAACTTTTTTGTGGCCCCGGTGGCCTTGCCATTGGCGCAACCAGCGCTTCTATCTCTGACCCCGACTGGAAGATTGTTCACCAGTGGGCTACTGACTACGACGAAGATACTTGCAATACTTATCGCCAAAATATCTGCCCGGATCGCCCCGAATCTGTAGTACATGCAGACATTCGAGAGCTTGACTACTCCGTGCTGAAAGAGCTGGGTGATATTGATGGTCTAGCCTTCGGCTTCCCCTGCAATGACTTCTCTACTGTGGGGGAGCAGAAAGGACTGGATGGCACCTATGGTCCGCTCTACACCTACGGCGCAAAGGCTCTGGAAATGTTCCAGCCTCTGTGGTTCCTGGCCGAGAATGTCGGCGGACTCCGTAGTGCTAACGAGGGTAAAGCTTTTAACCAGATTCTTGAGACCTTTGAGAAGGCTGGTTACAAGCTCGTGACCAATCTCTATAAGTTTGAAGAATACGGTGTTCCTCAGGCGCGCCACCGCATTATTATCGTGGGTATTCGTAACGACCAGGATGTAGAGTTCAAAGTTCCTTCTACCGAGCCTTATCGCAATCACGATGTATCGGCTCGTACTGCCCTGGAGAATCCTCCTATCACTTCCGATATGACCGGTACTGAACTAACTAAGCAGTCAAAGGTCGTGCAGGAACGTTTGTCATATATCAAGCCGGGGCAGAACGCTTTTACTGCGGATATTCCTGAGCATCTTCAGCTAAAGGTTAAAGGCGCAAAAATTTCCCAGATTTACAAGCGTCTTCACCCTGAAAAGCCCGCTTATACCGTAACCGGTTCTGGCGGCGGTGGTACTCACATGTATCACTGGGAAGAAAACCGTGCGCTCACTAACCGTGAGCGTGCACGTTTGCAGACGTTCCCCGATAACTACAACTTTGCAGGTAGTAAAGAGTCTGTTCGCAAGCAGATAGGCATGGCGGTTCCTGCCGAAGGAGCCCGTGTTATATTTGAGGCAATTTTGAGGACGTTTAAGGGCGAAGAATACCCTAGTCAAGAAGCATCCTACTAATCGAAGAAACTGCAAAGGAGTAGTTTGTATGACTCGTAATACGTGGTGGGTTACCCGCCCCAAGCGTAGTCTGCCGCCCGTTCCCCGCTGTCTGATGGCAATCGCTCTTGAAGCAGAGGGCAAGGTCTGGAAAACGACTGATAAGACAACGGAACTGACCATCGAAAAGAACCTGGAGCTTGCCGGTCTTAAAGCGAAGGGAAAACGTCGAGATCAGACTGGTGGCGGGGCCCGCACGTATCGAGCCTGGCTGAGAAGTCTCGGTCTTGTCTTTATGGATGAGGACGGGAAGTTCTGGCTAACGGACGCTGGAGAAGCACTGGTAAAGCAGGAAATGCCTCCTCTTACGGTGCTCAAGAAGCAGGTTTTGGATTATCAGTTCCCCAGCGCCTTTACCTATAAGGGGCAGTCTGCCGTCGATTCACGATTCAAAGTTCGCCCTTTCGTCTTCCTCCTGCAGCTTCTTCTGGACGAGCGTCTTGAAGGCTACCTGAATGAGAAGGAAGAAATCGGGAAAATCGTCATCGCACATGGCGTATCGAATAAGCAGTCGTGTGTGGATGACGTCGTATCTCGTATCCTTGAACACCGTCGTATCGGTGACGAATCTCTGGAAGAGAACTATGTAGAGCTCTATACCACTCCTAGGGCAGCTCCTCTTCTCGAGAAAATTTTCGCGAATCACGGAGACATCGCGAATACCTGCGGTAACTGGTTGGGGTACACCCAACTTATCGAACGTTATAAGGGTACCTGGACGATTGCTTCGGGCGCTGAAGATGAAGCACGTAAGCTTGTCGAGGAGTACTCATCGAAGGCGCTGGTCCCTAGACCTTACGATGAGGAGTACTTCCAACGTAGGTATGGTTTGCGCCCCGGTAAGTTCAAGGACAACCGACGTCGTGAAGGAACCGGTAGCGTTTCTTCGAAGAAGATTGAGGAGAAGAACGTCCTTCTGGTCGCTGAAAAGTACGTGGCTGAGCGTCTTATCAATCGGGTGGATACTCAGCTTGTCGCTGATATTGCGGCGGAATCGGGCGTTTCTGCAGTGGAAACCGAACGTATTCTCTCCGCTAAGTACCCGAATGGCCTTGTCGATTCCTTCCTCTCCGAGTACGTACAGATGGCCTTTGAATCACGCGATAGGGCTACTGAATTTGAGAAGGCAACGACCTCAATTTTTGCCGACATCTTTGGGCTCTACGCAGAGCATATCGGTCAGAAGGGCATTGTCCCGGATGTCGTTGTCGCCTCTCGCGAAGAGGGCTGGTCTGGCATCTTGGACAGCAAAGCATATGCCAAGGGATACAGTATCGGACATGACCACCGTAATCGTATGGTCGAGTACATCGAACGGTACCCGAAGTATGGCCCTGAATTTGCGACGCTCGCGTTCTTCTCGTATGTGGTTTCAGACTACAAGAATTCGGTAACGCCCCAGATTCGTACTATCTCTGAGAAATCCGGTGTTCCTGGATCTGTGATTACCGCGCGAGATATTGTGCGTATGGTGGAACGTCATCAGAAGAAGCCGTACACTCACTCGGAGATTCGCGAAATTTTCTCGCTGAATCGTGCAATTACGTTTGAAGATATTGGATAGGAATACTCATGTCTTTTAGGGAAGAGCTTAAAAGTGCGTTTAAAGATCAGAACCCTCCCTACCTTTTTGTTGGGTCTGGTTTTTCAAAACGATATCTAGCTTCCCCTTCTTGGGGCGAGCTGTTAGAGATGATTCGGGCAACTTTAGGGGATTTATATCCGCAAGAGAAATATATTGATCCCAAGGTAACTCCACCAGATTTGCCGGGTTACGCTGAAAAAATGGCAGATGATGTTAAAAATGAATGGTGGAACTCCGATAGGTATTCTTCTATCTATGGGGACAAAGCAAACCGAAAAATTGCAGCTGGAGACTATGGCCCATTGAAACAAGTTGCATGCCATGTTCTTAGTCAGGATTTGTCATTTCCTGATATTTTGAATGGAGATTTTCCTGAAACTGCTTTAAAATATGAGACGCAAAAAGTTTTGTCTGATGAGCTTGAATTATTCCAGAAAATTAATTCTCCATGCCTAATTACAACTAACTATGATTCTTTGATTGAAAAACTTCTGAAATATGATGTTTTTGTGGGGCAGGATGACCTTATTCTGTCTCACACTCAGGGTGTCGGTGAAATTTATAAAATTCATGGTGATATAAATGTTCCGAACTCAATTGTTTTGACTAAAAGTGACTATGATAGATTTAAAGCGCATGATAAATACTTGCACGCAAAAATTCTTACAATTTTTGCTGAAAATCCGATTGTATTTCTAGGATACAGCCTTAGTGATAAAAATATTCAAGAGATTATCCGAGGTATTGTTGATTGCATTGGAGGAAATCAAGAAAAGTATAATTCATTTTCTAGCCGTATGTATATTGTTGATAGGCCTCGGGGTGACTCGCGTCCAAGGATCGAATCATGTGAAATCTCCCTTGATGGAATTATATTTAAAGCACGGAAGGTTTATCTAAATAATTATCTTGATCTATTTGATGTTTTGGCAAATGACGTGAAATTGCAGGTTCCAGCTAAAACTATGAAATTCTTTGTAGAAAATCTGTACGACACTTTTAGTAATCCTCAAAGGTTAAGTAGTATTTTTCTTAGGCCTATAGACGAAATTGTGGAAGAAGTTAGTAGTGGTAATGGTGATAAACTTATTGCTGGGTTAACTTTTAGTCCCCCAGGGAATGTGGGCATGGGGCTGGGCTTCCAGAGAATGGGAGTGGATGTCGTTCGAGAAAGGTTTATGTCGGGCCAGGATACGGCTTGGAATGTCAATGATTATATAGGCTATTTTTTAAAGGGTAAGAAGTGGTTGCCAATACATCGTTATCTCAGTCGGATTTCATTGCAGGATTTTAATTCTAATATACCCGCCAAGGAATGCAATTCACTTTCGGTAAAAGTTAAAGAAATAGCTCCGGAGAATATTAAATCTGCA
>OFDA01000136.1_pt1 | contig 50459 bp, 40 predicted proteins | sample 1520921 | NCBI WGS metagenome assembly OFDA01 (sample SAMEA2699028, study PRJEB24076) | metagenome
GATGACTTTGTCTTGACGAGGAACTTCTCTTCAATCTGAGGAGGAGACCATTCCTTTCAAGAAGAGGGGCCAAGGCCGAGCCCCGCATTTTTCCCGTAATTCATTTTCTGCTTCACTTTGTTCTCGAGCAGTCCGAGAACCTCCAAAGGAGGTTGACATGACGTTTCCCTTTGCAGCCCGAACCAACGCATCCAATATGCGCGCAGCTTCAATGGAGCCTTTGGAAGTTCTCCTCTCAACCCATAATCCCCAAGTCGACAAACTGCTCGGCGGCGGATTCCCTTGCAAGGGATTTGTTGAGCTGCTCACAACCGGCGAACGGCGCGGCGAAATCTCTCTGCTGATTCATGCGCTCACTCATGTGAAGCGCGTGGTATGGATCCTCCCGCCGCAGGGCTTCACGCCATATGCTCCCGCTTTCGAGGCGGCTGGCATTGATCTTTCCCGCCAGCTTTTCGTAGTGCCGGCATCACCCGAAGAAGCATTTCGCTGCACCGAGGCTGCAGTCACTTCTGGTGAAGCCGATGCTGTTGTTGCATGGCTTGCGCCGCTCGCTCGAGACGAAGACCGACGTGCGGTGTCGCGCCTCGCACTCGCTTGTACTTCTCGAAATGTTGTCTTATTCGGCATTCGCCCAGCTTCGCTTGCCTGCTTACCGCTGACGGCGGATCTCCGTGTTCAGTTTTCCCCCGTGCACAAGGGACCAGAAATCCTGTCTCGCATTCGGACACTGCGGCGCCGCACCTTTATCAACGCGTCCGCATCAGCCGAAATACCGCTTTTTGCGCAAGCTGCTGAACCTGCAAAGCCTTGTGACCGCCCATCAACGCCTCTGCAGCAAAGCCTTTTCCCTGAACTTGTCCCGGCTTAGTTCATTTGCATCCACTTCATCGACTGTCGTCCGCCCCAACAGAACCCAAATTCACTATGGCTATTCCTGCTTCAGAACAATGGACTGCACTCTTTCTCCCTCAACTGCTCTTTGCGGCCGATCCGGAACGCCTGCACTCGAGAGGAACTACACCGAGAGCTCTTCTTATTGAAGATCGTATTGCTGCGCGAAACCGCGAAGCAGTTCGGTTGGGTGTGCGTCGGTTCATGAATGCCAAAGAAGCCCTCTTACAAACGCCCGCCCTGCAGCTCGAACGCTCCGGACAGCTCATTGGTCAGGAGCTTTCGAGCATCCTGCTTTCTATCGCCCAGTCATTTGGTGCGGCGCTGCTCCTGCAGGCTCCTAATTCCGGCGCTGCCGCCATCATTGTGAATACCGATCTGAGTGCTGCACAGCTCTTACTTGACACTGTTCTCCGTTTGAAATTTGAAGCTTTTGGCGGCAGCGGCAGCTCCCCCTTGAATGCGTTGAATGCTGCCGTCGAGGAAGCCAAATCCGTTCATGCAGATTACGATGCCCAAGCGCTTTTAATGCATACCGTTCTTAAAGAGAACCTCATTGCGAAGCATGCTCCGGAAACCTTCCGCCTGCGTATCGGCGTTCCTTCTTTTAACTTCAAACTCCAGCTCGAGCGTCTTGAAGCAGCGTTTGCTTCGTGGACAAAGACCGTCAAAACCAATGCCGTTTCCTGCACAATCCGCGCCTACGATCCGGTCGGCCGCATCCTGCACACCTCGTCTGTACTGGGCGGCAATCTTTTGATCCCAATAGGCAAGTCTGCGGCTGCAGGTCGAATCAGGCTGCACAAACTTTTGTACAAAGCGGTCCTTGAAGAACAAGCCGCCAATCTGGAGCTGGCAGTCGTCCCCTTTCGTCAGACAGCAGACGGCGAAGCCGCAACCTCCCCGCTCGTTCGCTCACTCACCCAAATCGTTGGCCGTTCGCGCGTCTATCAATTAGCGCTGACTGGAGACCTGCGGCCAGAAGCTGCGCAGCAGCGCGTACCCGCCCTTAATTTGTCCGGCTCGGCACATCAGCGCGAACCGCTGCCCGCATATGCCCATATCCTTCAAGCTTCGGCGGCTGACCTTCCGCCCATTGAAATTTTTCCTGAAATTCAGTCATTGCCGGCCTCAGGAGGGTTTCCAATATTCAATGGTCCGCTTGAATTGCTCGATGGTCCTAAACGACTATCATCGGCAGCAAAAGATCCTCGCAGGTATTATCGAGCCCGCAGTGCAACTGGAGAGCTGCTGTGGATTTTTCAAGATCTTCAAAACCGCCGCTGGTTCCTGCAAGGTCGATTTGCCTAACGACGATTCCACCGCTCTCGCCTATGAATAATGGTAGATTTGGCAGATTTTTCTGCAGCTGCAGTGTCATCACGATCAAGACGGCACAAACAAAGAGGATGTGCCGAAATCCTGAGTGTTGACAAAAAAAGCAAATGCCCTTCGTTCACGGCGGCGAATGTGCCAGTGCCTCTGAAACAGGCGTGATATCAAGAGCCCTTTTCTTCCGACACGTTTTTGCAGCAGCCTACAAACGATCGATTTATTTTCAACAGTATTCAAACTCATGACGGAAGCTATTCACCCGGTCTTGCTGCACAGCTGCTGCGCCCCATGCTCAAGCGCCATTCTTGAATGGCTGACGCAGAACGGATACGCACCTACGGTTTTTTACTTCAACCCAAACATTTTCCCGGCACAAGAGTATCTGACTCGCAAAAACGAATGTCAGCAGTACTGCCGCAAACTCGGCATTCCTTTTGTGGACGGCGACTACGATCACGCGTTGTGGCGCGAAGCGGTCAAAGGGCTTGAGCATGAACCCGAAAGAGGTCTTCGCTGCCGCGCGTGCTTTGGCGTGCGCATGCTTGCAACTGCAAAATGCGCTCAGCGGCTGGGCATCGAAGCATTTACAACAACCCTGGCGGGCAGCCGCTGGAAGCGGCTTGATCAAATCCGAGAAGCTGCCGAAGAGGCGGCGCGTCTTACTCCCGGCACTCGCTATTGGGATATGAATTGGCGAAAGGGCGGTCTTCAGCAGCGCCGGGGCGAACTGCTGGCTCAGGAAGGCTTCTACAACCAACTCTGGTGCGGGTGCGAATTTTCCATGGGACACCTCACCATGCGGGCCCCGGAAGAACTTCCTTCATATGTACGGGATTTCGTGAAACAACTCAGCAGCGCAAAAAACAAAGATGAGACTCTGCCAGCCTCGCCCGTACAGTCACCGATTGTTCCGCCCAACCATCCGAACGTTTAAAAAAACGACGCTCTGGAAGGAGAGAAGCCAGAGCGTCGTTCATAAGCGCCATCGGCCAAAAACGGCTTAAGACCCTTTTTTATTCAGAAGCAATCTAAATAAATGCTTCTGTATTACCCAATCTTATTTGGCATGATTGAAGGCTTTCTGTACGCGGAACGGCATAGCCTGATAGCCCATCGACCCATTAATGCGGATTTCAACTGCAGGCTCAGTTGAACCCCACTTGAATTCCTGCAGATAGGGAGATGGCGCTCCGACCGCCTTACCCTTCACAAGCACCATTTCCGGCGTGGCGGAATAAACCATGATCGAGTCCTTGTCGTCCTCATACTGCGTGAGCGATGTCACCGGGCTGTACCAGCTGTGACCGCGCTCTTTGCCGTATTCCCAAAGCTGTTCGACGGTGCGCTTTTCCTGATCAACCTTGAAAACGACGGCGCGCGAATATTTCATTTCAGGCAGCGCCGGCTGTTCGAGTCCGCGTCCATCGCCGTTGTCAAATGCAGTCACATAAACGAAACGCTTATCGGACTTCGAATCAATGCGGAATGCGGTGTGCTGCGTCCAGGTCCAGTCAAAGTTTGTCCCTTCACACTTGCCCTGCAGGCACTTGAGGGGCTTGCCGTCCTTATCGACCGGCGTCAGAACCTTATCGGACCACTTGGCCTGCCAGCCGTCCGGAGCGCCCAAAATCCACTTGACCTGCTTATCGCGGCCGATTTTGATAATCGCGGACTGATGACGCGAGGAAATGATGATGGAGTCGTCCGTCGGGTCATAGTCGACAGAGTTGACATGTGCCCAGTTGCGGCCGATGCCAACGCCCGTAATGTCGCCGAAGTGCTCTTCCTTATCCATTGCCGCAAGATCTGCACTCGAGAGTGTCTTGCCGGCGCTGTCGGCATCAAGATTCAAGCAGACAGCCCCCTGGTCGAGCGATTTGATAACGACATCGCGGTACGGATCCAGAATTTCCCACAAGCGCCAATCGTCAACCACTCGGCCGGCAGGCGTAACTTCCACGATAACGTCGCGCACCGTGCGGACATTTCGGCCGTCAGGACGTTTCACATCGTTGGCCGCTACACGCAGCAAATAGTTACCGTTCTGGGCCTGATCAAACGAATGTGAGAAGTCAGCGTAACCTGCAGGCAGGCGGCGATTGAAAATCTCGCGTCCCATAATGTCGTACTTGACATAACGCTGCCCGTAGCCCCATGTGAGTGCGCCGTCGGCACCCTGCTGGAAGCCCATCATCACACCGCCGTGATAAACATTTTCCATGTCATAGATGGAATCCACATTCATGTACCAGCGTACGGCGCCAGTCGCGTCAATAATGGCGTTCTGCGGGTAGAAGCACCATTCGAGCGCCCCGCCCGAAGGGTTGTTCCAAACAACGCGCGAACCTTTGGGCGGAGAAACGAGCAGATTGTTGACGAGGTAGAGGCGGTCCTTAAATTCACCGTCCATCTTGACAACCTTCGTGTCAAACATGGTGGATTTCTGTGAGACCGTACCATTGCCTTCTGTATAAACAGGAGGCGCATAGATCTGATAGCTTTCGCTGATCTTTTTCTGTTCGCCCTTGAGATCGGTGCGGGTGTAGGAGACCTCAACCGTATTCACATAGTCGGGATAAAGACCGAAAACCGGAATGCCGCCGTGGGTCAGGACTTCGCTGCGATCAACGTCGTACTTAATCTCCGAGCCATTAGGCTTAGGAACAATGCGTACTGAGACATCTGAGAGTGCATAGCCGCCTGAACGAATAATCGCTGTGAGCGGCGCAATCTTGTAGGGATTCGTGATGACTTCGCCGATTTGACCCTGTTTGGCATATTTCACTGCCGCGCCGGAAGCGCCGCCAGCCGCCATAGAAGTCGCGGGCACCATGGCCGCAGCGAAGAGAGAAAGGACGGAAACGGCAATCGCGGTTTTACTGATGCGCATTAATATCTCCTTTGGTCGAAAATAATTGAGCGTTGAAGTGTTTCCAATCAGAATTCCGAGATTCTGAACACTTCTAAAAACTTTCTTAAGCGTCAAAAAGATCTTATAGATCATTCATTTTTATGAATATTCACGCTTCTCATCTCTGAAATTGCGCCTTTAGCATCTTGGACTTTTGCAAAATGCAACTCGACCGAACACCGCCTTATTCTTCGCTGCTTTTATTGAAAACACTGTGTGAGAAGCGCAATCTCGCAGCGGCAGCCGAAGTACTTGGTCTGTCGGCTTCGTCAGCGAGCCGCCACCTGAGCGAAATGCGGGAGCTTTTTGACGACAAGCTTTTCACACGATTCCCCGGCGGCTTAGTGCCTACCCGCCGAGCACTGAAAATTGCGGCGCAGTCCGAGCCGATTCTGGACGGCTATGCCGCGCTCATGCGTCCCGCGCGCTTTAATCCTGCGGAAATGACGCGGGAAGTGCGCATCGGCTGCGCCGACAATGCCCCTTTTTCGCTTTTCCCAAAATTCGCCGACTGCCTTCTTCAGCAAGCACCCAACATCACGATTTCATTTCTGCCGCTAGCTGAAGATCGATTTCTTCAGCTTTCAAGCGGCGAACTGGATTTTGTGGTTTCGCCAGTGATGGCGGTTCCGCCGGGTTTGCGCAGCATCGTGATTGGACGCAATGAATATGTGCTTGCAGCAGGATTTGGCAGTCCGCTGGCCGCTGAAAGCCGCACTTCGCCGCTCTCGACCGAGCGAGTGCTGCAGGAATCTTTTGCTGATGTCTGCTTTCGAACTCAGCCGGGAGCCCCTTATACGACGCTTCGAGAAATCGCTTTTCCCGATTGGCGTGAGGCGCGGTCATCACTGCGCACCACAAATTTTCTTTCCGCGGTGACGACATTAAGCTCGAGCCGTCTCATCATGGTGCTGCCGAAGAAAACCGCTGATACGCTCGCCAATGCCGGTCTAGTAGCGATTGTTGAAACCCAAGCCAAAAGCGTCGTTCAGACGCCGCATCTCATCTGGCACCATCGCACAGATCAGGACCTCGCCATGCAGTGGGTGCGCTCCGTCCTCCTTTCTTCGGCGCAAGAGACTTAAAAACAGCCTGCTGAATCTTCGATTAGATTCAGTCCGGTGAAAGCTGCGCCCTGTAGTCTTGTGAAAGCCTAAAATAACTAGTTTCACCCATCGAGCCGCCAGAAGCCGCCTGTGTGTCATAGTCTGCTGCTTCATGAGCCGACCGACAATACAACCCATCCTCTTCAAGAAGGACAACCATGAAGGAAATTCGCACCCGCATTGCGCCGAGCCCTACCGGCATGATGCACCTTGGAACCGCCCGAACGGCGATCTACTGCTGGGCAGTCGCCCGCCATTTCGGCGGCAAATTCCTGCTGCGCATTGAGGATACCGATCAAGTACGTTCCACAAAGGAAGCGGTGCAGGTCATTCTCGACGGCATGAAGTGGCTCAATCTCGATTATGACGAAGGTCCTGTCTATCAGATGGACCGCCTTGCTCGATATCAGGAAGTCGTCGACGAAATGCTCGCGGACGGCCGCGCCTACTATTGCTACGCCACTCCCGAAGAACTCGACGCTCTGCGCGAGCAGCAGCGTGCCGCCGGTCTCAAGCCTCGCTATGACGGCCGCTGGCGTCCGGAAAACTGCGTGGGACGCCCCATTCCCGAAGGCGTAAAGCCCGTCATTCGATTCCGCAATCCTGATGAAGGCTCCGTGACCTGGAACGATGCCGTCTACGGTCCCATCACCGTGTCGAACGCTGAGCTCGATGACCTCATCATCATGCGCAACGGCATCCCAACCTATAACTTCGCCGTGGTGGTAGACGACTGGGATATGAAGGTGAGCCATGTCATCCGCGGCGCGGACCACATCAACAATACGCCTCGGCAGATCAACATCTACAAAGCCTTGGGCGCGGAAATTCCGGTTTTTGCGCACCTCCCGCTCATCTGCGGACAAGACGGTCAGAAGCTTTCGAAGCGCCACGGCACGGTTTCTGTGCTTGAATACGAAAAACAGGGCTATCTGCCCGAAGCGATCTTCAATTACCTAGCGCGCCTCGGCTGGGGCCATGGGAATATGGAGAAATTCTCGCGTGAAGAGCTTGCCGAAGTGTTCGACCTCTCCGACTGCTCGAGAGCTTCCGCCCGCATTGACTGGAAGAAGCTCGAATGGCTTAACGGTCAGTACATGAAGGAAGCCGATGACGATCGCCTCGCCAAGCTGGTGGCTTCGCGCATTGAGGCCCGCGGAGGCATCATCGCCAACGGTCCGGATCTCGCGAGCGTCTGCGGGCTGCTCAAGTCCCGCAGCGCCACGCTCGAAAAACTCGCTGAAGCTGCGCTCTTCTTCTACGCCGAAAATGCCGTCAACGCTGAAGAAGCCGCTAAGGTTCTCGCCGACGGCGGACGCGAAGCGCTTGAACTCTTTGCCCAGAAACTCAAAGCGCTTGATGCGGAAACGCCTGAAAACGTTTATCACTGCATTCAGGAAGTGATGGCCGAACGCAGCATTCCGATGAAGATTCTTGCCAACCCGCTGCGCGTCCTCGTCTGCCGTGCTGACCGCACGCCGCAGATTGACCGCACGCTCTGTCTCATTGGCCGTAACAAGGTACTGGCCCGTATCGCTGAAGGGTTGGCTTAATTTTTAGCCGCCTCTTGCGGAGAAAGACGCTTTCACATATAATTCGTTTTCTCCGCAAAGACGTCCCCATCGTCTAGTGGTTAGGACGGCAGCCTCTCACGTTGTCAACATCGGTTCGAATCCGATTGGGGACGCCATTCAAAGATACCTGTCCGGCAGTTGCCTTGACAGGTTTTTTGTTTTCCAAGGCAGAAAACAAATTTGAGATTTTTGTTCACAAAGTGATTGCCCCGCAATCATTTCGGCAGACTATTCTTGCAAGTATTAAAAATATCCTTGCAAGGATTCAAGATGATTAAAAATCTCGAAAAAAGTACTGTCATCAAACTGAAGGATCAAGTTCCTTACCTCGCGGGGCAAGTTGTCAGCAAGACGCTTGCACAGAACGATTCTCTGAGCTTAACGGTCTTCTCTTTCGATAAAGGAGAAGAAATCAGCACGCATCAGTCCGGCGGCGACGCGATGGTGACAGTTCTTGAAGGTACCGGACGGTTCACTATTGACGGAGAGCCGCACCTCGTTAAAGAAGGCGAAACCATCGTCATGCCGGCCAAACATCCGCATGCGGTGTACGGTGAAGAGCGCTTTAAAATGCTTTTGACGGTTGTCTTCTAAAAGATCGAAGACCAGCCCATCTAGAGAGAGGCGGCATCGAGCTGCCTCTCCTTCAAAAAGGAAACGCGATTCCTCACTCTTCCTTATCCAAGCGATGTTTGCCGCCATGGCGCCCCGCTGTCACCACGCGCACATCGCCCTGACGTTCAGCACGGCGGCGGCGCGCCTCTTTAGGGTCTACCAAGAGCGGCGCGGAAATTTCCAGCCGATCCCCGTCATGAAGCACCGTCATCACGTCCGCCCGACGGCCGAAAACAGATAGTCCTTCTCCTGACGCCAACTTTCGACCGGCCTGAGCGAGCGCCTCCTCCGCAATGACGCCGTCCTCGAGATCGAGTTCACGCTCCTTGGCGTGCGTTGCGCCGCCTTCAGCCCAAATTTCACACAACGTGATGCGCATGTCGGTCTCCAAAACAGAAAAACGATAGAATTTACAGCCTTGCGGCACGTAAAGCAATGCCGCCCAGCTTCGGAGCTGCCCATCCTGCCCAACTTGCAGGCGTGAGGTCAGCAGACGAAATACTTTGAAAAAGGAGGCCGTCATGGCCGCCAACAGCAATAAAAAAACAACCAAAAACACCCAGCCGCGCATTCTGAATAAGCGCGCAACTTACGACTACGCCATTGAGGAGCGCTACGAAGCAGGGCTCGTCCTCCATGGCTGGGAAGTCAAAAGCGTTCGCGCAGGCCGCGCCCAAATTAACCTCGCCCACATCTACATTCGTGACGGCGAGTTGTTTCTCTGCAATGCACATATGAATCCGGCAGACCAAGCCTGCACGCACGAAACGCTTGAAACGAATCGTACGCGCAAGCTCCTGATGCATCGCCGTGAAATCATGAAGCTGATCGGCCGAGTGGAGCGTCAAAGCTACACCTTAGTGCCGCTCAACCTGCACTTCAAAAACGGCCGCGTCAAGGTTGATCTCGCACTTGCCCGCGGCAAGCGGGAATATGAAAAGCGCGATGACGAAAGCAAGAAGGAGTGGAAGCGCGAGCAGGAACGCATCATGAAAAAGGATGCTCGCGGGCGTCACATTCTCAACGGTTAATGCGGCACTGAAACGCTCAATATCTGACTGGAGGCTTTTGTCATGCGCTTGAAGAACACTTTTGCCAAACTCTCAGGAGTTGCCAGCGGTCTTCTTCTGAGCGGGCTGCTCGCATTGAACGGGGTTGAGGCTCGGCTCGTTTCGGATGACAACGGCACCTCAGTTGATGTGCCAGAACACATCAGCCGCATCGTCGTTACCAATATTCTGCCGCTGGCCTCCGCCGTCACCATGTATTTGGGCGACGGCTCGCGCATTGTCGGCATGCATCCGGCCAGTATGTCAGCGGCGAAATCTGGACTTTTGGGTGAGCTTCACCCAGAGGTGCTTCAGGCTGATACGCACTTCATTCAGGGCGCAAACCTTAACCTGGAATCGCTCATGGCTTTAAAGCCTGATCTTGTGCTCGTCAATGCCTCCGATCGCCGCATGCTTGATCGGGTGCGCGCTGCCGGCCTCACCGCTTTCGGCATCAGTGCGGTGAAGTGGCACTATGACGTAGAAGCCACCTATGAGGGCTGGATGCGATCCCTGAAGGCGCTTTTTCCGGATGCCAAAGCCAATTCTGCGGCGATGGACGAAAAATTCCGGCACTACCGCACCCTCATCGCTGAACGGACGTCCAAGCTTTCGGACGCTCAGCGCCGTACCGTTCTCTTCATTGTCCGCACGGATGCTCGTCAGCTGGTGGTGTCAGGTGAAAAATTCTTCGGCGAATACTGGGCCAAAGCGGTCGGCGCCAAAAATGCCGCTCATGAGCTTAAAGCCGAAAACGCCAATGCCGTCGTCACGATGGAAAGCATTTATGCATGGAATCCAGACATTGTGCTTCTCACCAACTTCACGCCGCTCCAGCCCAATGATCTGATTGAAGGCCGCGATGCCGGCCGTGATTGGACGTCCGTCAAAGCCGTGAAGGACGGGCGCGTTTATAAAATGCCGCTCGGCCTTTACCGCTCCTTTACGCCGACAGCGGACACGCCGCTCACGCTTTTGTGGCTCGCAAAGACCATTTATCCGGAAAGCTTTGCCGATATTGATCTTCAGGCCGAAACCGAGCATTTTTACCGCGATGTTTTCGGTTTGTCGCTCACAGAGGCGCAAATCAAAACCATCTATGCACCACAGGCCCGAGCCTCGGTCGGTCTGACAGGCTCAGTAAGAAGCTCGCGCTGATCCGATAACCTCGGGTGCAAACCATGCACGAATCCGTTGTTGACCCGCAGCCTGCGCCCAATTCCGCCGATCTTGCTGCTGAGAATCGGCGCCGTACCGCGCTCAAACTCCTCGGCATCGCTGCGGCTATAGCCGCTGCAGCCGTTTTTTCGCTCAGCGCCGGCCGCTACGGCCTCTCCATCGCCGACATTCTTGACGCACTTCTCCATCCCAATGCCGGCACAGCCGCATCCAATGTCGTCTGGCATGTTCGCCTGCCGCGCATCTTGCTTGCGCTCTTGGCGGGAGGAGGTCTGGCCCTATCCGGCGCAGCGTTTCAAGCGCTTTTTGCTAATCCGCTGGCCGCCCCGGATACCTTGGGGGTTGCGACTGGCGCCTCCTTTGGGGCCGTCCTGGCGATTCTCTTTGGCCTCCCTGCCGCCGGTATTCAGATGGGCGCCGTACTCTCCGGCGCTGCCGCCATACTGCTGGTGATGCTCGTAAGCCGCACCCGGCCTGGAGAATCCGGCTCCATCTTGATGATTGTGCTTTCCGGCATGGTTGTCGGCGCACTCTTCACGGCTTTCGTCGGCATTGTGAAATTTGCCGCTGACCCGCAGGATGCACTGCCTTCAATCACCTTCTGGATCATGGGATCCCTCACGGGGGCGGGACTGCCGCAGATTCTTGCCTGCCTGCCGCTGCTTGTCATCGGCTCTGCCGTTCTGCTGCTGCTTCGCTGGCGGCTTAACATTCTGGCGCTTCCCGCTGATGAAGCGGCAAGCTTCGGCGTCAATACCCAAGCGCTTCGCTGGACGGTGATTCTGGCCGCTACTGTCGTGACGGCCTCCGTCGTTTCGATCTGCGGCCTGATCGGCTGGGTAGGCCTCCTGGTGCCGCATGCTGCACGCATGCTCTTTGGAAGCGCCAATGAACGCGTTCTGCCGGCTTGTCTGCTTTTAGGCGGACTGTTCCTTTTGCTCATCGATACGGCTGCCCGCTCTTTATCAGAAGCGGAGATTCCAGTCTCTATCCTCACGGCGATCGTCGGTGCGCCGGTATTCATCCTGCTGCTTCGCCGTACCGGCGGACGGTTCGGTTAAAGGGGGCCGCCCGATGCAAATCGAAGTTCGCAACGGTGCCTTTCACTACCCTAATGGGAAAAGCGTTCTGCAAAGCGTGAATTTCAGCTTCGACGGCCGCGGCGTCTTTGCCGTGCTCGGACCAAACGGAGCAGGAAAAACAACGCTCCTTAAGTGCCTTCTCGGCCTGCTGCCTTGGAGTTCCGGCGCCTCGTTCTTCAACGGACGAGATCGCCGAGAGTGGTCAACGCGTGAATTTTGGCGCCGCACAGCGTATGTGCCGCAGGCTCGAGCGTCTGCGTTCGCCCCGTTGACTCTGCGAGAACTGGTTGTGCTCGGCAGAAGCGCGAGAATCGGCGCCTTCTCGCAGCCGAGCCGCACCGACTGGACGGCTTGCGACCATGCCATGGAGCTTGTCGGTATCCGTGTACTGGCTGAGCGCCTCACTACCGAGGTCTCTGGAGGACAGCTCCAGCTTGCCTACATCGCACGTGCTTTGGCTGCAGAACCAGAACTCCTCGTACTGGACGAACCTGAAAGCAGCCTTGACTTCAAAAATCAAGCCGCAGTGCTCAATGTCATTGATCAGCTGACGAGTTCAGGTCTGGGGGTCATCCTCAACACACACTTCCCCGCCCATGCTCTCGCTCGTGCAGCTTCCGGCATCCTCGTCCCGCAGGGGAAGCCGCCGATCTTTGGAACGGCCGCAGAGCTCTTTTCAGAGGCAAAGCTTTCAGCGCTGTTCGGCATCGATGTCCGCATCCGCACGCTTGATTTCGACGGTCGACAGACCCCGGTTGTCGCCGCCGTCTCCTGAGCCGCAATCCTTACTGCGGACAACTCGGACGGTGCACACTGCTTGTCGCCAGTTGCCGCAGCAGCACGCGCTCTGTTCGCAAAAAACTTTTTTCTGCAATCAGCGTTTTTGTTATTAACCAACTTTTCAAAAGAACGAATTGAGTAAAAACATCTAGTTCACACCTCAAATATTCATCCTTTCTTTGAACATTCCTTGACAATATCGAGGTTGAGGGGTATGTTTTTCGACATTCGGCAGAATGAGGAGTCTGCCCGAGACTACACAACCACCATCCTCAAAAGAAAGAACGAAGGAATTTCCAAAATGGCCGACAACCGAGTCATCATCTTCGATACGACGCTGCGCGACGGTGAACAGGCTCTGCCTCAGAGTCTCTCCATGCGTCAGAAACTGCAGATCGCGCTCGCGCTCGAAGAGCTCGGGGTGGACGTCATTGAAGCAGGCTTCCCTGTTTCGAGTCAGGGCGACTTTGAGAGCGTTCAGACGATTGCTCAAACACTGAAGCGCTCCATCCCATGCGGTCTGTCGCGCGCGATACTCAAAGACGTTGAATGTGCCGGCGAAGCTTTGAAAGTTGCCGAGCACTTCCGCATCCATACCTTTATTGCCACTTCATCCATTCATGTGAAGGATAAGCTCCGCAAATCCTTTGACGATGTTCTGGCCATGGGCGTCGCTGCCGTCAAATGCGCCCGCCAATATACCGACGATGTGGAATTTTCATGCGAAGACGCGGGCCGTACGCCGATCGATCAGCTTTGCCGCATGGTTGAAGAAGCCATTGAAGCCGGCGCTACCACCATCAATATTCCTGACACCGTGGGCTACACGGTGCCGATGGAGTTCGGCGGCATCATTTCTCAAATTCTGAACCGCGTCCCCAATATTGATAAGGCTGTGCTCTCTGTACACTGCCACAATGATCTCGGCATGGCCACTGCCAATTCACTCACAGCCGTGCAGATGGGGGCGCGCCAGATCGAATGCTGCATGAACGGCTTGGGCGAACGGGCAGGCAACTGCTCTCTCGAAGAGGTCGCTACCGCTATCCGTCTGCGCGGCAAAGTTTTGGGCGGCGTTGAAACCGGCATCGTATCGAAAAATATTGCCCGCACCTCAATGCTCGTCTCTAAGATCTGCCACGAACCTGTCCCTGCCCACAAAGCTATTGTCGGTTCGAACGCCTTCTCTCACAGCTCCGGCATTCATCAGGACGGCGTCCTTAAGAACCGCGAAACCTACGAGATTCTCACGCCGGAATCCGTGGGCTTTGCGAGCAATACGATGTTGATGACGGCACGTTCCGGCCGCCACATGATTCAGGACTGCCTGCGCAAACTCGGCTACGCCGACGACGAATACGATTTGAACGATATTTACGCGCGCTTCCTAAAACTGGCAGACCGTAAAGGACAGGTTTTCGATTACGACTTGGAAGCGCTGCTCTTCTTCACGAAACTCGATGAAGAGGACGACCTCTATCATCTTGACCAAATGAACGTCATGTCGGGGTCAAACGGCTCCATCCCGACGGCGACGGTTCGCCTGCGCGTCGGCCGCCGTACGCGTACGGAGTCGAGCATTGGCAACGGTCCGGTGGATGCCGTTTTCAACTGCATCACTCATTTGACGGGGGTGAAGTTCACGCTGAAGAGCTATGAGATTTCTGCGAATGGCTCCGGCATGGACGCCTTGGGTCAGGTTGACGTCACGATTGAAAGCGAAGATGGCCGAATCTTCCACGGTATGGGACTCTCAACCGATGTGATTGAGTCGTCATGTCTGGCACTTCTGCGTGCCATCAATAACATCGAACGCGCCAAACGCATTCAGAGCGAGAAAAAGCGGCCGGGACATACAGCTAAGTTCTATAAGGCCGAAGCCGAAAGTCTCGGTGACGACGCAGACAAGCCGGCAAAACCTGTTCGCAAACCGCGCACCCGCGCTCCAAAAGCGTAAGCACCTTCTAAAAAACCTGCCGCTGCCTGCGAAGCCGACTTCGCAGGCAGTTCAAATCACCTCAGCGACTCCACATCATTTCAATAAGCTCAGGACCCGCACGTTTCAGGCTTACGACTATAAAAACGCACGCCTATCGCCCGCTTCCCGAAGCTTCTGCCACTTTCATAAATACTGACTGCGGCTGCTGACCGGAATTGTCTTCCGAGGCAGTCGACCGCAGCCGTGCATAGGACCTGAAGAATATGACCCGCAACCATCGCATTGCAGTTTTGGCCGGCGACGGCATCGGCCCCGAAGTTATGCGCGAGGCACTCCGCGTACTCGATGCCGCCGCAAGCAAATTCGGCTTTACCGTTGAGCGTACGGAAGAACTCGTGGGCGGCGCCGCCATTGATGCCTGCGGCACGCCGCTGCCGGAAAAAACAATTGCGGCCTGTGACGCTGCTGAAGCCATTCTCTTTGGCAGCGTCGGCGGCCCGAAGTGGGATCATCTCCCGCACAAACAGCGTCCGGAAGCGGGGGCGCTGCTGCCGCTGCGCAAGCGCTACAAGCTCTTTTGCAACCTGCGTCCGGCACGCATCTTCCCGGGACTCGACAGTCTTTCTCCCTTGCGCGCAGACATCTCTGCTCGAGGCTTTGACATGGTCATCGTGCGCGAACTCACGGGCGGCATTTACTTCGGCACACCGAAAGGCCGTACTGGCGAGGGCGAGGACGAGAAGGCTTTTGACACCGAGGTTTATTCCCGCCGCGAAGTGCGCCGCATCGCCAAGGCCGCATTCGAAACCGCCAAAGGACGCCGCAAACACGTCACGTCAGTTGACAAAGCCAATGTGCTCGCCACCTCAGTGCTTTGGCGCGAAACAGTGGATGAAGTGGCCCGCGACTACCCTGACGTCAAACTCGAACACGTCTACGTCGACAACGCCACGATGCAGCTGATCCGCGATCCCTCTCAGTTCGATGTGATGCTGTGCTCGAACATCTTCGGCGACATTCTCTCTGACGAGTGCGCCATGATCACGGGTTCAATGGGACTGCTCCCCTCAGCATCTATCGGCGAAGGCGGCTTCGGCCTCTATGAACCTGCCGGCGGTTCTGCACCCGATATCGCCGGCAAAGGGATTGCCAATCCCATTGCTCAGATCCTTTCAGTAGCGATGATGCTTCGCTATTCGCTCAACGAGCCCCAGGCGGCCGATGCCATTGAAGCCGCCGTTACAGATACGCTTGCCGCCCGAGAAGTCACTGCGGACCTTGCCCGCGCGGCCGGCACCAAGCCACTCAACACGCGCGAAATGGGCGATGCGATCTGCCGCCGTCTGGCCTGACTGAGAGGTGAATACCATGGGAAAAACACTCTACGAAAAGGTTTATGACGCCCACGTGGTGATGCAAAAGCCCGGCGAACTGCCTCTGCTTTACATTGACCGTCACATCATTCATGAAGTCACGAGTCCTCAGGCTTTCGCTGGTCTGCGCGCAGCCGGCCGCAAGCTCCGTCGTCCCGACCTGATGCTCGCGACGATGGACCACGACATCTCTACCCGGAAGCCCACGCTTGACGCATGCATGCCGCTTGCCAAAAAGCAGGTGACGACGCTGATGGCCAACTGTCAAGACTTTGGCGTCACGCTCTACGGTCTGGGCAATCCTGGTCAAGGGATTGTGCATATCGTGGGACCCCAAAGCGGTTTCACGCTGCCCGGCACAACCTTGGTTTGCGGAGATTCGCATACGGCCACTCACGGCGCCTTCGGTGCTTTGGCCTTCGGCATTGGTACGTCCGAAGTCGAACACGTCATGGCGACGCAGACGCTCAAGCAGCAGCGCTTAAAGACCATGCGAATCCGCTGTGACGGCCGGCTGCGTTCGGGCGTCTACGCCAAAGATTTGATTCTTGCCATTGCCGGCAAACTCACCACTGCCGGCGGAACGGGCTATGCCGTTGAATTCGCAGGAGATGCCGTGAAGGCCCTCACGATGGAAGGGCGCATGACGCTTTGCAACATGGCGATTGAAATGGGTGCCAAAGTCGGCATGGTCGCACCGGATGAAGTCACCTTCGAATACGTGAAGGGACGCCTCTTCGCACCGAAGGGCGCAGAATGGGACGAGGCTGTCGCCTATTGGAAGACACTGACCACAGACGAAGACGCTCAGTTTGACAAAGAAGTGGGGCTCGACGCTGCTGCGCTCGAACCGCAGGTGACCTGGGGCACGAACCCTGGTCAGGAAGGCGCCCTCACGGGCTGCGTCCCAACACTTGAAAGCTTCGACAATCCTGTCGCACGCCAGAGTGCAGAGGCCGCGCTCACCTACATTGATCTGAAGCCGGGACAAAAGCTGATCGGCACGCCGATCGACACTGTTTTCATCGGCTCATGCACAAATGGCCGCATTGAAGACTTCCGTGAAGCTGCGCGAGTCGCCAAGGGCCGCAAGGTTGCTCCCGGCGTGCGCGCACTCGCCGTTCCGGGCTCTATGGCGGTTCGCGAAATGGCCGAAGCCGAAGGCATTGCCAAGATTCTCTCGGATGCCGGCTTTGAGTGGCGTCTGCCGGGGTGCTCGATGTGCCTCGCGATGAATGACGACCGCGCGGAAGAAGGCTCGCGCGTGGCGAGCACCTCCAACCGCAACTTCGTCGGCCGACAGGGCAAAGGCAGCCGTACGCATTTAATGAGCCCGGCCTCTGCTGCCGCAGCCGCAATAGCGGGTGCCATTGCCGATCCGCGCGATTATCTCTGAGAGAGCAGCCATGCAGAAATTCACTCGTTTCACTTCGAAGGCCGTTCCGCTCAACCGCGCGAACGTCGACACGGACCAAATCATCCCCAAGCAGTTCCTGCTTGCAGTGGATCGCAAGGGTTTTGGCCATCACCTCTTTCACGATCACCGCTGGCTGGATGCCGAAGAAACAAAGCCCAATCTCGACTTTGTACTTAACTTCCCCGTGTACAAGGGTGCAGGCATCCTCGTCGCTCAGGCCAATTTTGGCAATGGTTCGTCGCGCGAACACGCCCCCTGGGCACTTCTTGAATACGGCTTCCGCTGCGTTATCGCGCCGTCCTTTGCGGATATTTTCAAGAACAATGCGCTCGGCAACGGACTGCTGCCGGTTGAACTTAAACAAAGTGAAATCGACCAACTTTTCCAGGTGCTGGAAGCCAATCCCGGCATGGAGATCACAGTCGACCTCGAAAAGCAGACAGTCGATGCGGGCAGTCTTCACTTTACCTTTACCGTTGACCCCTTCCGCCGCTGGATGATGCTCGAAGGTCTGGATGCCATCGGCCTCACACTTCAGGATGAAGACAAGATCGCGGCCTACGAAGCCTCAATGCCTGCCTGGCGGGTCCACGCGCTGCACTAAATAATCTACGTTAGGAAAGGTCGGCATAAACTGCCGGCCTTTTTTTCAGCGGGGATCAAAGATCCTTAGTCCTTTGCGTGGCCAGACAAACAAATGGGAAGTCGTTGATGCAACTTCCCATTCTTGTTTCTTGTGGGGGCTGAGACAATTGGTCACCGGGCCCCCTCAATGCCTCGCCGGATTATTTGTCAGCGAGAATCTTGCGCACTGCCATACGGCCGGAGTTGATAGCAAATGCGGAAGCCGTGCCTTCGCCCACCTTCAGGTCATAGGAGTCGCCGTACACGCCGCCGGCATCATGACCGATGGCATAAAGCCCCTGGATGACATGGTCGTTCTTATCAAGCACCTGCAGGTCGGCATTCACCTTGACGCCGTTCAAGCTCGTGAGCGTATTAAGCTTGCCGCGAACCACATAGAACGGACCTTCGCTCACGGCGCGCAGATAGTACTTATCCTTGCCGAACTGGTCATCACGGCCCTGCTTGGCAAACTTCGTCATCATGTCAGCGGAAGCCTTCAGCGTGGCGGGATCCATGCCGGCCTTCTTAGCGACTTCTTCAATCGTATTGCCGATGAAGACGTTGCCCTTGGCTTCGTTAGCCTTCAGGAGCGCATCGAGCTGCGTAGCAGCCTGATGGCGCTGAATGAAGTTGCCGCAGGGATTGGGATAGCCTTTACCTTCCGTGGAGAATTCGCGCTTGGTGGCTTCGTCAAAGACGATGTAGGTCCATTCACCCGTACGAGCGATGGCATTCGACGCCTGGGGCCAGTCAATCGTCAGCTCTTCATTGAAGAAACGGCTGCCGGTGCTGTCCACATAAAGGAGCCCCTGACGGAAGAGCGCGCGCACCTCTTTATTCGCACCGTTGCAGATGGCCTCGCCCTCGGCTGGCATGAATGCGCCGTTGATCATCATCGGCCCCATGTTGTCGCCGATGGCGCCGACATCCATGGCCATCTTGATGCCGTCACCCGTACGACCGGGCGCGCCGACCGGAATCATGTCGATGCCGGTGAGCTTCTTCACCATGTCCACATTGAAGTTGTAGCCGCCGGTGGCAAGAATCACGTTCTTGGCGTTAACGGTGATGGTGTCGCCCTTGGCATTTTTGGCCACCACGCCTTCAACCTTACCGTCCTTGTAGATAAGCTTCTCTGCCGGCGTGGAGAGCAGCAGCGTGCCGCCCTTGGCCTTAAAGGTTTCAACCATGGCCTTCGGGAGCGAACCGGCGCTCGGATAGATATGCCACGTCAGATCAGCCTTGTCACGCCAGGCGGTCTTCACTTCCTTCCAATGCACGCCGTGGTCGTAAACCCACTGGATCGTGTCGCCGGAGAGATCAACGAAGGCCTTCACGAGCGGTGCATTGATGCGCCAGTGGTGATAAGCAGCCATTTCATTGAAGGCCTGAATCTTCGTGAGCTTGACACCTTTTTCCTTCTGCATGAAGGATTCCGCGGCAAACGAACCTTCCATAAAGTTGCCGGCACCACCCGCAAAGGCATTCTTCTCAAGCATCAGAGTTTTGAGGCCGCCCTCAACGGCGCTCACGGCCGCGACCGTGCCGCCCGCACCAGCACCGACCACAACGACGTCAACGTTATAGGTCTGGTCAGCTGCCCACGCCGGAGCAAAAGTCATGGCCACTGCAGCCGCGATCAGAACTTGCTTCATATATCTTTCTCCCTTTGATGAATGAGGTGTGCTCGCGAGGTTATGAACCTCGTGCTTAAAGAGAAAGATAAAAAATCATTTCCTTAAGTAATTTTGCAGTCGTCAAGAGTCGGCATCAGCGGAACTGAGCGCCGCTTTAAGGCGCGGAATGAGGAGTGCGAACTGTTTAACAGAATGAACACCATACGCCTTATAAATCTGAGCACGGTAAACCTGCACAGTGCGTTCGCTCAAATTCAGACGTTCAGCAATCGCCGCGTCGTTCATCCCATCCATCATGAGGTCGAGCACACGGCGAGGGCGTTCCGTGAGCGACGCTGCTGAGGCCGCCAGATTTTCGGGCAGTACCGCTCCCGCCGCCAAAAGTTGGGAACGTTCAACCGTACGCGCAACAACCTCCAGAAGTTTTTCAGGGTCTACGGGCTTCAAAAGAAAATCATCGGCCCCGGCCTTGAGCGTAGCGATGGCTGCATGAATGTCGGAATAGCTGGTGATAAAGACAATGGGAACCCTTGAGCCCATCAGGTTGAGTTTCTCCTGAAGTTCCGGTCCGGAAAGATCGGGCATGCGAACATCTAAGAGAATGCAGCCCGGTCTGGAGCGATCAAAATCTTTGAGCAGATCAAAGCCGGACGCATAAGCAGAAACGAGCCAACCCTCACACTCAAGCATGAACTTTAAGGAGTCGCGCACCTCTTCTTCATCATCAACGACGCGTATCAATGGTTCCTGCGGTTTCATTGACTTCATTTTTTTGGCTCCTCTTTATTGTCGAGCGTATTCGGCGCCAAACCGCTCGGCATCGATTTTTTCACATCACAAGTCTCTTGAATTTCACGGTCAGCAGCCTCTCCTTCGAATTTCAGCGGCAGTTCGAGCACCGCTTCGGCGCCCCCCGCCTCAAGCGCCCGCAAACTGAAACTGCCGCCGTGGGCCTCTGCAATCGACTGAATAATGACGATGCCAAGACCAATGCCCTCCTTCTTTTCGCTGCTCATCGGCGCCATGTGCCGCTCGAGCTCGCCAGGCGCCAGACGTCGACCTGTGTTGACCACTTGAAGCCGCGCGCAGCGGCCGTTGGCAGAAAGATTGACGCGGACGGATGCACCGTCTTCCCCATTGATGCCGCCTGCAGCGGCTTCTGCCGCATTTTTAAGAATATTCAAAACCGCAAGTCCCAGCTCAAGTTCGTCTCCCGGGATCTCTACCTCCACGGTCTTGACGCGCGTCGGCACAGTCAGCCGCCCCGAACGCCGCAAATCGGCAGCGGCTGTTTCCACTAGCAAATCCAAACGAACGGGGGCTTCGCGCGATGTTTCTCCCTTGGCATAAGCTCGAACCTTCTGCAGAATGCGGGCAGCCTTTGCACTCTGCGCATCTATGGTCTTTAAGCAGTCATTCATTAAATCCCGGCGCTCGGTCGGTGCGGCAAGCAGCGTCTTCAGTGCGCGGGCACGATAGCGAATAGCCGAGAGCGGCTGTCCCATTTCATGCGCAAATATCGAAGAAAGCTGACTCACAACCCCAAGACGCGAGAGCGCCGCAAGACGCTCTTCAGTCTTCAATGCCTTGTCTTCAATTTCTCGCTGCCGAACATAAGCATCGTTCAATTCCCTGGCACGAGACTGCGCCAAACGTTCCACCGAGACGGAATGGAATACAAATCCCGCCAGCAAAGCAAGCGCAGCTGCAATGAGGGGCCAAAAATCTCGCCAAATACGGCTGAGCGTCCAGTCCCGCAGATAGGCGTAAGGCCCGATTCTGAGGACATGGAAGACATCGTTGACTCTTGAAAATTCTGTCGCAACGCTCCAGCCCATACCGCTTGACGGATCAATCGGCATGGCAAGAATCGTTTCCACCATGCGTTTGGTCAGCTGAGGCGCCATGTTGTCGGTGGTGAGTGCCACTGTCCACCCTGGAAAGAGTTCCGTCGAGCGCAGGCACGACTGATTGCCCCCCGAAACGAGCGCCGTTGGCCGGAAGGACTGCTTGAGCTGCGGCCATTTGGCAATCAGCGTTTCATATTCACAGACACGAAAAACACCGATGTCGGCTTTGCGCTCCAAAAGCAGTCGGAGAACCTCCTGCGGTTTGTCGTTGGTGAAGTGCTGCTTGAAAAAGAACCGATCTGGATTAAACCCAGCATTAGCAATAGCGGCAAGCGGCAGCTGATAGTTGATGAAGTTCGCTTGACTATTGAAGACGGCTCGAGCGCCCTTCATATCTGCGATCGTTTGAATTTCCGGATGATCTGCGGTGGTCACAAAGAGTGCCGCAGTAAAACGATTGGGATCCGGGAAGCGGGCGGTATAAACAGTCGCAAGCGCATAAGCGCCGTATGACCGCAGCTCCACATACTGCCCTGCACTCATGAGCGCATAGTCAACCTCATGCCTTTTAACCGCTTCAGAGAGCGCCGGCAGTTCGTACTCTACAAACTGGAAATGGACGTCAGGCATCATGCGGCGCAGATGCGCAACCAAAGGCCTGCGGATATCGGTTTCGCCCGGTTGGTAATTATTTTCGCCGTAAGCCAGCATCGGTTTTAAAAAACCGAAGCGAACAAGCGGCCGGCCATTGAGCGGCACCGCCGACATGGCGGCCTCAGCGGGCGAGAGAATGGCTTCCTCTTGCCCGATTGAACGCTCATCCAGAGGAACCTTGACATCAGCATTTCCGCCGGCAGAAACACTGAAAGGCGACAAAAGCAGCAATATTGCCAAAACCATCGATGCCCAGAGCCATTGAGGCAGGCGAAGCCGCCGGCATTGAAAGATGGAATAAGAACGGTGCGAGAACATATAGCCGAGTATAGGTGAGCCGCAGATCCGAAGAAACAAGGCCCCCCGAGCTTAACGTTGGGCTTGAACTCAAACACCTGCTGGCGACGATCTTTAATGAACTGCGCCTCAGCTGTGTCAGCAGCGAACGCAGTCCATACGCTTCCCAATCATTCACGGCAAACTAAGGTCTTTCGATGGATCAGCGTTTATCCACCTTGAGGATCTCTGCTCAACTTTCTATAGTTTTCTAGAATTTATGGATGGCGTATTGCTGTACACCTGCTGTCCGTTAAGTCACCCCCACAGTACCGTTCGCTTTCTCATGAACGACCTGCCGCTCTACTTCGCGCTTACCTTCCTCACGATTCTCTCGCCTGGCGCTGGTGTGCTCTTCACCGTGACGAGTGCGCTTCGAAGCGGCTTTCAAGATGCATGGCAGGCTCCGCTGGGTAATGTCCTCGCATCAGCCTGCGTCGCTGTAGCCTGCGCGGCAGGCATTGGCGCGATATTGACTGCCTCACCGCTCATCTTCAGCATCGTGCAGGGACTCTCTGCTTTGGTACTCCTTTATCTGGCCTGGCGCAGCTGGCATGCACCGGCTAACGGCTTTGCTTCGCTCGCAGACCCTGCGGCTGCCGTCCATCACCCGTCAGCACCCCCTGCCAAACGGCCGCACGGCGCCTCGCTTTTTACGTCAGCCTTTTTGCTGCAGCTAACTAACCCGATGCTGTACGTCTTTCAGGTTTCGTTTCTGCCTCAATTCATCACCCCGTCAGACCCTTATGTCCCGCAGGCAGCACTCCTCATCGCCATTTTTGCCGGCAACGGCATTGTGATTCACTTTGCATACAGCTACGCTGCTGCCTGGGCGAGGAAATTTCTGGCAAGCCCGCGGGCAGCGCAGCTCATCAATCGCATCAGTGCCCTGCTCTTTTGCTGCTTCGGCGTTAGTGTTCTTTTGAAAGCGCTGATCGGCAGCTGATTATCACTGCGGCAAGACGCCTACCTGTCAAAATCCATGACCGTGCGCGCCAAAATGCCGGCAGCATTCAGAAAATCGTCCATTGCCATGTATTCATTCGGATTGTGAGAGCCAAACCGATTGGCAACAAAGAGCATCGCAAAGGGAACGCCTGCCGCCGCAAAATTCATAGCATCGTGCCCGGCACCTGACGGCATCCGCTGCGTGCCGATTTTCAAAATATCTGCTGACGTTTCAAGCTTTTTCATCACGCCTTCGTCGGCCTCCACGGGGGCAATGCGCATCAGCGGATCGGTCTTAAAGATGACCCCCGTCTCTTCGGCAGTCTCCTGGAGAATGGCTTCAACCTTCTTTTCGAAGAGGTTCAGTTCGGCTGCCGAAAGTGAACGAGCGTCGAGCGACACAATGCACTCGCCCGCGATCTTATTCATCGACGCAGACGGGCTCGTGCGAATCACGCCTGTCGTTGCTACCAGATCACGTCCGAGAGAGAGCTCGTGCTGCCAGAAGTCATAGAGTCTGGAAGAAAATCTTGCACAGGCAAGCGCCGCGTCTTTGCGGTACGGAAAATCCACTGCCCCTGCGTGTGCGGTCTCTCCGATCGCTTGAATCGTACGGTGACGAATCAATCCGCGAATGCCCGTCACAACGCCGACGCGATCAGTGACGGCATTATCCAAACGAGCGCTCTGCTCAATGTGAACTTCAATAAAAGCGGCTATTTTTGCAAAATCGACGCAATGTTTGCCGGAACTGACTGCTGCCGGATCCACACCGATACCCGTCAGCAATTCCCTCAGCGTTGGACCGGTTGAACCAGACCGCATACGGCGGCTGAGATCGTCTTCAGTGAGTTGTCCCAACATACCGAGTGAACCGAGGAGACCTTCCTCTTCTCCGCGCATGATGACAACGCGAAAGTCCCGCTTGGGTGGGGTGAAAAACCCAGATACTGCATCCACCGTGCAGTGCAGAGCGCCGCCACAATCCCGGCCAAGCCGTCATAGTTTCCGCCGTCGGGTACGCTGTCACAATGACTGCCGGACACCACCGCAGGCAATTCCGGGTCAGAGCCGCGCAGGGTTCCCCAAACATTGCCGGCAGGATCTGTCTCAACTTGAAGCCCAAGTCCGCAGCACACATCGCTTAAATATTTGAGCACCCGTCCTTCTTCGGGCGAATAGGAGGTTCGTGTGACGCCTGTGAGCGGTGCCGGCGACTGTGAAAGCAAACGGACATCCGCAAAGATCTTTTCGGCAAAAGCTTGGGACTGCTCCATAAAGTCCGTCTGCGCCCAGTTCAAATCGTGCATGGCCAGCTTCTCCTTAAGCACATCTATTGGTTCGCCGCCCGCGGCAGCCTAGTCTTCAGCGTCAAAATGGATTATGACGATTCAAGCGTTCTTCCATCGCTCGAGAGCTCGGCAATCTTCCCAAGCGAACACCATCTTTATCAGTCTTTGCATTGTCTAAGAGTGATTTTCTACCTTAGAAAGTAAAGTGATCACTCACTTTTGCCTGCCGCTGATCTCATAAATGCCAGGCACCACCTCCTCCAAAAAACTGCCGCTCTCCAGACCCATCTGAAGAGCGGCAGCAACAAGGTTTTATGGCGGCAGCTTTAAGTAGCAGCCAGCAGCATCAATGCAGTTCAACGCCGAGGAAGTCCAACGCGGTCTGAACATGAAGCGCTGCACCCTTGACCAGCACTGATTCGTCCACACGGTAGCAGCCGTGATGCTGGGGCCAAACAGCGCCCAACGCTTCATTACGTACGCCAAGGAGCACCATAGCGCCTGGAATCTTTTCCTGATAATAGGAAAAGTCTTCACCGCCCATCATCTGAGGAGCTTCAAGCACACCGTCCTCGCCGAAAATCTTCTTGGCAGCCCCGGCCGCTACATCAATCATCTTCGGATCATTGATGGTGACCGGCACGAGGTATTCGTATTCCACTTCTGCAGTGCCGCGCATGGCTTCAGCCGTCGACTTGGCAATGCGGGTGATACGTTCAGCGAAACTATTGCGCACCTCGGGATTAAAAGCACGCGTCGTGCCTTCAAGTTCTGCCGTGCCGGCAATGACATTGAAGCGCGTGCCGCCGGTGAATTTGCCCACCGTCACAACGGCTGTGTCGATCGGGTCGAGTTCACGGGAAACGAGGCTCTGGAGGTTCTGCACAATGGCCGCGCCCATCACTACGGCATCAACCGCACGCTGCGGCTGTGCGCCGTGGCCAGACTTGCCGATAACCTTGACCTTGAAGCGGTCGCCGGAAGCCATCATTGCTCCCTTGCGCATCGCAACCTTGCCGGCGGCTACATCTGACCAGACATGCATGCCGAAGCAAGCGTCCACGCCTTCGAGCGCACCTTCTGCAATCATCGACTGCGCACCGCGGCCGATTTCTTCTGCAGGCTGGAAAGCGAATACCACTGTGCCCTTGAGCTGATCCTGAATGTCATGAATCATGTGTACGGCGGTGAGCAGCATCGAGATGTGGCAGTCATGACCGCACGCGTGCATCACACCAGGATTCGTACTGGCATAAGGCAGTCCTGTCTCCTCCTTCACCGACAAAGCGTCAATATCGCCGCGCAGGAGAATCGTGCGGCCCGGCTGCTTCCCGGAAATGCGTGCGAGCGTCCCTGTGCCCATACCACAGGGGCGCCATTGCACACCCAGCTTGTCGAGTTCTGCGCGGATGCGCTCCGCCGTTTTGAATTCCTTGGCGCTTTCTTCCGGATGCTGATGGAAGTAGCGGCGCATTTCGACCTGATAGTCAGCGTATTTAGCAATAAGGTCCTGAAGTGTCATTTCAATGGTCCCGAAACGAAGGAAGGCGCTTTCCGCGGGGTCCCTGAACGCCCGGGGCTGCGCCTTCGCTCAAAAATAATGGATTCCACTATACGCCGCAGAGCGCACGGCAAAGATGGCAGATGGGTTAAAGCAGCTTCACAAAGAAACCGGCGAGCAGCACAGAGGTGATCGTCACCGTGATGAAACCGCCCACAATCATCGACGGGAAGAGCCGGCTCATCAGATAGTCCACTTCATCCTTGGTCGCCCCTTCATCGTTGCAGATCTTTTCAGTCATGATGGCATCGAACGGGAATCCGTAGAGAGCCGTCAGGCAGTTGGCAAAGCCAAGGTAGGGCGAGATGCGCAGAATGCGGCCGACAATTGCGGCCACGATGCCCATACCGATCAGACCTACGACGATCAGCGTAAGCATCGGTCCAATCAAGTCAAAGAGCATGGACGGCGTGCAGTCGGCCAAGCCGGAGTACACGAACATGATCAAAGCGAGGAAAAGGAAGTCCTTCGACCCCGTATGGGAGAGCACATCCGGTTCAAGAAAACCGAGGCGGCAAAAGACGACGCCCATCACCAATGCCCAGATGGCCCCGTTGACCGGCGTGAGCATGCCAAGCACGAAGGCGATCCAACCGACAATCGCGAGCTTCAAGAGGATGAAAAACGGCGTATTCCAGGAGGCTGGAGTAGCGAGCAAGCCTGCGCGTGTGCCGCCGTCGGGCAGCGCAATAGATTCAGCCACAATCTTAGTGGCGTCCTTGCTGGTCCCTTCAACTCGGCCTTCTCGATAGTCCTTCAGCAAGCGCTGAGCTTCGCGTTTGAGGCAGACTGCCGTAAGCGGGTAGCCGGCAAAACCCTGAATACAGTACATAGAAATGGCAAATACGGCTGCTGACGTGAGCCCAAGATCATTAGCCGCCTTTTGCATAATGGTCGTTGCAACGATGCCGCCGGCGAGCGGGGGCAAACCGGTGATCACCAGCGCTTTATCCATGAAGAGCGGACAAACCACCCAAGCAAGACCGCACATACCGGCCAAACCGGCCAGACAGATCACGACGGTTTTCCACTGCTCAAGCAAACGCTTGAGGCTAAAGAGCGTCCCCATATGGGCGATCAGCAAAAAGATGGCGACGGAACTGCCAACAGGCAGCAGCTTCGAGTCTGCAACGACGGTCTTCGGAAGAAACGTCCAGAAGCAGCACAGAATAATGACTGCCGAAATAAAGACTGAAGGAATCCAGCCCTTGGTCAGTTTTGCGAGCCATTCACCCAATAGGATGATGACCAAACAGGCCACGAAGGCCGACATGAAGTTGTACGCCATTGTCATTGCAATATTCTCCTCATCGAGCATCCGGCGCTTGTCGGCGGGAATGAGCGGGTCCCCGCTCACAAACAAGATGAGATGCTCTGCTTGTCTTGCATTTTGAAACTCAAATGTCGACAAAAAAAGAGGCGGGATGTCTGCATCACAGGAATATTCAAGAATGTTCTGATCCTAAATTTGACTTCTAACCCTTAATCCCTAAGCAATAGCGCCTAAATGCAGACGGCGCATTCTCGCGAGAGAAATGCGCCGTTTTTCATAGACCTTCAAACAGATCTTCATCTGTTATGCAGATTGCTGATCCCGTATCTCCTGAGATTTGCGCACAAGCGCTTCAAAGAGCGCCAAGGCCTCTGGACGATCTGCCGAAAGCATTTCCGGATGCCACTGCACTGCGAGGTAAAAAGGATGTTTAGGATCGTGGAAACTTTCAATAATGCCGTCGTCGCGGCTTCTGCCGTCCAGTACCATGCCGGGGGCGAGATCCTTCACGCACTGATGGTGGCGGCTGTTGACGCGAACCTCCTCACAGCCCATAACGTCAGCGGCGAGTGTCCCGGGGACCAAATCCACCCAATGAGTCGTGACGGCATAGTCCTCAGGCTGAGAATGAACATCCTTCGAAATATGATAGGTCGATGCGATATCCTGCACGAGCGTGCCGCCCGCAGCCACATTCATCACCTGACAGCCTCGGCAGATGCCTAATGCCGGCTTTCCAGCACTGCGCGACCATTTAGCCATCAGCATTTCCTGACGATCCCGAGCCGGGTCTAGCGCTCCGCATTCCGGCAGCGTTTCCTCACCGTAGAGCGCAGGATCGATATCTGCCCCGCCTGAAATCAAAACCCCGTCCATGCGCTCGAATGCATCACGAAGAATTTCTTCAGGTGCATCAAGAGGCAACAGCACAGGGATGCCGCCCGCACGAACAACGGACTGCATATAACCATTGCGGATATTGAGGAAGCCCTTTTCATTGAGACCGCCCGTCACTCCGATCAAAGGACGGCGGGGAATCGTCTGAGTTGCCTGAGGCATCATGATTGAAATGGAAGGAAGAAATAAAGATGTCCGCGGCATTTGCCATTGGACGAATGTGCTTGTTGAGGGATTTTAAGAAGCTGTACCCAGTTTCCCAATGCAAAGCGCCTCAAGGACCACCCAGACCGCTTGAGGCGCATCAAGAAGGAGACTTTGCTGACTGCTACTTGCGGCCTTCTTCGAGCGCTCGATCGGCCAGTTTGGCATTTGCCGCCTCTACTGCAGCAGTCTTCGCCGCAGCAGCTTCCAGCTCCGTCTGCAGAAGCTTCACCATCATGTAGCGGTTAAGCACTTCACGGGCAAAAAGCAGATAGCCCAAATAAAGCTCGCTCTTACGAAGTGAGATCTGTTCCGTGCCGATTTGCACGAGGAAGCTCTGCTGAGCTTCGTCAAGCATACCCAGAATGCGTGTGCAGGCTTGCGGGGTAAAGTTGTCACGCACAAGCTGCAGATCCTTTGCCAAAAGAATGGTGTTCTCACGCATCTGCCCGCGGAAAGGAGAATGGCTGTTGGCAACATAATTTTCCGCCACGCCCAGCTGATCTCTTAATGCATGCCCCACTTCCTTCATGCTTGTAAAGGCGCGGTAATAGAAGTTTCGCGCGTCATAGTCGCGTTTAGCGCCGCCCCCCTGCAAAGCCATACTGTAATAATCGCCGCGCCGAAGCATGATTTCGTCGTAAAGCGTTACGGCTTGATTTTTCAGTTCACCCAAACGCTCATAGTCCTCCCGCAGGAAGGCTTCAAGACCTTCGGAATAAAGCGTGAGTGTCAGGTCCAGATTGTGGTTAACCGAAGTTGTCAGCAATTCTCGTATCGAATTCTGATCGCCTTTATAGACATGCTTGGCTTCCTCCACTACCGCCTCAGGCTGCTTGCTCAATAAATTGGTGCGCACAATGATCGCAAAAGCAGTGATCATGCCGAGGATCATCATCGGGCTGCCGAGCCAGCACATCAAAGTAGCGACGAACCCGCAGGCCGTAGCCGCAGAGAAAGCCGTCATGAACCATCCGGAAATGACGGTCAGCACACCCGAAATACGGTAGACCGCACTTTCACGATCCCAAGCACGATCAGCCAAAGAAGATCCCATTGCGACCATAAACGTAACGTAAGTGGTCGAGAGCGGGAGCTTCATGCTCGTAGCTGTTGAAATCAGAATGGCGGCTAAAACAAGATTCACGCTCGCCCGCAGTTCATCAAATGGAGGTTCAACTTCTCCAGGCGGAAGTTTACGCTTCACAAAGCGTGAGTCTATAGCACTGAAAACAGACTTCGGCAGCATCTGATGAATAACTTCATTCATCTGAATGGCACTGCGAACGATCAAGCGCGCCGGGAGCGACGAACCAAACTGCTCCTTGCCGCCGCGAGTGGCTGACGAGAGATTCACCGCCGTCTGAATAACACGGTGAGCCTTCTTAGAGAACCAAAGCGTTAAGCACATAATGAAGCCGGAAGCACCGAGAATGACTGTAGGCGTGACTTTCACATCGCGCAGTCCACCCATCATCATGCCGGGATCCATGCCGGGTTGGGCCTTCCAGAGCATCACGCTGTCCATGGCCGCTACCGGAACACCCACAAAATTCACCAAGTCGTTGCCGGCAAAAGCAAAGGCTAGTGCAAATGTTCCCGCGAGGATGATCACGGGAAAGATGTTCATTCGAAAGAAGAGAATCAGAGCCTGAAAAATAACCGTAAAAAACGCAAATGAAGAGATCAGAATGATGCTCGTGTGCGTTTCAATCCACTCAATCCATTCCGGCTGCATGAAGCTTGCACCGCGTGCGCCCTTCACCACCAGGAAGTAAAGAATGGAGGTGAGTGCAATGCCGCCCAACGTGCCGCCCAGCCACCGATAAATTTTCTCGTAGTTGAAAGTAAACAACAGTCGAAGGAAGTACTGCAGGATAAGCCCCGTAAAAAAAGCAATGATCACGGATGCCAGAATGCCCATAATCATTGCAAGCGCCTTGCCCGAATTGACGTATAGGCCAAGGTCAGTGAGCGGATAACCGTTTGCCCAAATCTTCCAGCAGGCCACCGCAATGGTGCCGCCGAGGAGTTCAAAAACGATGGAAACGGTAGTAGAGGTGGGCAGCCCTAGAGAGTTGAAAGTATTGAGCAGCAAGACGTCCGTCACCATCACTGCACAAAAAATCACCATCACTTCCTTGAAGGACAGCATTTCCGGAACAAACACGCCCGTCTTGGCTATCTCCATCATCCCGGAGCTGAAGGTTGCCCCTAAAATCACGCCGACACTTGCCACGGCGAGAATGACCCAGAACGGAGCCGTTCTGGAACCAACGGCAGAATTAAGGAAATTCGAAGCGTCATTGGAAACGCCGACGAAAAGGTCACAGCAGGCAAGCGCCGCCAAGAGTCCTAAGAGGGTATAAACAAAGAGTTCCACAGCAGTTGCGTCTCATTCTTTGCCTCCTGCAGGCGCCGCATTTCAACGCTGCGCCCGCAAAAGGAGGGGCCGTCCATCAAATCCGTTTAAAGTTTTGATAGGGCAATCTTCTTATTAGCGAAAGCCGCAATTTTAAAAAAAGCTCTATGCAGCCGTAAAGAGCGTTTTTGCATCTCCCTCGTGAGAATGAAAGGACTTTTCAGTGCGCACAGCTCAAAGCGACTTCGCATTCCCAGCCGTACTTGCCTCAACTTTCGGGCGCTTGAGATAGAGCCAGATCAGCATCGGCAAGAGCAAGATGCCCGAGAAGAAAATGACAAATTTGAGCCCTAGCCACATGCCGAGTGCACCGCCGGCAATCGGCCCTATGACGCTGCCGATTTGCTGGGCAGCATACGAAAGACCAAAAATTCGGCCGCGATCCTCGGGTTCCGTTGAATTCGTCAGCACTGCGTTGATAGCGGGGAAAATACCTGCAAAGGCCAGACCACCGATGAAGCGCCAGAAGCCAAACTGCCAGAGATCATTCGGAATGGCCTGGATCACACCGAATATCGTCGTGCCAAGGAGTGCGGAATAAAGCACCGGTCGGTACCCCCATTTTTGTCCCGCAATACCCCAAACCGGAGACGCAAAGACGCCAGAGAGACCCACCGCCGAAAAAAGAATGCCGGTTACGAGCACGATACGATCCATGCTCCCCTGGAGCTCAGCCACATAAAGCGGCATGATGGGCTGCTGAAAAAGAATCGTCATCTGCACTACGCCGGCAGTAATGAGCATTCGCTGCACAACCGGAATACGAAGAAGATTGGTCTTCTGCCGCGGTGAATTCGTCCCGCTTTGCGGCTGACGTCGTTTTTGGGGTTCCTTGATCTTAAAAATAATGAGTACGGTAATCGTCAGCAGCGCAGCCGCACCGAGGAAAAATGTCGCACGCATGCCGAATGCCTCGGCAAGAATGCCGCCGACCAATGGGCCAATCACACCGCCGGCCGTCAGACCGCCCTGCATGGTCCCCAACGCAAAGCCTAATTTTGTTTTAGGTACGCTCGAAGACAAAATCGCCAGACAAGCGGGCCAAAGCCCTGCGGCAAACCCCTGAAAAGCACGCATGGCCAAAAGCTGCCACTCGTTTTGCACAATGCCGCCAAGCCCATAGCTGATCGCGAGCAGCGCTGCCGCACGAACAGCCATCATTTTCTTTGAACGCTTATCGGCAAGCGCCCCCCAGATTGGCGCCATCACCCCGGAAATCAGGAATGAAACCGAAAAAACCAGACCAGACCAAAGATTGACGTCTTCCTGCGCAACATGAAGTTCTTCGAGCAGGTACATCGGCAGAAACGGAATGAGCATCGTATAGCTCAAACTCATCAGAACCGATGCCGTGGTGAGAATGACGAGCGTCATCTTCCAGTTGGCGGAATTCTGTGCCTCTAATACCGCTTGCTCATCACTCGGTGCCGGCGACTTTGCTGAGCTCGGCCGAGTGTTTTGGGCTTTATCTGGCTGCTCCTCAGCCAATACACTTTTCTGTTCCGTTGAAGCGCAATGAGCAGCGTTGTCCAACGCCCTTTCAGCTTCTGCAGCTTCCGTACGCACGCGTTCCCGCACACGAGCTTCAGCGAGTTCAGCTTCTTGCTCGATGCAGTGAATCTCGTGCGCGCCACACTTGGCCGGATCCATAGGCGCAGATCCTGCTGAGGCAGCTTGTGCCTCATCTGCAGAAGGGCTGAGGGGAGCGCGTTGTTCGCTGGGGTCGGGCGAAACGTTCACGCTTTCTTTCTTTTCTTCCATGAGAGCCTCGAATGAGGATGAGTTGCCAGTTCCATTGCCGTCTGGTCTGCATAGGCACTTTGCGCATCAGAAGCGCGCAAAAGAGAAAATGCCCACATACCGCCGTATAGCAAACTGCACATAGAACCGGATTGAGAGGCCTGAAACGTTTGAACAAGGTTTCCCTGAGAGGACTGTCCCATCCAACCGTTTTTGAGCTGCTCAAGGCCTAAAGTACCTCATTATGAATACTAGCGCTGCAGTCCTATCAACTGCCATAGTGTTTATGTATTCAAGCACAAAGGTTTTCCTAATCGCCCTTCTGATTCTTGGAGAAGGGGCGTTCCAAAATTCAGATTGCACCGGTGCCAGGCCCAGCAATCCCAAATGAATCATCGAACCGCAGGGAACAGCTGATCGACGAGATCACGCAAAATCAATTCAAAGTCGCCAACAGCAGGGGTCACAAGCAGATTCTGCACATCCGTTCGGTAAGGCACTCCGTTTGAATCTGCAGAAGCTCGTCTCCAAGCTGTAGCAGCCCGATCGAGTTTCCAAACCGCACGCTGCGTCTCTCCCGTATAGAGGTCACGATAGTCAAGCGCCACCATGGACGGCGGATCTCCCGGCAGCATTGCGCCACGTCCCGAAACAGCAACTAGAAAGCGGCATTGTTTTGGCCGCGGACTTTCCTGAGCCGACAGCATCACAGCTTTGTAGCCACGATCGCGCAGCGCCTGACGCACTGCAATGTCAATCGTTGGTGAGTGATCTGAAGCAGCCGTCAGACATACGGCTTCACCGGCAGCAGGCAGACCTGAAATCAATCCTCGTGGATCATGCGAACGGGCCGACAAGTCAGCCGTCTGCTGAACATTAGTGGTGCAGCCGCCGAGCAGGAAGATACTGGCGCAAAAACCAACGGCAAAGGCGCGACGAATAATCGACATCTACTTCCTCTCGAATTTAGATCTTCTGAGATTAGCGCAAACACAGTGCAGCTGTCGTCTCAATAGGCCGTATGAAAAACTCTCGTTTTTCCTCACCATTGTCGTCCAATGCTGTTGGTCAAACGCTTTGGAAGCAGTCCCCACAGCATCAGTTTGTTCACTATTTGCTTCATCCGTCTGAGGGTGGAGAATCGGTCGAGAGACACTCGTCGGCTAGAATCCTCCCGTCACAAAGCTGCACGCTGACTTGTTTGTTGTGCGGCACACTTTCAATAGTTTTCACGTCATGTCTCCCTCCCGTCCGAAGCTATACAACCCCAAGCTCGTCTGCGCCTGCGCTCTGCTCTTCACTCCGATTTTTGGGGCACTTTTGCAAGCACGCAATTGGGAAGAGATGGGTATTCCTGAGAATGCCAGAGCAAGCCGCGTCTGGGTTCGCTCCACTGTTTGGCTCATTGTTGTCTATTTGGTTCTGCAGGCACTCTTTCGCAATGAAGAGATTGCCAATTGGCTTGGCCCTTATTTCCTAATCGTGCTCTGGGGCTCGTGGATGCTCACAAACGGTTGGCGCCAACTGGCCTTTGTCAACCAAACCTATGGGAAGAACTATGACAGTCTGCCGATCGGACGCCCGATGATTCTCGGCGCCGCAGGGTGGCTCTTCTACGGTCTTATCAGCTTCACCATGGCCTTGGGGCTGTCTTTGGCCGGTATAGAACCCCTCAACCAATCGGCCCCCGAAAATGGTGTCGTCATCCGTATCCCAGAGGGTTCTGACAAACCTGTTATCGAACCGCTTCCGGATCCGGACGACAAGAATGCAACAACAGCGCCGGAGCACCAAGACACAACGTCGCCTGTGGCAACCCATGCGCCGGCAGCGGATACGACGAACCCGTCTCACTCTTAACGCCTGATGCCGAAGCAACCGGACGAACGGTTCCCTATCCCGCAGCCACAAGCTTTCACCGAACCGGTGCTGGATCTTCTTGGCGGCGTGGCTCGACCGCGGCCGCTTTCCGGCGAAGAAGCTATTCGACGCCTCAACGAGATGGAAGCGCGAGCACGCGCCGGAGATCCGGAAAGTCAGGCTGAATTGGCTCGCCGCCTGCTGACCGAAGCACCCAACGCCCGCAAGAATCGCCGCGCATTGATCCTTCTGCGTCATGCTGCGGCTGCGGGCTCGGCAACCGGACTGCATCTGCTGGCATTGCTGCACCTGCGCGGTCAAGGCCTGTCCCAAGACCTCACCAAAGGCGTAGAGCTCCTTGAATCCGCAGCTTATCGAGGCTCTAAAGCCGCTCAAGCCGATCTTGCACACGCTCTGCTCGACGGTATCGGAACCAGCGTTAATACAGCGAAAGCACTTTACTGGCTGCGTTTGGCTGCTGCTCAGGGCGATGAGCAAAGTGCTCTGGAAGCAGCCCGCATCCTGCGCGACGGTGAGAACCAATCCGTCCATTCAGAAAACAAACAGATTCTTAACGAAAGCACTGCCCTATCCCCGCAGAATACGCACCAAGCAATATTCAATACGGACCATCGGCAAGCGGAAAAATATTTCACTGAGGCCGCCAAAGCAGGTATCCCGGAAGCTCAGTATGAGCTCGCTGAGCTGCTTCGGCGCCGAGAGGTGAGTGAACGCGATCCAGCAGCGGCCCGCAAATGGATGCGAGAAGCAGCTTTCTCCGGCATTGTGGATGCTCAGTTCCGCATCGGAGTAGCGAACTGGTCTGGTATCGGCGGCAAAGTCGATCAGCGCGAGGCTGTTCGTTGGCTCTGCCGCGCTGCAGAAGGCGGTTCCGCCAAAGCCGCGGCAATGCTGGCTGGTTTTCTCATGACGGGAAACGGTCTCGCCTACTCGCCGGCTCGCGCTTGGGCGCTGTTTATGCGTGCAGCCAAAATGGGCAACGAAAATGCTGCTGCCACAGCAAAAATTCTTGAAAGACAGCTGCCTCTTCAGGAGAAGCGAGTGCAGCGCTCGCTTTTGCGCATCAAGGATTCGAAGACTTTTCTCGAGAAGCTGATACCTCGCTCCGAACGCTAGAACTGCGCTCCAAAGGCTCTTCTCGGCAAAAAATTTAGACAAAAAAAGAGTCATTGCCTCTTTCGACCGAGGTATTCGGCTGAAGACTCACTCAGAGAAAAAACTCAAGGGAGGCCTCCTTCAGCCGAATGCCCCGCAATGGGACGTCAGCAGATGCGCTGTTGTCCGCTCGATGCAGATGCAATGACTCGAAATACCACCAAAGGAGATGTCTCGGTTACCCGAAACATTTGCCGCAATCACTTGCGACATGGATATTGTCGCACTCCGTATCAACCCTTAGAAGGGGATTCTTTGTTTTTCTTGTAAAAGAATTTTGTTTGCTTGTTACTAAACAAAATTGTTCGGACAGCCATCCTAAACATAAGGGTTTATATCATACCAATTAGTAGGTATTATGTGTTTCCTGATGCACAAAAAAACATACTTTTGAACGTTCAACAGAGCACAATCACGGCCAAACAGCCGATCATATCGATCTCTGTCTGCAGCAGATGCGGTTGATTCCTCTTCTGAAAGTTCTCAAACGCCGCGCGCGAGTGATACAGTAGACATATGCGAAGCTCTGCCGGTCAGCGCGGAGCCCCAGAGGCGCCCCACCCGACATGTTTATAGCGTGTAGGGTTGACTCCTTCGCATACCACATTCTTCATGCTGCCTGAAGCCACCCCGAGACCTGTTAGGCGGAACAATACAAAAACATCGCTTTTACACAAGGATTCTTATGAACCGTCTTGAACTCGTAGACCGCGTCGCCGCCCGCAATACGGCCTCGAAAGCCGAGGTTGACCGCATTATCGTGAGCGCCCTCGAAGAAATCATTTCGGCCGTGCGCTGCGGTGAATCCGTAACGCTGATCGGCTTCGGCACCTTCAAGGCCGTCGACTGTGCGCCGCGCACCGGCCGCAATCCCTCCACGGGCGAATCGATCCGCATTCCCGGCACGAAGAAGCCGAAATTCGTACCTGGCACTTCCTTCAAGGAGCTCATCAACGAGACCAAGTAATCCAGCCTTTCATAAGCCGCCCACATCAGCGGCTTGAAGTTGGATGATCCGAGCGGCAGACTCAGATTTGAGTTCTGCCGTTTTTTTGCCGCTCAACGCGTCATGAGCCGTCTTGGCGCATTCACGTCAACGGCGTTCAATGAATGTTTTCACAGCCCCTTTAAGCGCTGAAACAACCAATTCATTCGGATAGTCACTTCCAACAGCTGGCAATGTTGCAAAGATCCCTCTTGGCCGACGATAGATCTGTAAGGCGAAAGTATCAACCCGTTCAGCCTTAAGCCAGACAGCAAGCTCTAAAAGTTTCGTATTGGGAAGATAGTCAGGGTGAGCGGTGGTTCGACATTCAAATGGAATCCCGGCCCTTTGAAGCATTCGAAAAGCTTCAAGAAAGTGCAGAGCCGCATGAGTACGCCCCGTTACACGTTCGTAGAGCACAGCATCCGTGGGCGGAGCTTTAACATCAATACCTACCCAATCCAGCATTGGCAGTACACGTGCGAGACGCGCAGGGATAATGCCGCCGGTATGCAGTCCCACTTTAAAACCCATTGCTTTGACACGAGCAACAGCGTCCGGCAGCGCCGGATCAACGGTCGGTTCCCCGCCCGAAAAAACCACTGCGTCCAAAAGTCCCCTGCGCCGCTTCAGCAGTTCTTCGAGCCTGTGCCATGAATCATGTGAAAGCGACGGATCAAAATCCTTGGGCTGCATCCAAGGATTCTGGCAATAAATACAGCGCCACGGGCAGCCTTGAACGAAAGCTACCGCTGACAACTTGCCAGGATAGTCAATCGTGGTAAAAGGCGTGATGGCTGCAATACGGAGCGCCTCGGCCGAGGTATGACCTGTATCGGAATCTTGCGGAAAAATCTCGACGACAGGCCTTGACTGAGGCGCTGAAGAATAAAGCTCCGCCATCACGGTTAATTCAATTGTGCCCTATTGATGTTTTTACTTGCCGCAGCAAGGACGATGAATTTCTCCGTGGTGAGTCGCCGCACCTTCCGTGAAACAGACGCGCTCTTCAAACTCCCCCTTTTTGCCAATATTGAAGCTTTGCACGGGACGGTGGTAACCCATCACCCGCGTCCACACTTCGCAGGGCTGACGCTCGGAATCTTTGAGTTCGATCGTATTTTTAGCTTCAGTCATGAGCATTCCCTCACTTGTGATATCTGCTTAAAGCAGGAAAAAGAACTATAGCAAGATCCTCTTCGCGCAAGCATTCATTTTTTAAATAGCAACAATTAATAGTATTGAAGCAACAACGATTACACCAGATGTTGTCAGCTGGCTACCGCCCGTTCTTTTTCTGCCTTTTGATATTCGCTGCGCTTCTTGGCAATCAATTCAGCATCACACTTCGGGCAGAAGTCATGTCGCCCAGAGAGGTAACCGTGCTTCGGACAAATCGAGAAGGTCGGCGTCACTGTAATGTAGGGCAGTCGGAAATTTGTGAGTGTGCGGCGCACAAGTTCACGGCAGGCTTGCGGACTCGACACCGCCTCATTCATATAAAGGTGGAGAACCGTACCGCCCGTATATTTACGCTGCAGATCGTCCTGACGTTCCAACGCCTCAAACGGATCGTCCGTGAAGTTCACGGGAAGCTGAGAACTGTTGGTGTAATAAGGATTCGAGGGCGTCCCTGCTTGAAGGATCTGCGGGAAGCGCTTCTTGTCTTCCTTGGCAAAACGGTACGTCGTGCCTTCGGCTGGCGTTGCCTCCAGGTTGTACATATGATCCGTTTCTTCCTGAAAACTCACAAGCTTGGCTCGCACATAGTCGAGAAACTCAAGCGCAAAAGCGTGTCCCGCTTCTGTCGTAATGTCTTCCTTATCGTCCGTGAAATTACGGATCATCTCATTGATACCGTTGACGCCAATGGTCGAGAAGTGATTGCGCAGCGTTCCCAGATAGCGCTTGGTGTATGGGAAAAGACCGCCGTCAATATGACGCTGAATTTCTTTTCGCTTAATCTCAAGACTTGTTTTGGCTAGCTCAAGCAGATAGCTGAGGCGCTCGTAGAGATGCTCTTTATCGTGCTTAAAGAGGTAGCCCAACCGTGCGCAGTTGATCGTTACCACACCCACAGACCCAGTCTGTTCCGCGGAACCAAAAAGACCATTGCCGCGCTTGAGCAGTTCACGAAGGTCTAACTGGAGCCGGCAGCACATCGACCGGATCATATTGGGCTTCAATTCCGAATTAATGAAATTCTGGAAATAAGGAAGCCCATATCGAGCCGTCATATCAAAGAGCTGAAGCGAGTTTTCGCTTTCCCAATCAAAATCCGGCGTGATGTTGTAAGTGGGGATTGGGAACGTAAAAACGCGCCCTTTGGCATCTCCCTTCATCATGACTTCAATGTAGGCACGGTTAATCATGTCCATTTCCGGCTGAAGCTCGCCGTATGTAAAGGGCATGGTCTCTCCGCCGATCACCGGGTGCTGTTGACGGAGATCTTCCGGGCAGGTCCAATCAAAGGTCAGATTTGTAAATGGGGTTTGCGTCCCCCACCGTGAAGGAACATTCAGGTTGTAGATCAGTTCCTGAATGCTCTGCAGAACTTCACGGTAGGGCAGATTGTCTTTGCGGATGTACGGCGCAAGGTAAGTGTCAAATGACGAGAATGCCTGCGCACCAGCCCATTCATTCTGCATGGTCCCCAAAAAATTGACGATCTGTCCCGTTGCAGAAGAGAGATGCTTCGGAGGATCTGCTTCAATCTTGCCCGCCACGCCGTTCAGACCTTCCTGAAGAAGCGTCCTAAGCGACCACCCAGCACAGTAGCCCGAAAGCATATCAAGATCATGTACGTGAATATCGGCCTCTCGATGCGCACGTCCCACTTCCGGCGGATAGACAAAATTGAGCCAATAGTTGGCTACAACTTTGCCGGCAACATTCAGTATGAGACCGCCCAGTGAGTAGCCCTGATTGGCATTGGCATGAACGCGCCAATCCTGTCGATCCAAATATTCGTTGATTGAGCTTTCAACATTGACCCAGCTCTTCTTCGCATCACGAGCCTTCGCCCGTGATTCGCGATAGACGATATAAGCACGCAGCGTTGGGAAACACCCCGCTTCGTAGAGTCCGTGCTCAACAGCATCTTGTACCCATTCGATCGTGGGAGTGCGTGCAGCATCGTGCTTCATGAGACGAGGCAACACATATGTCTGAACAATCTCACGCGCTCGTGCAGCATCGAATTCCTGCGTGGCCAGCCCCGCTTTGACTACTGCCTGCACAATTTTTTCCGCATCAAAGTCCCGCACGGCTCCATCACGCTTGATGAGATGCAGAGGGAGAGATTCAGTCATTACGCACATCCCCAAAACAATCTTATTCAACAATAAATACAATCTATAGTTATAAAGTTAAATTTTTACAACCATATGTTGTATTTGATTTTTTTAAATTGCCTTCAACTATAACAGGTCAGTTTGACCTCCGCCTCCACCTAAAGAGGTCTTGACAGGCGCGTCGTGCTCAAAAATCACCTCCTGAATCCTTCAAAACTCCTTGCACACCACGGCATTTGGATCTTTCTTTGCAACGGTAATCAATCGTTAACCCGAATGTCTCTCTACTCCTCAGTGAATCCCGCCGAAAACAAGAAAACGCAAAATACCTTACCGATCGTCGTTTTCACTAAGCTCAATGAACAATTGAGCAGCTCCATACTTTGCACTGAATACGTTTTCAGCAGGGATTATCCTTATGGTGCACTAGTTGAAAGTGCCTAGAATTCTTATTGGATCAATTCCTCCTTCCGACTCACTTGAGTCGGCAAGGCGTGCGTCGACATCGGGCGCTTCCGAGGGGCTGTATTGGAATGTCCGTCCGCTTAGCGGGTCGTCATTACTAATGCAAGCATGCCGCGTCCGATTGTTGTTCCAGCCCGCGATGCCAAAGCACCGCGGGCTTTTTTTTCTGTGAAGTGGTATGGATTTTTTGGACATATATCAGGGTCCAAACCATGCAATGCGGTCACGTTTTACACAAGATGCTGTTTGCAAAAATAGACCGCAAACTTAGATGCATTTAATTCTCATTTGCATATAATTTTCCAGCGAAGGTCGCATTTCTAAACCTACGCAGAAATACGATCATGACCTCAGACGCCCCTCTCCATCAAATCGCACCAAAACGGTGCGTTGCAAAATATAACATTTTGATTCATATCAACTAACATTCATTCCTTGACACTGCCTGTACATCCGCACATTGTCATGCCTTCGCTTGTAGACAAGTTGTCCAATCAAAGATATTCAGAAAACTGCCTTTCACATCCAGCCACATTCGGCTTTATTGCGCTCTTTCAGCCCCCGCTGACAACAGCGGCTGCCTAGTGCAAAAGAAGAACTTCATCAAGATATGAAACTCATATCTCCTCATCCATGTCCTGCATGACCTCGATGAAGGCGTGCTCTCAGGGCGCTATGCTGTGCGGTACCTAGAAAATCGAACAGCTGTTGGGCGTTGTTCAGAATAATCACCAGCCAGACCAATATAGTGTGAATGCTGACCCACGCATAAGAAGACCGATACGAAAAAGGCTGACGACGTCCCTTTCCGTCGTCAGCCTTTCTCAATTTTGCAGCCAATCAGATGATGCAGGACCAACCATCATTTGTAAGCGTTTGAGGAGCAACGCATGTGCATTTGTTTTATTCGCTGCGGAATTAAAGTTACCCTTTTCACAATTCACATGCAAACCCCTAAGGCATATTTTATCTACGCACCATTATGGTGCATTTTAGGTGTTATTCATTAATTAATCACCGCAAACACTTTGGTATGCCACCTTCTTTGCTCATGATAAGAAAGCGCTATTAAGTAAATATACGTATACCGACTCTTATTCGTTCAATTATCTCGTCCATCATCCATTCAGCCGATGAACAAGCTCCCATCCGCGACTCTTTGACGACTCTTTATTTGAATTTACGGCTCGACCGATACAATGAGGACACTATTGGCTTTCTGCGCTTTCAATGCGTCGGAAGCGGCCCTCATGCTGGTTTACTTATTTCGCAACGACCATGGAAAAACTCTCTCCGAAGGAAGCAGGCCTCGAACGCATACGCGACCTCGACGTACTCTCGACCATTCCCGAAATGCTTGCGCTACAGGTAGAAAAGCGTCCTGATGCAGTCGGTTGGAAATCCTGGGATCCGGTGAAGAAATCGTGGCGCGACTGGACGTTTCGGCAGGGCTACGATGAAGTTCAGCGTTGGCGTCACGCCTTTGCTGGTCTTGGCCTCACTCGAGGCACTCGCGTTGCAATGCTGCTGCCGAACTGCATCGAAGCCGTTCTCTTCGATCAGGCAGCCCTGGCCAACGCCCTGACGCCAGTGCCGCTTCATGCTATCGATACGCCAAAATCGTCGGCCTACATTCTCAACGACTCAGGCGCAGAAGTTTTAGTCACCAACAAGAAGCTCAAGTGGCGTTTGGTGCGTGAAGCTGCCGAGCTCCGCAACCTGAAACTTGTTGTCATCACAGACGATGATTTCGCTGATGACCCCGATGCCGACATTCCGATGCTGAGCTTAGAAACGTGGCTTGCCAAAACGCCGGATGCGCCGCTCCCGCCGGGGCCGCGCTCGACAGATCTTGCCGCACTCGTTTATACCTCCGGCACGACGGGTAATCCCAAAGGCGTGATGCTTACTCACCGCAATGTGCTCTCCAATCTCCGGGGCGTGCTTCAGAGTCTGCAGCCCTATGCCGATGAAACGCTTTTGTCATTTCTCCCGCTTTCACACACATTCGAGCGCACAGCTTCATACTATCTCGCAGTGGGTACCGGCCTGACTCTGGCCTTCAACCGCTCCATCGCAACTTTGGCGGACGATCTGAAATCCATTCGTCCAACCATCTTGATGTCGGTACCGCGCGTATACGACATGATCTATGGCAAGCTTCGTGATGGCCTCGCCAAGAAGCCCGCTTACGTCCGCTACCTTTTTAACTGGGCAGTCGAAGTCGGTTGGCGTCGCTTCTGCCGAGAAAATGGTCTGCCCGTAGAACCCTCCGGCCGCGCTTGGCTTGATCCGCTTGTTGCTGGATTTCTTGATAAAAAGATCGGCAAGCAGCTTCGTTCTGTCTTCGGCGACCGCATTCACCTCTACATCTCTGGGGGCGCAGCTCTCAACCCAGCCGTTGCAAAGGTGTTCCTCGGGCTCGGCGTTCCTATCTTCCAAGGCTACGGCATGACGGAAACGAGCCCCATCATTGCTGTCAATAAAGTCGGACAAAATCACCCTTCAACCGTTGGCCCCAAACTTGACAACATTGAAGTAAAGCTTGGGGATGGAGGCGAGCTTTTGGTGCGGGGTCCCTCTGTTATGCAGGGTTATTGGCACCGAGAAGAAGCTACACGAGCCATTCTGTCCGATGATGGCTGGCTCTCCACAGGCGATGTTGCCGAGATATACCAAGATGGCTGCATTCGTATTACCGGCCGCATTAAAGAAATCATTGTGACGAGCACGGGCGAAAAAGTACCCCCCGCCGATCTGGAAGCTGCTGTCGAAACCGATCCGCTATTTGCTCAAACACTTGCGGTAGGTGATGACCGCATCTGCATTGCACTGGTTGCCGTCGTTAATCCCGACGAGTGGCAGCGTCTCTGCGCGGAACTGAAGCTTGATCCTGAGGACCCGAAGTCGCTTGATTCGCGAGAAGCCCAGCAGGCAGCCCTCAAGCGTATTAAAAAGGCTGCAGCTGACTTCCCGAATTACGGTGTTCCACGTCTCGTCAAACTTGTCCGCGAACCTTGGACAATTGAAAACGGCATGCTGACGCCGACCTTGAAACTCAAGCGAAGCATCATCACCCGCCGGTATGCCTCTGACATTGACGCACTTTACGAAGGTATTGCGCCTAAAAAGAAATAAGTCTGCAGCTGCGTTCTTTTTCAGCGTAAGAAGAACGCAGCCAATTTAGCATCGTCAGCAACGCTCATCGGGTTTTCACTTAAATCATCTTTCTATTTTTGAGCGCTTTGCAACGCATACTGCTCCGCACAAAATTCGCCGCCAACTTTCAGGGGACCCAACCTCCAGCCCGCGTCTGCGCGCTTTAGGCGTTCCTCATTTTTTCATCAAATGACGCGCTCCACCCTCGCTCGACTTTTTGACTGTGTCACGATTCCCGCACTTCGTCGACGAACCGTATCCCTGTGGCCGGATCGAGAGGCCTTCCGACAGTTCGACTATGCCGACAATCGTTGGATTTCACTCACCTGGAAAGCTTTTGAAGCACAAGTGCTGCGTTGGCGGCATGCGTTTTATGCGTCGGGACTGAAGCCGGGCGACCGTGCTGCGATGCTACTCACCAATTCCATTGAGGCTGTCATCTTCGATCAGGCAGCTTTGGCGGCAGGACTCATACCTGTCCCCCTCCATGCTGTTGACACACCGGGATCATCCGCCTACATCCTTCATGACTCTGGCGCAAGAATTCTTGTGACCTCCTCGCGTGCAAGATGGAACGCACTGCATGCGGCAGCAGGCGAAACACTGCCGATGCTCGAACAGGTGGTGCTTTTGAATGAACTCGACGACGAGGTAATCGACGGCGTTCGCATCTCCGGTGTTGAGACGTGGCTCGCGCGCGGCAACGGCACACCGAGCGAAGCGCTTCCGCCGGAACCCAGCCCTGACGATCTTGCCGGGCTCATTTACACCTCCGGCACCACCGGCCGTCCCAAGGGCGTAATGCTGACTCATGCAAATCTTGTCGCCAATGTGGCCCAGATTTCCGATGCAGTCGACATCACAGAATCCGACATCTATCTCTCATTTCTGCCGTTTTCCCACACTTTTGAGCGTACCGTCGCTCATTACGCAGCCCTTGCTCACGGTGCCTCGATGGCATTTGCCCGATCGGTTCAGCACATTGAGAACGACTTGGCTGATGTTCAGCCCACCATCATGTGTACTGTTCCGCGCGTGCTCGAACGTCTTTATCAAAAGCAGCAACTTGAACTCGCGAAGGGTTCTGAAGTCGAGCAGCACCGCTCTCAGTGGGCTGCCGAGGCTGGATGGAGGCGATTCTGCCGTGACAACGGTCTGCCCATTGAACCTTCCGCCCGAGAAGCGCTCGACGAAACCGTGCTTCCGGTACTAGACGAAGATGTCGGCCGCAAAGTACGCGGACTTTTTGGCGGACGTATGAAAGCGATTCTCTGCGGCGGAGCAAGTCTGAATCAGTCAGTAGCTCGCTATTTCTGCGCGATGGGGGTGCCGCTCCGTCAGGTTTATGGACTGACGGAAACAAGTCCCATCGTCTCCTTGACGCGTGCCGAAATGAACCATCCCGCTTGTGTGGGGCAGCCTGTTGCCCAAACGCAGGTTCGCCTCGGTGATCGCGACGAACTGCAAGTGAAAGGCCCGCAGGTCATGCAGGGATACTGGAACAAACCAGCTGAAACCAAGCACGCCTTTACGGAAGACGGATGGTTTCATACGGGTGACCAGGCAGATCTGTCTGACGGCGGCCGCGTGCGTATTAAAGGACGCATCAAGGAAATCATCGTCACGAGCACTGGCGAAAAGATTGCCCCCGTAGATCTCGAATTCGCCATTCAGGAAGACCCACTCTTCGAACAGGTATTCGTCTGCGGCGAAAATCGCCCCTTCATTAGTGCTGTACTGGTTCTTCAGCCAGACCTATGGAAAGCACTCTGTGCCGAAATGGAACTTTCTGCAGACGATCCGCAGACGCTACACGATCGAAGCATGCTGCGCTATTTGGTCAAACGCGTGCGTGCCGCCGCCAAAGATTTTCCTTCTTACGGTATTCCGCGGTCCATTGCCGTTGCGGACGAGCCATTTACCGTTGAAAACGGCCTTCTCACACCAACAATGAAACTTCGTCGGGAAAAGATACTGTCTCGATGGAAAGATTTGATTGATGGGCTTTATTCCGGCCATCCTGCGGCTTGATTGACATTAAGAACGGGCTCTCAGTTCCAAAGAGAGCCCGTCGCGTATTTGTGGGGTAGGGCAAACTCAAACTTTTTCCCTACATCTGCACACAGTTGTCTTCAAAACGTTTAGACTGCCGCCGCAATCAATCTCGGAAATTCGAGCCGATCGAACATCATTTACGTGCCGTACCCCGATCTCTTCGCCTGACGATCTGCAGGCCTTTGAGAATCAAGCGGTGTATTTTTTTTTGCACTCAGAGGTTGTTATGCGACTCCTTCAGACGGCTCTTACGTTCGACGACGTACTGCTCGTTCCCGCCTATTCGGAAATTCTCCCCCGCGATACGCAGCTGCAGACTCAGCTCACGCGCGGTCTTTCGCTCAACATCCCGATGGTTTCAGCCGCCATGGATACGGTCACTGAAGCCAAGCTCGCGATTGCGCTCGCTCAGGAAGGCGGCGTCGGCTTTATTCACAAGAATATGACTGCCGATCAGCAGGCTGCTGAAGTCGCTAAGGTGAAGCGCCATGAATCCGGCGTTGTTTCCGAACCGATTACCATTGGGCCGGAAATGCTCGTGGGCGACGTGATTGCTCTCGCGCGCGAACACCGCATCTCGGGTCTGCCCGTGGTTGCTGAAGACGGTACGGTGCTCGGCATGGTCACAAACCGTGACCTTCGTTTTGAAACCCGCATGAGCGTTCCGGTTCGTGAAGTCATGACGCCGCGTGAACGCCTCGTCACTGTGCATGAAGGCGCCTCGCTTGAAGAAGCCAAGAACCTGATGCACCGTCATCGTCTTGAACGTGTTCTCGTTGTTACGAAGGACTTTCGTCTTGCCGGTCTCATGACCGTTAAGGACATTACCAAGGCGACCGATCATCCGTTCGCCGCCAAGGATGCTCAGGGCAAGCTCCTCGCCGGCGCTGCTGTTTCTGTTGGTCAAGGTACCGAAGAGCGCGTTGAAAAGCTCGTTGACGCAGGCGTTGACGTTATCGTCGTCGACACCGCTCACGGTCACTCCAAGGGTGTTCTTGACCGCGTGAAGTGGGTCAAGCAGCATTACCCGAACCTGCAGGTTATCGGCGGCAATATCGCTACCGGCGAAGCAGCTCTCGCGCTTGTCGAACACGGCGCTGACGGCGTCAAGGTCGGTATCGGCCCGGGCTCCATCTGCACTACCCGCATCGTTGCCGGTGTCGGCGTGCCCCAGATTTCCGCCATCAGCAATGTCGCAGAAGCTCTTCAGGGCACCGGCGTTCCCTGCATCGCCGACGGCGGCATCCGCTTCTCGGGCGATATTTCCAAGGCCATCGCGGCCGGCGCTAATTCTGTCATGATGGGCGGCATGTTCGCCGGCACGGAAGAAGCTCCGGGCGAAGTGATCCTTTATCAGGGCCGCAACTATAAGTCCTACCGCGGCATGGGTTCGCTCGGCGCGATGGGCAAGGGTTCTGCCGACCGCTACTTCCAGGACAACAACCAGGGCAATATCGATAAGTTCGTCCCGGAAGGCATTGAAGGCATGGTGCCCTTTAAGGGTTCCATCTCCGCGATCATCTATCAAATGATCGGCGGTCTGCGTTCCTCCATGGGCTACTGCGGCTGCCGCACGATTGATGAAATGCGCACCCGCGCACGCTTCGTGCAGATCACGGCGGCTGGCATGCGTGAATCTCACGTCCACGACGTGAAGATCACGAAGGAAGCCCCGAACTATCGTCAGGCCAACTAATCGATAGGCAGCCGGCTTTATGTCGGAGAAGGCGCCCGAAGCCCGCAGGCAGCAAGCTCAAGCGGTGCGGGCGCCTTTCTTATTTCTGTTACAGTAACGCCCGCGCAAAGCTTGAAAGTTTTCGGCCATGTTGATTCGCTGAAAACACTTCAATCGCCAAGCTGCGCACCTCAGTCTCCTCCACAAAAGAAGCATTCCAACCCATGTCTCACGACCGCATCCTGATTCTGGACTTCGGCAGCCAGGTGACCCAGTTGATCGCCCGACGCGTGCGCGAAGCCCACGTCTACTGCGAAGTTCATCCGAACGACGTCTCTGCTGATTTCATTCGTGAATTCGCCCCTAAAGGCATCATTCTCTCGGGCTCCCATATGAGCGCCTATGAGGAAAGCAACGACCAAGCGAGCCAAGCCGTTTTTGAAGCGGGCGTTCCCGTCCTCGGGATCTGCTACGGCATGCAGACCATGGCGCAGCAGCTCGGCGGCAAGGTCGAAAGCGGTACCAAGCGTGAATTCGGCTATGCCGAAGTCCGCGCCCGCAATCATTCCAAGCTTCTTGAGGGCATCGAAGACTTCCAGACCGAAGCTGGCGAAGGCATGCTGAAGGTTTGGATGTCCCACGGCGACAAAGTTTCCGAGCTTCCTCCGGGATTCAAAGTGATGGCTTCTACGCCGTCGTGCCCTATTGCCGGCATGTTTGATGAAGCCCGGGGCTTCTATGCCGTGCAGTTCCACCCGGAAGTCACGCACACCGTTAAAGGCCGTGAAATTCTCCAGCGCTTCGTCCTTGACATCTGCAAATGCAAGCCTGACTGGATCATGGGTGACTACGCCAAGGAAGCCGTTGAGAAAATTCGCGCCGAAGTGGGCGATGAGGAAGTGATTCTTGGCCTTTCAGGCGGCGTCGACAGTTCCGTCACCGCAGCGCTCATCCACCGTGCAATCGGTCAGCGTTTGACCTGCGTTTTCGTCGACAATGGTCTGCTGCGCAAGAATGAGCGCGAACAGGTTCGTGAAACTTTTGAAAAGAACATGGGCCTGAAGCTCATTGTGGTGGACGCCATTGATCGCTTCATGAACGCTCTGGCAGGTGTTTCCGATCCCGAGCAGAAGCGTAAGATCATCGGCCGTGAATTCGTCAACGTCTTCCAAGAAGAAGCTTCCAAAATCAAAAACGCCAAATGGCTTGCTCAGGGCACGATCTACCCTGACGTGATTGAGTCTGCCGGTGCAAAAACCAAAAAAGCCAAGGTTATTAAGAGCCACCACAATGTGGGCGGCCTGCCCGACACGCTTCATCTGAAGCTTCTTGAGCCGCTGCGCAGCCTCTTTAAGGACGAAGTCCGTGAACTCGGCATTGCCCTCGGTCTTCCCGCTGAGATGGTCTACCGCCATCCGTTCCCGGGTCCGGGTCTGGGGGTTCGCATTCTGGGTGAAGTGAAACGCGAATATGCAGATCTTCTGCGTGAAGCCGATGCCATTTTCATTGAAGAACTGCGTAAGGCCGATCTCTATGACAAGGTGAGCCAGGCCTTCGTTGTGTTCCTTCCTGTAAAGAGCGTAGGTGTCATGGGCGACGGCCGTACCTATGAATGGGTTGTGAGCCTGCGTTCTGTCGAAACGTCCGATTTCATGACTGCCAAGTGGAGCGAACTCCCATACGACCTGCTCGGTCGCGTGTCCAACCGGATCATTAATGAAGTCCGCGGCATCAACCGGGTCGTCTATGACGTTTCCGGCAAGCCGCCTGCCACTATTGAGTGGGAGTGACCCGGGAAGGGGAACCTGCCTGAACTAAGCTGAACTATCGCCCCCGTAACTTTTTGAGTTTCGGGGGTTTTCTTTTATTTACAATGATCTGAGTGGAACCGAGCAGAACTGACAAGAACTGTTTTCGTATCGGTATAAAGCTGCGCTACGATGGGCTTGTTGCAAATATACCGATACAGGAAATAATGAACGGTATTGGTTTATTTTCGGAAAAATCCATTAAAAACAAATGTATGCGTGAAATGTTGCGTACATTTCGCGTATCGGTAAATTTGACGGTATCGGCACCTAAAAATACCGATACGAGCAATCATTCTGTGCTGACTACGACTGCGCTGCAGGCTTAAAGAAGAAATCCGCCTTCCGATACCAAAAAGATATCCGATCGTGACGGACTATACGCACACGGGAGCCCTGCCGGTACCATTGCTTTTCGATGGAACATTTGGTTGGGCGGCGTGGAGGCCGACGAGGAACACTGACTTTAGGAAAGTTCCCACTCATGACCTTGGCTGAAGCGCGAGACGCGCGATTTGCCGCAAAAAAGGATGTTACGGCAGGCACCGATCCCTGTCGAAAAAAACTGACGCTCAGACGGTGTGCCGCTAACTCTGGCACTTTTCATCCGTGGTGGACGAGCTAGATGGCTGCATCCGAACTGACTGATTTAACCAAAGCTATTCGAGCCTCGGTCTATAAATGAGACCTTGAAAAGGCTATCTGACGCTTAAAACTTGAAGAAATTGATACTGACCGCCGTCGGCCGCTCTTCGATAAAATTGTTGCGTGAGGCGCTCCCGCGGTAGCTATGCGTGCTCGAATGTGTCTTCCTTCATCTAGGCAAAAATTACAAAGCTGCAAGATGGAAAATCCTTGTGAACGAATTTCCCCAGCATCTATTGCACAGATCAAACCCCATGAACAGAATCTTTCGACGCAAGAAATAACTGAAAAACTTCGATATTTTGTAATATATCAGAGGTAGACTTTCAATCAAGGCAGGAGCAAATGACCTTCGTTTTAAACAAGTAAATTAGTGAAGTTCATATAGGATGAAATCAACTTTTGCCGAACTGTTTGGACTATCCCTGCCACTCGTATAAAAATGCGTACCGCCCACATCATCCCATTATCAAATCAACTGCTAGACATTTTTACGAACTCAAAAACCTTGCTGTTTCATGGTTAAAATTTAGCATAGCCAATGAACAAAAATCAGATATTATATTGATATCGACACCGTATTTCTTGATGAATCAATAGATTTTATTTGATAATGACCTCGACAAAAAACGTTCTAAATTGG
>OFDA01000144.1_pt1 | contig 47656 bp, 51 predicted proteins | sample 1520921 | NCBI WGS metagenome assembly OFDA01 (sample SAMEA2699028, study PRJEB24076) | metagenome
TTAAGATATCCATAGAAATACGGACATCGTTTGTCGAATCAACACTAGTAACCCAAAGGCGCAAGATTTCCGCACCAAATTGCTTTTCAACATCACTTGGAGCAATCGTATTTCCAAGAGATTTCGACATCTTCTCATCTTTCCCATCCAAGGCAAAACCTTGAGACAAGATTTGCTTGTAAGGCGCTACACCATGGTTGGCTACAGAAGTGATCAAAGATGAGTTGAACCAACCACGGTATTGGTCAGACCCTTCAAGATAAAGATCTGCTGGGTATTTGAGTTCTGGACGATTAACGATGACACCATTCCATGATGAACCAGAGTCAAACCAGACGTCCATGATGTCTGTTTCTTTTGTGAATTCTCCATTTGGTGAACCTGGATGAGTAAAGCCTTCTGGAAGGAGATCTTTAGCATCCCGTTCCCACCAGATAACCGATCCATGTTCTTCAAAGAGCTGAGCCACATGTTCGATGGTTTCAGCTGTCATGATCGGTGTCCCGTCTTCAGCATAGAAGATTGGGAGTGGAACACCCCAAGCACGTTGACGAGAGATGACCCAGTCACCACGGTCACGAATCATGTTGTAGAGACGGACTTTCCCCCATTCTGAATGGAATTTCACTTTTTCAATTTCATCCAAAATTTCTTGACGGAATTTCGATACAGAGGCAAACCACTGTGGAACCGCACGCCAGATAATTGGCTTCTTAGTCCGCCAGTCAAATGGGTAGGAGTGAGAAATGTCTTCTTTAGCAAGAAGGAGGTCTCCAAGTTTTTCAATAACTGTTGGAACAACCTTATCATAGAACTGACCTGCAAAGTCAGGGCCAGCATTGTCCATCATAATTCCACGCTCATTGACCGTTACAGCAACTTCAAGACCATTTGCGATACCAACATTGTAGTCATCCTCACCAAAACCAGGCGCTGTATGGACGATACCAGTACCTGAATCAAGTGTGACGTGGTCTCCAAGAATCACCAATTCGTCAACTGCTGCATCCCATGGGTGTTCGGTTACAATATGGTTTAATTCTTTCCCTTGGTAGGTTGCAAGAACTTCTGGATCTTCCCAACCAAATTTCTCAGATAAGCTTGGCAATAACTCAGAAGCCACTACGTATTTACGATCAGAACCCGCAGGTTTCACGACAACATAATCAAAGTCAGCACCTACTGTCAAACCGCGAGAAGCTGTAATGGTAAATGGGGTAGTTGTCCAGACAACGATGTAAGTATCTGTATCTAGAACACCTTTGCCATCCTTAACTTTATTCCCATAGTAAAGAGAAGTGGAAACCAAATCGTGGTATTCAATTTCTGCTTCAGCAAGAGCGGATTCAGAAGACCAAGACCAGTATACAGGTTTCGCACCACGGTAAATATAGCCTTTGTTGGCCATTTGTCCAAAGACACGAATTTGAGCCGCTTCATAATCAGGTGTTAAGGTGACATACGGATGGTCCCAATCTCCTGAAACACCCAAGCGTTTAAAGTCTTCTCTTTGTTTATCAACTTGAGAAAGTGCATACTCACGACACATTTTAAGGTATTCAGAGCGTTCAATTTCTTTGCGTTTAACCCCTTGTTTCGCCAAGACTTGCTCAATTGGCAAACCATGGGTATCCCAACCTGGGATATAAGGGGCGTAAAATCCTGACATAGACTTAGAACGAACAATGATATCTTTTGAAATCTTGTTCATAGCATGTCCTACGTGGATATTTCCGTTGGCATATGGAGGGCCATCATGAAGTGTAAAATGCGGTTTCCCTTCATTTAATTTTTGACGACGTTGATACAATTTTGCATCTTCCCATTCCTTTTGCCAAACGGGCTCTTTGGCTGGAAGTCCAGCCCGCATTGGGAAGGCTGTCTTTCCTAGATTCAATGTTTCTTTGAGTTTCATTGTGTCTCCTTATTGCGTTAAAAATAAAAAAACACGAGCATCCAAAAAGGACGATTGCTCGTGGTACCACCTTTGTTTGAGAAGTCGCGTGCGATCTTCTCCTCTCATCCCGTAACGAGGGAAACGTTCACTCTTACTGTTCTGTTCAGAATGAAAATTGTAAAAGGATCATCCATTAAGAGGGAGTGCAGATCTTCCACCATCATCTGCTCGCTAGACCTATCATTAATGGACCTGTTTTTACGAAATTATAAAATATTGACAGATTCACGACTTGCTTCGTTTTCTGATGAAGCTGTTTCATCCACAACTTCTTCAGTTTCTTGATGCGCGTGTTCTGCTTCTTCTAAAGCGGATTGAACTTTTTCATTCAAACCTTCAAACGCTTGTGTAGCTCCCAACTCTAGGTTAGCGGCTTCAATGCGTTTTTGCAATTCTTCAATCTCAGCTGGTGAGAACTGACGGGTCAAATCAATGGTGTCATCTTCTGAATGATGATGAACTGATTCACCTAATGCTTTTTCAACGATTTCGCGGAAAGCTTCATCACTAGTTTGAATATACATGGCTGTTGGGCGAAGAATTTCATCCCATTCAGGTGTATCAATAATACTCAACTGGCTTTCAATAGTTGATTTCAAGCGTTGATGGAAGACGCGTGTCTTGTTCTTCAATTCTTCTGTTTCAACGGCCACTTTCTTAGCATTATCCGTTGCGTGACGAAGGATTTCATTTGCTTTTTGTTTTGATTCATCAATCAAATGTTGTGCATCTTGTTCTGCTTGGCGAACAATATTTTCAGAACGTTCGTTAGCAGCTTGTTTCACACGTTCAGCAGTATCTTGCGCAATCAAAACTGATTGGCTCAATGAATCTTTCATTTCATCAAAATAATTGAGGCGTTCTTCAAGGGCTTGAATTTTTGATTCTTGCTCATGATTCAATCGAACTAAATCTTCATAATCACGAACAATGATGTCAAGAAATTCTTCAACTTCATTTGCATCATATCCTCTGAATTTAACACCAAATGTTTTATCTTTAATCTCTAAAGCAGTAAGAGCCATAAACTCCTCCTTATTTTTTACTTAGAAGTATTTCAACAGTTACTTTATATTTTTCACTCTTTGAAATACCATTTTCAGAAACAATTTTAAGACGTCCAAAACGTCGGACGCTGACTAAATCATTCAAAGCAACAAAACCACTGCCATTTGTAGTAGTCGCATAGTTGACCTTTACCAAACCAGAACTGACTAGTTGACTAGCCTGAGAACGAGATAACTTAAAGCCTGCGGCAATCACCTTATCCAAACGATAACTTGATACCAGTATATCCCGAGATAGACTTTCTTCTTCAAGGATCAACTGCTGAGACAAAGGAACTTCCTTGATTTTGACAGGAACTCTTGAAATTTTCTGGACGTGATCCATAAAATAGAGAGCAAAGCGTTGTTCCACAAACACTTGAATGCGTCCGTCTCCCATCAAAATATCTCCAAAAGACTTTCGATCCACTCCCAATTGATGGACAATCGTGCCCAGAACCTGGGAATGTGTCAACTGATGAAATTTGGAAGAATAGGTTATTTCCAACAAGGAAAGATCAAAATCAGAAGGATCCAATTGGTAATAATCTGGTGCCACAATGACCTTGGCATACTCCATCTTCCTATCATCACTCGAGACAAAGACCTGTAGTGGATAACTTGCAGCAACATTTCGTAAAATAGTTACCTGGTGCGGGTTCAAGAAACTCGTCACCTCAACCGAATAGCGTTCGATTACACGTTCCGATAATTCTATGCACCGATCGATAAATTCATGATCTTCTGGATGAAAATGTTGGTAAATTTCTTTTTGTTTCATCTTACTTTAGCCGATCATCAACAAAAAGAGTTGAGCCACCAATCGTTCCAAGAAGTTGAGAAGCAAAATGGCTACAAGTACCGTAAAATCCAAGCCTGCGAACTGCAAGGGTAATTTCTTAAAAAGTCTCAAAAATGGTTCAACTAGGCGATGAACCATTTGTCCAAGAGCACTTTCTGGGGCTCCAGGGAACCAAGAAAGCAAGGCATAAATGACAAGAATGATAGAGTAAATTTGAATGATATTTGAAATAAACTGAAACAATACCATATTAACGATTGCGTTTCATATCAAAATCAAATTCTGACACTTCCACATCATTTGGAAGGCGAATATCTTCGACATTGACCACAACGTTGATCGGAGTCAACAAGTACATGGTACTTGCAACACGACGAAGATTTCCAGCCAAGACATAACGGGCACCATCCAAGTAGTCTAAACAACGACGTGCTTGAACTTCCGTCATGTATTGGAAGTCGATGAGGATACTCTCATTAGATAGTAATAGATCGACAATTTCAGTCGCTTCCTCGTATTTACGGGGATAGCGAACATCAATTGTGATTTTTTCATCTGGATTTTCACGTTTACTTGCCAATTCTAACTGACGTTCATGCAAACGAGTAATATTTTCAGAGGAATTCTTCGTAGTACTCACCGGTTCTTTCACAACAGCTGTAGAGACTGTAGTTGTCACAGGCGCTACTGGAGTGGCCTTTGGTTTTGGTTTTTGTTTCACTTGTTCTTTTTGACTAATCTGTGGACGTTGAGAAGTCACTTGAGGAGCTTTTTGAGGCTGAGGAACTGGTTGTGTTTCTGCCCCGGCTGCCTTGACCTCACGAACTTCTACTTCTTCACCGTCTTCTGTGAAGTAGTCAATAAAATTATTAAATTTATCTTTTAATGACATAGTTCTTTCCTATTTAAAAAATGATGACCCGATTCGCACATAAGTCGCTCCATTCTCAATGGCTACTTCAAAGTCCCGACTCATACCCATGCTTAATTCTGAAAAAGGCATATTTTTTAATTGTTTATTTTCTAGTTGTTTCTGAAGTTGGTGAGTTTTTGAAAAAATATCCTGCAACTCTTCTTGACTAGCCTCAAAGGGAGCCATCGTCATTAAACCAACAATTTTTATTTTATCCAGCTGTGCGATGTCCGCTAAAACAGTATCCAATTCATCGACTGAAAATCCATGCTTACTTTCCTCACCAGAGATATTCACCTGGAGGAAACACTTGATTGGGTGTTCTGCTCGCTTTTGAATTTCTTGAGCTAACTTCACCGAGTCCAAGGCATGAAAGTAATCCACGAGATTGATCACGTCTTTTACCTTGCGCCTTTGAAGACTCCCAATCAAATGCCATGTAAGATTGTAGTCTTTTAGAGCCTGATATTTTTCTAGAAATTTATCGACCCGATTTTCAGCAATGTGTTGAATTCCTGTTTTGACCAAAGCTTCTGCTGTTGCAACATCCACATACTTGGTAACAGCTATGATATTGACTGGATCTTGACGGTTGGCTTTGTTTCTAGCTGTTTCTACCTGTTCCCGTACAAGATTAGCATTCTCGACCAGATTCATGATTAACGATTCCGGAAGAATGGAGGTGTTTCCAATTCATCATCATCTGATGAAGAATCAACGTAGCGATCAACTTGATGTGTGGATGCTGGTTCTGTTTGGCGAACAATATTCTCACGGCGAATATCCCAATCACCAAAGGCTGAGCCACGATTTGGTTCTACCGCTGGACGACTTGGAGTTGTTGGCAATTCAACTTCTTGTTTTAAATCAAATTCACGGTCAAATGGAGCAACTTGTGGTCGTTGTTCACGAGGACCTGTTTTGTAAGGACGATGACTTGCTGGCGATGAAGCAATCCCACTGACGCGTTCTACCTTGTCTTGACGGACACCCGTCGCAACAACTGTCACACGGATTTCATCTTTAAGAGATTCATCAATAGAAGTACCAAGCCAGATGTTCACGCCATGACCTGCTGCTTGGTTGACAATTTCTGAAGCTTCTTCCGCTTCGATCAAGGTCATATCCAAGCCACCTGTTACGTTGACGATGACGTCTTCTGCACCATCAATGGTTGTTTCAAGAAGTGGAGAGTAAATGGCTTTGCGTGCAGCTTCGATGACACGTTCTTCACCACTACCAACACCAATACCCATTAAGGCATTTCCTTTACTTTCCATCACAGTTTTCACATCTGCAAAGTCAAGGTTGATCAATCCAGGGCTTGTGATCAAGTCTGTAATCCCTTGAACACCTTGGCGAAGAACATTGTCTGCTTCGCTCAAAGCTTCTAGAAGTGGAGTCTTCTTGTCAACAATTTCAAGTAAGTTGTTGTTTGAGATAATCAAGAGAGTATCCACATGTTCGCGGAGCTCATTGATTCCTTCAATCGCAAAGTTTCCACGTTTCGTTCCTTCAAAGCCAAATGGACGAGTCACAACGGCTACGGTCAAGGCTCCAACTGCTTTTGCAATACGAGCGATCACTGGTGCAGCACCTGTACCAGATCCTCCTCCCATCCCTGCAGTGATGAAAACCATGTCTGCACCTTGCAAGGCTTCTGTCAATACTTCTTCGCTTTCTTCAGCTGCTTTACGACCAACTTCAGGTTGGCCTCCAGCACCCAATCCGCGAGTCAATTTTGGACCCAATTGAATGACTGTTTCAGCTTTTGCACTTGAAAGTGCTTGAACGTCTGTATTGGCTGCGATGAATTCTACACCGGCAACGCCTTCGTCAATCATACGATTGATGGCGTTACCGCCACCACCACCGACACCGATTACCTTAATAACTGCACCTTGTGCCGCTGCTGTGTCAAATGAAAATGTCATAAATACTTACACTCCTTAATCAAACATATTACCGATCAAATTTTTCATTCGATCTGTGAATGAAGGTTTTGATTCTTGTTTGTGATCATTGCCTGCTGCTGGGATTTCTTGAGTATCTACTGGAGAATCGATCTTTTCAGCATTGTAGGCTGGGACAACCGTTTGAGCTGTTGGGGCTGATTGCGGTTGTACTTGCGTTTGAACTGGACGATCAAATTGAATCGGCTGTTGACGCAAAACCTCATCACCATGAACTGCAGCTTGAGCAATAATATCTACATCAGTCAAATTACCAGCGTATTCAGACAGGCTAATCACATGGGCAAAGGCTGGGTTTCGAATTCCAATTTGGTTTGGAACAAACAATTTGACATTGACACCAAAGACTTCTTGAGCCAATTCTTCAATACCAGGAAGGATCGCACCTCCACCGATAATGACAATGCCCCCAGGAAGATCTAGTAAATGTCTTCTATCGAGGTCTTGCTTGATTTGCTCAAAGATGTGTTTGATCCGCGCTGAGATAATTTCAGCCAAGTATTTTTCAGTAACTTCAACCGGTTCAACTTCTCCAATCACTTCTACGTGGAATACTTCGTTTCCAGCAGATGGGACATAAGCTTCACCATAGTTGAATTTCAAACCTTCTGCCAATTTTTGAGAGGTCTTCAATACTTTAGAAATATCTTTGGTAACATAGTCGCCACCTTCTTGATAGATATTTGTAAATTGAAGCTCTTGGCTACGAACAGAAGCCACTGTGGTTTGGCCACCACCAAGATCAATCACTGTAGCACCAAACTCACGTTCGCCTTCGTTCAAGACGGTTTTGATCATAGCTAGTGGGGAAATGATAATATTTTCCACTTGCAAGCCTGCACGTTCTACGGTTTTACGTAAGTTGTGCAAGATCGTACGTGGGCCTGTATAAAGAAGTCCACGCATTTCAAGGCGGATTCCCATCATGCCACGAGGATCACGAATTCCTTGGAAACCATCAACTGTAAATTCTTCAGGAATAAAGGTAATCACTTCACGATCAGGAGTCATGCTTTTTGTAAGAGCAGATTTGACAACATTTTCAACATCTGCATCTGTGATTTCTTTTGAATCACTTGTGACTGGAATCATTCCTTGTGTTGCTTCGATTTGCAACAAGTTTGCAGGTAAGCCAACATTGACTAGATTGATGGAGATCCCTGCTTTTTCCTCTGCTTGACTAATTGCATTTTTAATTGCAGTAGAAGCAGCTTCGATATCTACAATAATTCCATCTTTCACGCCAGCACTTTTGGCATTGCTGACACCAATTACATTCATTTCTCCGTTGACATGTTCTGCCACCAATACTTTTATTGAACTAGTACCGATATCTAAACCTGTAAAAAAGCCGTCTCTAGCCATTACACCAGTCCTCTCTCTTTTTTATTTTCACTATACGTCTATTTATAGCCCTTTTAGTTAGAACTATCCAAACTTCATTATATCACAAAGAAGGCTAAAATGGACATTTTTTATTCAAATATTTCAGATAATTTATGTGTTTCACTGATTTTCAGAATGATTTTGCTCTTCTGTATGGGAATCTTGATGGGAGCCTTGCGCTGTTTCCCCAGAATTTTCACTCTGATTTTCAGTATTTGCAGTTTCTTCCGTTTTCTCTGTCTTTTCTTTTTCGGATTTTTCTTTGGCTTCGGCCATTGCTTGTTCATTATAGCTGAAGACACCCGCCTCCATATCAATGATAGAGCCATCCTCCACTTGCTTACTGATTGATTTGTAATAAGGGAGTTTCCGAGTGATATGGGAAAGAGGAACCAAGATCTTATTGCCATTTTTCATGGTCAAAGTGACCAGATCCTTGGTAACTTTACTTGGGGTTAAATCAACAGAAACAATTTTGTCCGTGATACTGGAAGAAATAGACTTCATTTGTTGGACATACTGTCTCACCATTTCGCGATCTGAAAATGTCAAGCTGATGTAGGAAGATGGCAAATTCGAAGCAGGTGTCACCGTCTCAACCACCTCTCCATTTTCCAATACTGGATAGTGATCCCCTCCCGTGACATAATAAGCAACCACTTGGTGTTCCGTCACTTGCACCTTGAAAGTTACTGGGAATTGGTACTGCATATGAACTGCTTTTATCCACGGACTTGCCGTTTTCATATTTCTTTCATAGACAGATTTGTGAAGAAAGGTTGTCAAAGTATAATCTTCTTCCTTGATCCGGCTTTTCTCATACAAGACTTGTTGGTCTACTGCCTTATTCCCAGAAAATTCAATTACTTTTTTAGTCGATAAGGGACTCAAAAAATAGAGAGAGGCAAGGGCAAGCATCGAGCTAATTCCAATAACAGGAATCGCACGGTAAATGTGGCGTTTTGCAACTGTCGGTTCTTTTTTTTCTTTCCTCACCTTTAAACGGTCAAATAAGAAAAGTTTCCTCTCCTGTTTTGCAGGTTCTTCTGGATCCTCAGTTGTCGAAAGCGTCTCTGTTTCTCTACTTTCCTCCACCTCTGATGCTAGATTTTCTTCAGAGTCAGTTTCTTCAGCTGAATCGTCTTCCTCTTCTTCAGTGTCTTCGCGCTCATCTGAATCTTCTTCATCAACAGAAGCTACTTCTTGATCTAACAAATCCTCTCCTTCTGTTGATGTTTCTTCTTCTAGCTCATCTTTTTCAGGCTCCTTTTCCTTTTCAAGAGCCCTTTTTTCTAGATATTCTTTGTTTCTTTTTTGCCAAGCTGACAACTCTGTAATTTTGTCTTCAGTTGGCGTATTTTTCTTGTCCTCAGTCATCTTATTCCTTATTGATATCTTTTTGAAGCAGGCCATAAAAATCGTCTAGTGATAACAATTCTGTCGATTTTTCCATTGCTTGATGATAGGCATCACTATGCTTTAACATGTCTTGAATGGTTTCATGAAAAGCTTCGAGTGTCAATTGATCTTCTGGTAACTGTTCTGCATAGCCTTTTTCTACGAAATAATGGGCATTTTCAATCTGGTCACCACGGCTAGCTTCTTTTCCAAGCGGTACGATCATATGGAGCTTATTCATGGCCAAGAGTTCAAATAAGGTATTTGCCCCCCCTCTTGTGACGACCAAATCCGCCTTATGAAGCATCGGTAAATACTGATCAGTAACGTAATCAACTCGATACAAGCCACCCTTAGCTTGATTCAGTGTTGCATCTCCTGTTAAATTGATAATGTTGTAATCTTGCAGGAGCTCTGCTTGATGGGCTGTCACAAAATCATTGAAGACACGCGCACCTGCAGATCCTCCGACAAATAGAAGAGTCGGCAACTCTTTGTTGAATCCTTTTGTTTTTTCTTCTAACACTTGGGAAGTTGCCGGAATATGATCTGTGACCTTGGTTACCGCCCCAATATGCACACTCTTTGTCAAACCATGTGCTTGCTCAAAAGTCGTGTACATCTTGGTCGCAAATTTATAAGCAATTTTATTGGCCAAGCCCATAGACAGATCAGACTCATGGATATAGACAGGGACACGAGTGAGACGAGCCGCAATCACTGGCGGTACGGAAACAAAGCCTCCTTTGGAAAAGAGAACTTGTGGACGTACACGAAGCATAATCGCAATAGATTGGATGGTGCCCCAAGCAACTTTGAAAACATCCATCATATTTTGAAATGAGAAATAACGACGCAATTTTCCGGTAGCAATTGAATGGAAACGCACCTCTAAGCAAGACTTCTTGATTTCTTGGTATTCAATTCCTTTTTTATCCCCGATATAGTGGACTTCCCAACCATCTTCGATAAATTTTGGAATCAAGAGGAGGTTAAGGGTCACATGCCCAACCGTACCTCCACCAGTAAACATTATTTTTTTCATCTTATTTTAAACCTTTTACTGTAGCAAGGAATTCATCCCCACGCACTTCAAAATTCGGATACATATCCCAGCTGGCATTGGCAGGACTTAAGAGCACAACATCTCCAGGGCTAGCCAAGTCGAATGCTTTCTTTGTAGCATCTGCTACATCTGTCGCATCGACATATGAAACACCCGCTTTATCTGCTGCGCGTTTCACTCGAGGAGCAGATTCCCCGAGAATCACCATTTCCTTTAGACCCGCAATATGAGGTACCAATTCATCAAATTCATTGCCACGATCGAGCCCTCCCGCAATCAAGATAACCTTGCTGTTATCAAAACCAGAAAGAGCTTTTTGTGTCGCTAAAATATTGGTCGATTTACTGTCATTGTAGAATTTGACACCTTGAATCTCATCCACATATTGTAGGCGGTGTTTAACGCCCCCGAAGGCTGACAAGGTTTCTCTAATAACCTCATTCTCTACTCCCCGAACTTTTGCAACAGCAATCGTTGCCAAGGCATTCTCTACATTGTGGCTACCTGGAACACCCAGTTCATCCGCACGCATGACAGCTTCTCCCTTAAACTTGAGAAGTCCATCTTCCAAATAAGCACCGTCCACTTTTTCGATTGTTGAAAACGGAAGGACACTTGCCTTTGTTTTTGTAGCCAGTTCCTTAGCCAAATCTTGATTGAAGTTCAAAATAATGACATCCTTTTCTGTCATATTCTTTTGAAGATTCCATTTGGCTGCAACATAATTTTCAAAGGAACCATGATAGTCGATATGGGTTGGCATGAGGTTGGTAATGACCGCAATTTCTGGGTGGAAGGCTTCAATGCCCATCAATTGGAATGAAGACAATTCCATGACCAAGACTTCCTTATCTGTCGCCGTTTGGGCAACTTGACTAGCTGGAAATCCAATATTCCCAGACAATAAGCCACCTTGACCAGCTGCTGTTAAAACTTCTCCAATCATAGTGGTTGTGGTAGTTTTCCCATTAGACCCTGTGATCCCAATAATTGGTGCATCCGAAATCAGATAAGCCAATTCCACTTCAGTGATGACAGGAAGTCCTTTTTCCAGTGCTTTTTGAATCATCGGATTGGTATAAGGAATTCCTGGATTTTTAACCATAACCGCAAAGTCTTCATCCAACAACTCCAGAGGATGACCACCAGTGACTACTTTGATGCCTTCTTCCAGTAAACTTTGAGCTGCTGGATTTTCTTCGAAGGGTTTGCCATCATTGACAGTCACAATAGCCCCTAGGCGATTCAACAAACGAGCTGCTGACTCACCCGACTTGGCCAAACCCAATACCAGAACCTTTTTGTTTTCAAATTGTTTTATAAATTTCATCTTATTTTCGCTCCATTTTTATCACTCTCTATTTTACCTTTTTTTGGCAAAATTAAAAAGCCCAAAGGGCTTTTTAAAGATCGTCATTGCTTATTTTTTTCTGTTTATTGTTCATCCTTGAAATGTCTACCAAAGCAAGATAGCCAATAAAAGCTAAAAAGGTACCAACAAAAAATTCAGATGGTAGTTGAAAAATTTGAAAAATAGCTAGGCAAGAAAGGACAATAATCGAGACGATCAGAACAACCAAGGTAACACTATTTAAAGTGCCACGAATACTTCTTGGCGTCATAAAAATATAGAAAAGGAGAATCAAAATCCCTAAGATAAAATAGACCATTTTGTTTCTCCTTTCTTGTTTCGTTCTTATTCAGCAGCAGCTGTTTTTTTCTTTTTAGCAGCTTTTGCACGTTCATTCTTATTCAGAATTTGCTTGCGCAAACGGATAGATTCAGGGGTTACTTCCATGTACTCATCGTCATTCAAGAACTCAAGAGATTCTTCAAGAGTCAAGATACGTGGAGTCTTGATAACCGCTGTTTGGTCTTTGGTAGCAGACCGAACGTTGGTCATTTGTTTTGCCTTGGTGATATTAACCGTCAAGTCATTATCGCGAGAGTTTTCTCCGATGATCATTCCTTCATACACTTCGGTACCTGGATTCACAAAGATTGTACCACGTTCCTCAACAGACATAATGGAGTAGGTAGTTGCTTTCCCATTATCAATAGACACCAAAGCACCACGGTGACGGCCACCGATTTCACCTGGGATCAATGGCAAGTATTGATCGAAGGTATGGTTCATAATCCCGTATCCACGAGTCATAGACAAGAACTCAGTTGAGTAACCAATCAAGCCACGTGCTGGAACGAGGAAGACCAAACGAGTTTGACCGTTACCAGTTGCGATCATATCCAACATTTCACCCTTGCGTTCAGAAAGGCTTTGGATCACAGAACCTTGGTACTCTTCAGGTGTATCGATTTGTACGCGTTCAAATGGTTCGCATTGCACGCCATCAATTTCTTTCACGATGACTTCTGGACGAGATACTTGCAACTCATAACCTTCACGACGCATGGTTTCAATCAGGATAGACAAGTGTAATTCTCCACGTCCTGAAACGATCCATTTATCAGGTGAATCTGTTGGATCAACCCGAAGTGAAACGTCAGTTTGCAATTCTGCTTGCAAGCGTTCTTCGACCTTACGAGAAGTCACCCATTTTCCTTCGCGACCAGCAAATGGTGAGTTGTTGACCAAGAAGGTCATTTGAAGTGTTGGTTCATCGATGTGAAGGATTGGAAGAGCTTCAACTGCATCTGTCGGTGTGATCGTTTCTCCAACGAAGATATCTTCCATACCAGAGATCGCGATCAAATCACCCGCTTTAGCTTCTTGAATCTCACGACGTTCCAAACCAAAGAAACCAAAGAGTTTCGTTACACGGAAGTTCTTAGTCGTTCCATCCAATTTAGAAAGAGTCACTTGGTCCCCAACTTTTACAGTTCCACGGAAGATCCGTCCGATACCAATACGTCCTACGAAATCGTTGTAGTCCAAAAGGGAAACTTGGAATTGTAGAGGTTCATCAGAGTTGTCCACTGGAGCAGGGATATGATCGATGATGGTATCAAAGATTGGAGCCATGGTATGCTCTTGATCTGCTGGATCATCTGAAAGTGAAGAGGTTCCGTTAATCGCAGATGCATAGACAACTGGGAATTCCAATTGGTCATCATCTGCACCAAGCTCGATAAAGAGTTCCAAAACTTCGTCCACAACTTCTGCTGGACGAGCAGATGGTTTATCGATTTTGTTGACAACCACGATTGGTACAAGGTTTTGTTCCAAGGCTTTTTTCAATACGAAACGCGTTTGTGGCATGGTCCCTTCGTAAGCATCCACGACAAGGACAACCCCATCGACCATTTTCATGATCCGTTCCACTTCTCCACCAAAGTCCGCGTGTCCTGGTGTGTCCATGATATTGATACGAGTGCCGTTATAAGCTACTGCTGTATTTTTCGCAAGAATGGTAATCCCGCGTTCTTTTTCAATATCATTTGAGTCCATTGCACGTTCTTGCAATTCTTTACGTTCATCCAAGGTATGCGATTGTTTCAACAATTCGTCTACCAAGGTTGTTTTTCCGTGGTCAACGTGGGCAATGATCGCAACGTTGCGAATATCTTCTCTTAATTTTGTCATGATTTCCTCTATAAAATTTTAAATAATATTTCTAACTGAACAATTATACCACAGTCCTATCTAAAAAACACAGTTCAGCTAGTTGTAAATGTTTTCATCTTCATTTCTTTTCTCCCACTCGCTTTCCTTATCTTTTCATGATACACTGGTTCTAAGACTTACATGAAACAGAGGATCCTATGAGATTAGATCAATTGATGGCAGCCCATCTGTATGCTCGCAAAGACATCAAGCAACTACTTGCCAAGAGGCAAATCATGGTCGATCACCTACCGGCTAAAAAACTTTCACAAAATATCGACCCTGGGCTGCAGTATGTCCAAATTGGGACACAGATCCTTTCCGAGCCACGTCATCTCTACTATATGTTGCATAAACCGATCGGAGTGGTCACCGCAAAGAAAGACGCACACCATCCGACTGTTCTAGACCTGGTGGATCCGCTTCATGAGCACCCACATCTCTACCCACTTGGTCGTCTCGATCGTGATACCAGTGGCTTACTGATTATCACAGATAATGGACCTCTGGGCTTTCAATTGCTCCACCCGCAATACCATGTAGAAAAGGTCTATGAGGTGGAAGTGAATGGTCCTCTTATTACAAGTCATATTGAGCAATTTCAAAAGGGCATTCAATTTATGGATGGTCCTATCTGCAAACCGGCATCCTTAACCATTCTTGAAAGTAGTCCCGGCTACAGCAAGGCCCTACTCCAAATCTCTGAGGGTAAATTCCACCAAGTCAAGAAGATGTTTTTATCCGTAGGGGTGAAAGTCATGACCTTAAAGCGTTTGTCTTTTGGCCCCTTTCTCTTGGATCCACAATTGGCTCCAGGTGACAGCCGACTCCTCAACGATAGTGAACTTGCTTGGATCAAAGATTTTCTAGAAAAGACAAGATAAAAGAGCTCTTACTGCATCTGTTTGGTGCAGTGAGAGCTCTTTTTGATTAGGCATCTTTTTTAACTTTTCCATTCCAAGAATTCATACCATAGGCCAAGACATAAATGTCTGTATATCCTTGTTTTTTAAGGAAAAGTGCCACATTGGTCACACGAGAACTACGGCTATTTTCGTACAATAAAATTGGTTTGTCCTTGCGTAAGGCACCTGTACTCAGCTTCAATTGACTGGAAGGAATATTACGTGCACCCAAGATATGCTTGGCATGAAACTCGACAGGCTCCCGCAGGTCAATCAACTGCCCTTGACGAATGAGTTCTTCAAAGGCTGCATTGTCTACAAATTTCGCAGCTTTTCGGATGCGGAAATAATTGAATATCATCCATCCGACCAAGCCTAAAATTGCCAACCACAAAATAATATTTCCCATTACTCTACCTCACTCTTTTTCAAAAATTCCAATTCTTGTTTGTGTTCTCTTCTTAAAATCGTCTCGGCTTCTAAATAATCGAGCCGTTCCATCAAGCCTGCATCATAGAGGCGTTGAAGCTCAATTTTCATCAATTCAATGTCATAGAGACGTTTCCCAACATAAATGATGATTCCAAAACGTTTTAAAAATTGTTGAACATCATACAGGTTTTTCATGTTCATTATTGTATCAAATTTAGAAAGTCTTTACAAGATTTTCCAACAAATGATCTTTTTTAAATTTTTTACGAATAAATAAGTATGATGAACTTTTATTTTTTTACAATCGGCACTTGTATGGCCTCGTTTTTAGGATTGGTTGTTGATCGCTTTCCTAATCAATCCATTCTAGCTCCCCGCAGTCACTGCGCTCAGTGCCAGCACGTTCTTGGATTTTGGGATCTGATTCCTATTGCCTCACAAATCTTCCATCGTTTTCGTTGCCACTATTGCCATCAGACCTATCCTGTTTGGTATTGTCTTTTTGAAGCCTGGAGTGGGCTGCTCTTTTTAGCCTGTACCAATGGCTTTCTAGCCCTTTCTCAACTCTTGACCCTACTCGGTTCAGCTGTTTTAGCCATCTATGACCTTCGCTCTATGGAATACCCGCTCATCCTCTGGTGTTGCCTCCATGCTCTGGTCCTTCTTTTTTCAGGAGGCAATCTCCTTATGCTGGTCTTTGTCCTCCTTGCGATCGGTGCCCACTTTTTCTTCATCGGAATGGGGGCGGGGGATTTTCTCCTACTCGCTACTTTCTCGCTGACCTTTTCTTCTACCAAGATTCTCTGCCTCATTCAGATCGCTTCTATTTTAGGAATTTTCGTTTTTACCCTCAAAAAAGAAAGAGACCGGATTCCCTTTGTTCCTTGTCTCTTTCTCAGTTATCATGCTGTATTGCTGTTTACGATGTTTATCAAATAAGCCTACTTATTTTGTAGCTTTGGCTTCTAGATAGTCGTCAATGGATGCCACATCCTTGTCTCCACGTCCGGAAACATTGATAATAATGATCTTATCTTTGTCCAATTTCGGAGCACGTTTAACCGCTTCTGCAATGGCGTGTGAACTTTCGATGGCTGGGATAATCCCTTCTGTCTTACTGAGAAGAAGAAGAGCTTCTACCGCTTCATCATCTGTCGCTGCTACATATTCGACACGACCAGAGTCTTTAAAGAAAGCATGCTCTGGACCAACACCTGGGTAATCCAAACCGGCAGAGATCGAGTAAACAGGTGCGACTTTTCCATCTTGGCCAAAGACAGCATAGGTCTTCATGCCATCAACAACCCCTACAGTCCCCTTGGTCATGGTAGCCGCATGCTGATCGGTATCCAAGCCATGACCAGCTGCTTCTACCCCAATCAAGCCAACTTCTTCTTCTGCGACATACTCAGAAAAGGCACCGATGGCATTGGAACCACCACCGACACAGGCGATGACATAATCTGGCAAGCGTCCTTCTTTTTCCAAGATTTGGCGTTTAGACTCTTCGCTGATCACTTTTTGGAATTCATGCACAATGGTTGGGTAAGGGTGAGGGCCAACAGCAGAACCCAATACATAAAAGGCATCGAGGTCTGCCATCCATGCTCCAAATGCAGCATCTACGGCGTCTTTCAAGGTCTTGGTCCCTGTTTCAACTGAATGGACGGTTGCCCCCATCATTTCCATACGGAAGACATTGAGACGTTGACGCTCCACGTCTTCTGCTCCCATGTAGACATCACAGGCCATGCCGAACTTAGCTGCGGCAGCTGCTGTAGCCACACCGTGTTGACCAGCTCCTGTTTCAGCAATCACACGTGTCTTTCCCATGCGTTTGGCCAAGAGGATTTGCCCTAAAACGTTGTTCAATTTGTGCGAACCTAAGTGATTTAAGTCTTCACGTTTCAAATATATTTTTGCCCCACCTAAATGGTCTGTCAAACTTTCCGCAAAATAGAGGGGCGTTTCACGACCAGAATAATCTTTGAGGTAATGTTTGTATTCTGCGATAAATTCAGGATCATCTTTGTACTGTTCAAACGTTGCTTCTAATTGATCTAGTAAGTGTTGAATGGGTTCTGGTACGAAAGAGCCGCCGAATTGTCCGAAATAGCCTTTAGTTTCTGTCATAATGTTATCCTCTTTTCTATATCCTCATTCTTGTTTATGATGTTTGTCTCTCTCCGCCCACATGAGCTGCAGTCTCACAGAGTCCTTTGAGATACAAAAAAACCTCACACAGAAAAATCTGTGTGAGGACGATTCGATACCGCGGTGCCACCTCAATTGTAGGAAGATAGTCTTTCTCCTACATCTCTGACCTGTCTAACAACAGGGTGCACGATAAGGTGTGCTCACCGAATTTTTATTGTTTCAAATTCATCATCATAAACCGCCATCAGCCCACTTCGAGATCCGCCACTGCTTGTTCACAATCACCACAAGCTCCCTGAAAATGGTTAGAATCTTTACTTTTCTGATGTCTTGAAGCTATTATAGCGTCCACCCATCACTTTGTCAACAAAATTTTAAAAATCTTCCTGAAATGTTCGGGTTTTCTATTTGTTTTCTGAAAGGCCCAGTCTATCCTTTAGGTAGCAAAAAACTAGATAAGCTAGGTACGCTCCTAAGGTATTGGTCCACAAATCATCCACTTCAAAGACACGGTTAGCATCAAACAAAAGATCTAACAACACTTGACTGCATTCAATCCACAAGCTCATCGAAAAGCCAAAGAGCAAGACTCGTTTACGACTTCTCAACCAAGGCCATAGCCAAAGGAGTTGAAAGATCAGCGGACTTAATAAAAAGATATTGGCTACATTTTGAAGGATGACCTTAATGAGTTGGAGGACACTAGTGATCTGGCCGAGATTCATCAGCGAATTAAGAGGAATCAATAACACAACAATCCGTCCAAAATGTTGAATACCGGGTGTTTCCATACCTGGCTCAGGCTGTTGGGGCAAAAAACACATCAGACACAAGAGGAAAAAATAGAAGAAACTGCCACATAGTAACAGTTTTCTTCCTCTTTTCGTTGGTTCTGTATGATCTATTAGCCCTTGTTTAAGGTTGTGCATGTTCAACAATCGCTTTCTCCCGGTCCCGTTTCATCGTATTGGAACGCAATTGGCCACAAGCCGCATCAATATCTGTCCCGTGTTCTTGGCGGACTACACAGTTGACACCATGTTTTTTCAAGGTATCATAGAAGGCCATCACCCGCTCTTTTGGACTACGACTGTATTGGTCGTGTTCCGTAACTGGGTTATAAGGAATCAAGTTGACATAAGACAATTTTTTGATATTCTTGAGCAATTCTGCTAATTCCAAGGCTTGCTCCACACCATCGTTGACTTCATTGAGCATGATATACTCAAAGGTCACCCGACGGTTGGTGGTCTCGATATAGTATTCAATCGCCGCAAACAATTTTTCAATTGGGAAAGCCCGGTTGATTTTCATAATACTTGAACGAAGTTCGTTGTTTGGCGCATGAAGAGACACTGCCAAATTGACCTGCACACCTTCATTTGCAAAGTCGCGAATTTTATGGGCCAAACCAGAGGTTGATACGGTAATATGACGAGCCCCAATCGCTAGTCCCTTGTCATCATTAACCGTCCGGATAAATTTCAAGACATTGTTGTAGTTATCAAATGGTTCTCCGATCCCCATGACAACGATATGGCTGACCCGTTCATCTTGGCCCCGTTCGTCAAAGTATTTTTGGACCAACATGATTTGGGATACGATTTCGCCATTGTTCAAATCGCGTTGTTTTTTGATCAAACCTGAAGCACAGAAGGTACAACCGATATTGCATCCGACCTGAGTCGTTACACAGACAGATAGACCATAGTGCTGACGCATCAAAACCGTCTCAATCAGCATACCATCTGGCAATTCAAAAAGATATTTGACCGTACCATCTGCTGACTCTTGTACGATCCGCTGTTTGAGCGGGTTGACCACAAACTGGTCATTTAACTTCTCAATCAAGTCCTTAGAAAGGTTGGTCATTTCTTCGAAGGACTGGACACGTTTGCGATAAAGCCATTCCCAGATCTGTGCTGCTCGGAATTTCTTTTCGCCATTTTCTTCCGCCCAGTCAATCATTTCTTGGCGCGTTAAGCTATAGATGGATGGTTTCATTTTTTACTCCTCTTTCTGTCGAATCACAAAACGGTGTTTGGTATCTGGCTTACTAGCTTTTTTGTTTTCACCAGATGATCTTGTTTTTTTCGAATTCTTTGATGGCTGGCTCTTGTCTCGTTCTCGTTTTTGGAAACGATCTCGTTGCTTACGATTGCGCGAACGTTTTTTGGGTTCTATTTCTTCCGTATGAGTTTTTCTGCCTGGTGACTTTTTATCAAAGGAGGCACGATGAGGCTCCTTATTTTCAAGGACAAAATAAGCACAACCATAGCTACAATATTCCAATAGATAATCGTCTAGGCGACTCAGCTTATCCATCGTTGCGACATCGCGATCTTCCTTATAGAAGCCACGCAAACGTAATTGCTCGTTACTCCAATCACCAACAATATAATCGAACTTGGTTAAAATCTCAGAAAAGCGTTGACCAAAAACAGTCGCATCAAATGCTTCCTTCTCATTTTGTAAGAGCTCAAAGGTGAGGTTTTCTGAAAGGATCTGGTCTCCCACCTGACGAAACACAGGTCCAGGAAATTTATTGTAATTATATAATTCGGGGTCAATCTCTTTTCGCATAGTGTTCCTTCATCAAAATCTATTTACTGTAACACTTTATTTTATCATAAATTTGATGACTTGCGTCAGATTTGACTAGAAAAGAGTTGAAATTCCTTTAAGAGCAAAAAGAGAGTGGGACAGAAATCGGTAATTCGTTAGAATTCGATTTCGTCGTCCCACCTCCGCACAGTTGAGTAGGGCTGTAAAAGCTGATGAAATCAGCGTAGTAGAGCCCACTCAACCACTGCGTCTTGCTCGACAATCCAAAAATAATTGAGAGGCTAGGACTTTTGTCCCAGCCTCTATGAAGATTCATCGCCAGATGAAAGGGGCAAATAAAGTGTGATTTTCGTATAGCTATTGGCCTTAGAATCTATCTCCATATGATAGGCTTCACCAAATTGGAGACGCAATCGTTGGTCCACATTTTTCAAGCCAACGCCTCCTAAACGAAGAAGGGTTTGGTCTGTTGATCCGGATAAATCAAACCCTTGTCCATTGTCAAAAATCGATACGCAGGCAGAGTCTCCACTGACTTCAGTTGTCACTCGAATGAGACCTGGCCGATCGATCTCTTTAATGCCATGGTAAATCGCATTTTCCACTAAGGGTTGAAGCACTAATTTGGGGAGCTGATAATCGCCCAACCGTTCATCTTCTAGAATTTCATAATTGAGCTTTTCACCATAACGTTGTTTTTGAATGAAAAGATACTGGCGGACATGGTCAATTTCATCTCTCAGTAGGATTTGTTCTTGACCTTGGTTGAGAGCCAGTCGAAAATATTGGGCCAGAGACTTGGTGATGTCAACCACGCGCCGACTATCATTAAACTCCGCCATCCAGACGATCGTATCCAAGGTATTGTAGAGAAAATGCGGATTGATCTGAGCTGAAAGTGCCCGCAGCTCGTAACGCCGTGCGTTCTGCTCCTCTTCCTTTACCTGTTGCATGAGGTTATCGATTTGATCCAACATGGCATTAAACGCTTGAGCGAGGTCGACCAATTCTGGAGATCCTTTGGCTGTAGCCCTCAAGTGCGCATCTCCTGCTCCAATCCTCAAAATGATGGTCTGAAGGTCTCGTAAGGGTTTGATCCACAAACGCAAAACAAAGCCGATCCCTATTAAGCACATGAGCAAAGCCAGTAATCCTAGACCAATGAAAGAGTATAGGAGTTGCGACTGAAGCATCTGAAGTCCTTCAAGTGAGGCTACTCCAATCAAAGTCCAATCACTATCTGGAATTGGAACCTGATAGATAAAATTCTGTCCTCCTTTAGCATAGCCATCTGTCACAGCAATATAGGGCTGCATGGCCTGCATCTCTTGGCTGGAGGAATAGACCGCTTTTTTAGGATGGTAGACAAACTCATGCTTTTGATTGATGATAAAACTAAAGCCTTGTTTCCCTAGTTGAAGGTGATCCAAATAAGCCTGTAAGCTATCGTAGCCAATATCCAAACGTACTACCCCGAGATTTTGACCAGTCTGATCGACTACTTCTTGGGTAATAGAAATCACCCATTTTTCTTTTTCCGAGGTCAAGGATTCCTTTCGAGCTGGCGTCAAAACTGGCATGGCTCTTTCCTTAATTGCCTCTTGATACCAGCTTTCATTCATCATATCTGAGGACGTTTGCATGCTGATTTTGGAATCTGTCGCAACCAGACGTCCATCCTTGGTCACCAAGACCGCTGAGACCAAGTCCGGATCTGTTTCAATCATCGTTCGCATCAAGTGCTGAACCGTTTCTTGATTCGCGCTCTTGTCTTGGGCAAATTGGCGAACAGCCTCTTCTTTACTAAGAACCGTCGTGGTCTGCTTTAATTTTTTTAGATAGGAGGTAATAAACTGACTGCTTTGATCGATACTATTTCTTGTCGTCCGCTCTGTTAGCTGGCGGATGGTTCCTGAACTCGTTTGATAGTAAAGGCTACCGATGAGACCAAAAAGCAAGAGAATGAAGAGAAAAAAGTAGAGGACCAGCTGGATCAGCAAGGGATATCGTTTCATTCATGCTCTCCTTTTTTGTACTGCCTTGGCGTCACCCCAACAATCTGCTTAAAGCGTTGAGAAAAATAGTTCATATCTTCAAAACCAACCTGATCGGCGATCTCATAAATCTTTAGATCCGTCGTGAGAAGCAAGAGTTGAGCCTTCTTCATTCGCTCTTGGATGAGGTATTCTTGGAAAGGAAGTCCCAATTTTTTCTTGATCAATACACTTAGATAAGAGGAACTGAAACCAAGTTGATAGGCCAAATCCTTTAGGGTTAACTGCGAATCTGCTAAACGAGCATGAATGGCTTCTTCCAACTCTGTCGAATAACCATGGCTGACCAAATCTTCGACTTGCGCCTTCTTTCGCTCTTTGTCTAGCTTTCCTTTCACCTTGGCTAACATCTCTTCAATATCATCTTTTGAGAAAGGCTTCAACAAATAATCATCTGCACCTAACTTGATGGCTTTTCTCGCAAACTCAAAGTCATCATAACCCGTCAAAAAAATGATATGACAAGACGGAGATTGCTCTTTAACGAGATGGGCCAGATCCAAGCCATTCATTTGTGGCATATTGATATCGGTTAGAAGGATGTCAGCTGGTTGCTTTTGAAACTTCTCCCAAGCCTCACGCCCATTTTCTGCCTGATTGATGACGGTCATTCCAAACTGTTCATAGTCTACTAAGGAAGTCAGACCCTGCCGAATCAACTCTTCATCTTCCACAATCATGATCGAATACATGTCTTTCACCTACTTGTTTTTGCTATACTTATTATAGCAAATTATAGGCTGAATTGTCTCAGACATAGTCTAATAAATAACCGTAGCCCTTTTCTTTCATTTCTGCTTTGGGAATGAAGGTAATAGACAAACTATTGATACAATAGCGAAGACCTCCTTTTTCCTTGGGTCCATCTGTAAAAACATGGCCCAGATGGGAATTTCCCACACGGCTCCGAACTTCTGTCCGAGTCATATTGAAACTCTTATCCTCCTTATAGATCGCCACATCAGGACTAATCGGCCGACTGAAACTTGGCCAACCACATCCAGAATCAAATTTATCCTTAGAGGAGAAGAGGGGCTCACCGGTCACGACATCTACATAAATACCGGCATCAAACTGATCCCAATAACGATTGGAGAAGGCCCGTTCGGTATCATTTTTTTGTGTCACCGCATACTCTTCGGGGGATAGCTTCTTTTTGATCTCCTCATCACTCGGTTTAGAATAGCGACTAGCATCAATCACTGGATAAGAAGCTTGATTGACATCGATATGGCAGTACCCATTTGGATGTTTCTTTAGATAATCCTGGTGGTAGTCCTCAGCCTTGATGAAATTGGTCAGTGGCTCTTTTTCCACTGCTAACGGTTTGTCGTATTTTTTTGCTACTTCATCAAAGACTTGGTTAATGGTTGGAAGGTCTTCTTGGGAGACATAATAGACACCTGTTCGGTATTGAGTCCCTTGATCATTCCCTTGACGATTCTTCGATGTGGGGTCGATAATTCGGAAATAGTGCAGGAGCAATTCTTTCAGAGATACCTTCTTGACATTGTAAGTGATGTGAACTGTTTCAGCATGGCCTGTTTGAGGGACCAATTCATACTTGGTTGTATCTCCCTTCCCATTGGCGTAGCCTGATACAGCATCAATCACACCTGGAACACGGGAGAAATATTCCTCTACGCCCCAGAAGCAACCACCAGCCAAATAAATTTCGCGCTGATCTTTTGGATCAACTTTTTCATTTGTTTTCTTTTTGACTACTGGAGTCTGACTCATCGATGCTTTTTTAATCATCTCAGTGCTTGTTTCTGATTGATCCATTCCACTTGATCCCTTACTAAAGAAAAAGAAACCAATCGATAATAAGCCAATGAGAAGGATAGCAAACACTTTCCATTTTGTTTCCATTGTCTATCTCCTTACTGCATGTTCTCTAGGGTCTTGAGGATATCCTCTTTATTCATATAGCCAACATGACTCTTCGATAAAGTCCCATCACTATTGATAAAGAGTGCCGATGGATAAGACCGAATCCCATATTCTTTGAGCAAATCTCCTTTATTATCCAGTAAGACCGGGAAATCCTTGTAATCCAAAGACTGATACCAATTTTTGAAATCTGCTGCTGATTTTTCACCATTAAAGGTTGGAGCTACAACGGATAAAACCACGTAATCCTTACCTGCCTCTTCTTTTGCCAACTCATTGGTATCCTCTAATGTCGACAGGCAAATAGAGCACCAGGAAGCCCAAAATTTGAGGTAAACTTTCTTCCCTTTGTAATCAGATAAGCGGTAGGTCTTGCCATCCACTCCTTGCAGGCTAAACTCCTTCACTTTCTTGCCCGATGGTTGCCTAGCCCCAGCTTGGGCTGTTTGTTGGCTCATGTCCTTATTGGAAGTGGCCATTCCTTGACTAGAACAAGCGCCCAGAAGTCCAGCGCATACAAATCCAGTAGCTACTAAAGCTAATTTTTTCATCATTATCACCTCTTTAAACAAGGAGAACGTCATCCTCATATAACTTAGAATGCAGACAAACTGTTTTTTAACATAAAACAACCTAAGTAGTGCTATAAACATAGAATGAGAAAGCATATTAGGTACATTGAAATACACACTGAAACTTTCCGCTGTGAGAAAAGTGTTAGAAACATAAATGTTTCTAACACCCGGGAGTTTTGGAACTTCAGGTCCAAAACTAAGTCATGGAACTTCTTCGAAGTTCGCTGACGTCCGTCTTCGCCTAAGGAAAGTTTCTAAGATGACGTTGTCTTCAATCTGAGTCATCCTCAGATGACCTCTCCCTTCTTTCATTAGTTGTCTGATTTCATTTCTGATGAGTTGCTCTTATCCTCCTTCATACTAGAGTCGCTAGAGTTCATCTCATCTTTTTTCATATCGTCTTTCATTTCAGAACTGCTATCGGACATCATAGATGAATCTTTCTTGTCCTCTTTTTTCATTTTATCATCGGACATGGACGAATCCTTCATGTCGTCCTTCTTCATATCGTCCTTCTTCATCATGCTACTATCGTCCGTTTTTTTCATGTCTGAATCTGATTTCTGTCCAGAACAAGCTGCTAAAGTGAAAAAGCTAAGCGTAGCAATGGTAAGTGTAAGAATTTTTTTCATGATTTTTCTCCTTTAATCATTCAATATTAGTGAAACAGGGATGCGAGGCTATTAAGATTTCCTAGCATCAGCAAGATACCCATCAAGATGATGAGGGCACCACCAATTTTTTTCAAGGTTCCCATATGGGGCTTGAGTTTAGCGAAATGTTGTAGAACCCAGCTAGAAGCCAGAGCCAAGACTAAGAAGGGGAGCGCCAAGCCTAATGTATAGACCAACATCAGGAAAGCGCCTTGTAAAGCCCCATCTCCTCCTGAGGCGGCAATGGCTAGAACAGAACTCAGAACTGGTCCGACACAAGGGGTCCAACCAAAACTGAAGGTGACCCCTATCAGAAAAGCATTGAAGAATTCATTGCGCTCCCGATTCTTTTTGAGTTGGATGGTCTTTTGCTTTTGGAGTTGTCTCAGATTGATCACTTCCATTTGGTGAATCCCTAAGAGGATCACGACTCCTCCTAGTAGATAGCGAAACCATGGAGCATAAAGTACATGGCCAAGGGCCCCTGCACCGTATCCTAGAATCAGGAAAACAGTTGATAGACCTGCGATAAAACAAAGAGTCTTCACCAAGCCATACCAAGAAATTTCTCTTCCAAAAATCCGAACAGTTTTCACACGTTCAGAATCCAATAGAATCCCTACATAGACTGGCATCAGTGGTAAAATACATGGGGAGAAAAAGGATAGAACTCCCGCTAAGAATACTGAAATGGAAAACAAACTTGTTTGAATCATTTTCGCTACCTTCCTTTCTTTCTGATACCAGTATAAAGAAAAAATCCCTCTAAAAATAGAGAGATTGATAAGCAAAAACTTGAATTTGATTAGGAATTGAATTTTCCCTTTTGCTAACGCTACCTAGCACATTTACATCCCAAACTTTGTTAGCAAGCCACTTCTACTTCTTTTTCAAATAATCAATAGCATCTTGAAGGGTTTTGACGGGCACAATTTTCATCTTCGAATTAATTTGTTTCGCTGCTTCTTTAGCTGTTTCGTAGTTTGATTTAGCCTTGGGATTGGCTTTCTTTTCTTCTTTGGAAACAGGATTATTAGGGGCGAAGAAGATTTCTGCTCCTTCTTTATCTGCTGCGACGACTTTCTTGTCAATTCCACCGATATCGCCAACCGTTCCATCTTGGTTAATGGTTCCTGTCCCTGCAATATGGCGTCCCTGACGAAGATCTGGATCAGCTACTTGAGTGTAGATGGCTAGGCTAAACATCATACCGGCACTTGGGCCACCGATGCCAGCTGTCGCAAACTGGACAGGAACATCGCCTTTGGCTTCAGTCCGGTCGATCAGGCTAATTCCGATTCCGTTTTTCCCATTGGTCAATTTGATGATCTTCCCATCTGCGGTCTTGGTTTGTCCATCCTCGATATAGGTCACCGAAACGGGATCGCCAATTTTTTGAGACCCAACATAGTCAATCAATTCTTTGGAACTCTTAAAGGTCTTGCCATTCACTCCGGTTACGGTATCCGCAATGTTCAAGACTCCTTTAAAGGTCGAGTCATCTGCTACCTGCATGACATAGACTCCTAGAAAGTCCATCTGGGTTTCTTTGCCAGCTGTCTTCAATCCTTGGTAGATGGCCATATTTTGCGAGGTTTCCATATAGAATTGGTTAATCCGCGTGAATTCTTGGCTCGAACTACCACCTGTCATATCCTTGGCCGAATAGATGTCTGTAAAAGGCGTTGCCCAGGCATAGATCAAATCAGCTGGAGTCGCTTCTTTCACTGCTACGGTCACAAAATCATAGGTTCCTGACTTGGTATCCGCTTTCCCATCAACAGTCATCACTGTCCGAATATCTTCGGCCGTTCCCGGCATCTCAATATAATAGGGAAGGCGAATCACAAAAGCAGCTAGCAAGAGGAGCAAGAAAAGAACTCCTGCAATCGGCCATCGGTATTCTTTCAACCGTCCTTTTTTCTTTTTAGGGGTCAAGCTTGGTTTATTCGCTTGGGTCATCTTTGATTTCCTCCATTACACTCTCTGGTACATACGGTGAGATATCCTGCTGAAAAGCCAGCAACTCTCGAATACGGGTGGAACTAATAGCCTGATAAGGAGGCTGGGCATAGAGATACATGGTCTCCAATTCAGGTGCCAACTGGTGATTAAAATAATCCATATTGGCTTCGTAAACCAAATCCTGTGCATTGCGCAAGCCTCGGATCAAGGTGATGACACCAAGATTGCGCGCCACAGTCACAGCCAATTCTTGAGTTGACGTCACAATTTCAACATTTTCCAAATGAGCCAAGGCCCCTTTCACCATGCGCACGCGCTGCTCAATGGAAAAAAGCCCGACTTTTTCCGAATTATAAAAAATTCCGACATAGACACGGTCAAACAAGCGACTCGCCCGCTCGATCAATTGCACATGCCCAATGGTAATCGGATCAAACGATCCTGTAAACAATCCACTTCTATCTGACATATACTGTTACCTTACTAATTCCATAGATTTTTTCTTTCCAGATTCCCACTTGTCCGATTTCCTCAGGAAGTTCTACATGTTTATCGGTTTCGCACACAATTAGGATATCCTCTGACAAGAGTTGACGCTCGCACAAGGTTTCGATATCGCGAACAATCTCTTCCTTGGCATAAGGAGGGTCCAAAAACACCAAATCAAAGGTGCCCGTTAGAAGCCCCAGGGCTTGCTTGGCCTCCATTTTTAGCAGTTGAAACCGTTCCTTTTCCTTAGTCATGGCAATATTAGCTGCCACAATTTCCTGCGCTCGACGATCTCTTTCCACTAGAACCGCCTCTGACATGCCTCGAGAGACTGCCTCGATAGAAAGGCCACCACTGCCTGCATAGAGGTCCAGCACTCTTCCACCATCAAAGTAAGGACCAATCATATTGAACATGGCCCCTCTGACCTTATCAGAAGTCGGCCTGGTTGTTTTTCCTTCAAGTGTTTTGAGGGGACGTCCCCCATAGGTTCCAGATACTATTTTCATAGGGACCATTATACCAAAAAAAATCAGAAAATTGCGATTTGATATGGTCAAGTGACATGTAAAAGAGCCGAGCGCTTTGCTCGACTCATTCTTTTCTTATAGGATATTTTCATATTCATCGCGGACAGATTGAGGCCAGACACTGGTTTGAACCTCACCGATATGTTTCTTACGAAGCAAGAACATGGCCAAACGAGATTGACCGATCCCTCCACCGATCGTAAGTGGGAAGAGACCATTTAATAAAGCTTTGTGCCACTCTAATTGAAGACGATCCTCGTCCCCTGTGATGGCTACTTGGCGACGAAGGGTTTCCTCATCGACACGGATTCCCATTGAAGATATCTCAAAGGCGGAACCTAAAACGTCGTTCCAGACGAGGATATCGCCATTCAAGCCCTTGTAGCCATTTTCAGATTCGGTTGTCCAGTCATCGTAGTCAGGTGCGCGTCCATCGTGTGGCTTACCATCTGCAAGCTCTCCACCAATCCCAATCAAAAAGACAGCTCCAAACTCTTTGGCAATGGCATTTTCACGCTCTTTTGGAGTTAAATCTGGATAGCGTTCCACCAATTCTTCTGTGTGAACGAAGGTAATTTGTTTTGGAAGAACTGATTCAATATCATATCGCGCTTCTACTGCTAGTTCTGTTAAGCGAATTGCCTTGTAGATTTTTTCAACCGTTTCTTTGAGGTAGGCGATGTTGCGTTGACCATTTGGAATGACTTTTTCCCAGTCCCATTGATCCACATAAACGGAGTGAATGGCGTCTAGTGAATCTTCATCTGGACGAAGAGCCTTCATATGGACGAAGAGGCCTTCGCCTTCGCCAAAACCAAAACGCGCCAAGGTATGGCGTTTCCATTTTGCAAGTGAATGCACGACTTCATAAGTCTCATCAGGGATTTGAAGGACCTTTACAGATACTGGATGTTCAATCCCAGAAAGGTTATCTTGCATCCCGTCATCGACCTTACTCAAAATTGGCCCTTGGACTTCAATGATGTCCAATTTATCTTTTAAATACTGCGTAAAGGTCGTTTTAACAAACGAAATTTCCTTTTGTTGATGGATAAAACTTTTTTTCATATAGTTCCTCATTTATAGACATTTTAGAATTGATTATACTCTTTTTTCAATCAAAATCAAGTCTTTTCATTCGTTTTCAACTGAATTTTTCTCTTGCAAAAAGGTTTCGTTTTTGATAAACTATATGTAACTTTTAAAACGTTACACAGGAGAACTGACATGTTTGATGCAAAAAAACTAAAAGAAAGACGCCTGGAAAAAGGCTTAACCCAAGCTGATGTCTACGAGGATCTCAAGATTTCTCGCAAGACTTACTCCAGTTGGGAGAATGGCTTGGCGGAGCCACACGAAAAAAATCTCAGGAGGTTGGCCAAGCGCCTCTCCGTTAAAGAGGACTACTTTATTAACAAAGACTCCGCACTCTACACCTACCCTTTATTAACCCCACCTCACCAAAAGAAAGTCGACCAATTGGCCAGCCAGTTATTGAAACAGCAGCAAAAAGTTGTTTCCTTAACGGCCTATAAGGTTCTTTCGATTGAGCTAGCAGCTGGTTTAGGACATACCTTTTATGACAATGAGACCGACTATGAAACCGTCTATTTCGACCAAGAAATCCAACACGACTTTGCCTCTTGGGTATCTGGAAATTCGATGGAACCTCTCTATCCTAACGGCTCTGTTGCCCTCATGAAGCAGACCGGATTTGACTACGATGGGGCGGTCTATGCCCTCATGTGGAACGGGAAGACCTATATCAAGAAAGTCTATCGGGAGGCTGAGGGATTGCGCCTAGAATCCATCAACCCTGACTACGATGATTTATTCGCTCCTTATGAAGACGAGCCAAAAATTGTTGGTATTGTGGTCGGGCATTTCCTACCGCTTGAGGTGTAAGTATGCTGTTTGATTATTCACGTGAGCCTCATTCGGATATTGTTTTTGTGGATATGAAAAGTTTTTATGCCAGCTGTGAATGTGTCCGTCTGGGGCTCAACCCCTTAACGACTTCTCTGTGTGTCATGAGCCGAAGCGACAATTCTGCTGGCCTGATTTTGGCGAGCTCTCCCGTTTTCAAACAGGTATTTGGCAAGAGGAATGTTAGCCGGAGCTACGACCTACCTTTTGATCTCAAGACTAGAAAATTTAATAGCTACGTTGCAAAAAAACAAGGACTACCAACAGATCCAACCTTTATCGCTTACATTGAATCCTGGGCCAAGAGGACCCTAATTGTGCCGCCACGCATGAATGCCTACATTCAGGTCAATATGGAGATTCAGAAGATTTTTCAAGAGTTTGCGGCACCGGATGATATTTTCCCTTACTCGATTGACGAAGGCTTTATCGATCTGACTTCTTCCTTAAATTATTTTATTCCAGATTCCTCCCTCTCGCGAAAGGAAAAACTGGACCTTCTTTCTGCCAGGATCCAAAAAAGGATCTGGCAGGAAACTGGAATCTATTCTACCATCGGCCTCAGCAACGCCAATCCCCTTCTTGCCAAGCTAGCCTTGGACAATGAAGCCAAGCATTGCCGAAATATGCGCTCCAATTGGTCTTACGAAGACGTAGAAAGCAAGGTCTGGAAACTGCCCCAGCTCACTGATTTTTGGGGCATTGGACGTCGCACTGAAAAACGATTGCAAGGAATCGGGATCACATCGATTAAAGAACTGGCTCAGGCTCATCCCGATCTCTTAAAGAAAGAATTCGGAGTCATGGGGCTGCAACTTTGGTTCCATGCCCATGGCATTGATGAAAGCAATGTCCACAAGCCTTATCGTCCGAAGTCACGAGGCATTGGCAACTCTCAAATCTTGCCCTATGACTACCATCTACAAGCTGACATTGAGCTGGTGTTTCGTGAGATGGCTGAACAGGTGGCTATCCGCTTGCGACGGAAAAAAAAGAAGACCCAGCTAGTCTCCATTCATGCCTCCTACTCCAAAATTGAGGGGCTTCCGTCCATTCATTGCCAGCAAAAGATTGAGCCCACTCAATCTACCAAGGTTTTATCCGATACGGTTCTGCGGCTTTTTCGCTCCAAGTACGAAGGCGGAGCCATTCGGCAGATTGGTGTTTTTTATGGAGAATTGGTCGAGGAGTCCCTCCAACTTTTTTCTCTCTTTGATAATCCGATAGCCCTAGAAAAAGAGGAAAAACTCCAGCAGACCATTGATCGCATTCGGGACCAATTTGGCTTTACCTCTCTTCAGAAAGGCTCCTCACTACTAGAAAACTCACGCGCCATTGCACGCAGTAAACTAACAGGCGGACATTCCGCAGGAGGCTTAGATGGATTAACATGATCGACCGTTCTTATCTCCCTTATCAATCCGCCCGCGAATTTCAAGACCGTGGCATGGCCAAATGGGCTGGCTTCTTTTTATCTGAGCACACAACTGCCTTGCATACCAAAGAAATCAACCGCAATCAACTCAACGTTCTTCCTCTTTCTGAGCAGATTCAGCTCCTCGAGCAGTCCTTTCAACAACAAACGCCGGTCTCGATCACAACTCTAGAAAGCAATCAATTTGCAACCTACACAGGTTCGATTCACACCTTATCTGCTTCTGAGGTCCTTCTCAAAAGCGAGGACCACTACCACCGGCTCCTTCTGACCTCTATCATTTTTATTGAATCTGAGGAAACAGCCTATGAAACCTATTCAGACTAAACACGAGTTACAATTTGATTATTTTTCGGATAATTACCACCAATTTGAGATGGACTTTTACAAGTGGGCCGCTACTTCTACACCGCTTGTATTTCTAGAAGACGATATTCTCCACTCTATGGCCGCAGGCCAGCGAAACTATTTTCGTCTTCACCATACTAAAAGTCGAGATCATCGAGACCATTATTTCTACTTTAAGGTTTCCACTCTTTCCCAATCACCCCTGACCCGTATTTACACTTATACAGGACATCACTTACAAAAGATAGATCCTCATCAGACAGATAAAAAGGATAGCTTGATTTGAGAAGCTATCCTTTTTCTTGATTTATGCTATTCACTACAGTCCGTACGAGTGATTAGAATCCATCCACGTTTGTGTAGATTTTTTGAACGTCCTCATCATCTTCAAGAACGCTGTAAAGTTTTTCAAAAGTTTCCAAATCTTCACCTGACAACTCAACTTCTGATTGAGGAATCATCGCCAGTTCAGTAACTTGGAATTCTTCCACACCTGATTCACGCAAAGCAACGATGGCTTTGTGAAGATCAGTTGGAGCAGTGTAGACTGTGATGGTTCCTTCTTCAGCTTCTACATCATCTACATCCACATCAGCTTCTAACAATTGCTCAAAAATAGCGTCCGCATCATCACCAGCAAATACGATGACACCTTTGTTATCAAAGAGGTAAGATACAGACCCTGAAGCGCCCATGTTTCCGCCGTTTTTACCAAAAGCAGATCTTACGTTAGCGGCTGTACGGTTGACGTTTGACGTCAAGGTATCAACGATCAACATTGAACCATTTGGTCCGAAGCCTTCGTAACGCCCTTCTGTAAAGGTTTCATCGGTGTTCCCTTTTGCCTTATCGATCGCTTTGTCAATCACGTGTTTTGGCACTTGCGCTTGTTTTGCACGGTCGATAACGAATTTCAAAGCAGTATTTGATTCTGGATCTGGTTCACCCTTTTTAGCAGCTACATAGATCTCAACACCAAATTTAGCATATACTTTTGAGTTGGCACCATCTTTGGCAGTTTTTTTGGCAACAATATTGGCCCATTTACGTCCCATGAGGATTCTCCTTAAATTTTTTCAAATTATTTTCAATCTTTTATATTATATCACAAATCATAAGACTTGGACTAGATTTTTCTATTATTAATGGGGAGATTTTATGGGAATTTTCTATGAGTGGGATACTTTAAAATAGCTATTCTAACCATCAAAAATCTCCTCTTTTAAAGACTTAATAATGATCTTTAAAAGAGAGAAAAGCGATACCTGACTCATCTAGCATATAAATCAGGCGATTTTCTGCATCAATCCGCCTTGACCACGCTCCTTGAAAGTCATATTTCAAGGGCTCAGGTTTGCCAATCCCTGCAAATGGATCCTTTTGAATCTCCTTAATCAAGCTATTAATTCGCTTCAGTGTTTTTTTGTCCTGACTTTGCCAGTAACAATAATCCTTCCAAGCATCTTCTATAAACTTGAGTAACATCCGTTACCCCTCAATCTCATGGAGTTGAACCTGACCAGCTCGGACTTCTGCCATGCCCCGCAAGACCTTATCCGACAATTCCTTGTTCTGGGCTAGTCTTAGGGTTTCTTGAATGCTATCCCACTCGCTCTTAGAGATGACCACAATATCTTCATCTGGATTCTTATTCACGACCGTCAAAGGCTCAAACTCATCGTTCACCTTCTTCATATAATCCTTCAAATGATTGCGGAATGTTGAATAAACGACTGCTTCCATTACCATACCTCATTCTACCTCTTTTCTTTTATTATACATGAAAAAGATAAACTTGTCAGGAACTTGTACAAGTTTATCCCTCTCCACCTAATTATTCGTAAAAAAAAAATCTACTGTCTAAAAAGATTTTTTAGACAGTAGATAAACACTGTTTCCGTACATCATAACGTTCTTGCCTTACGTGAATGTAGGCAGAGAAAATTTTACGTAAGACCATTTATTCTTCCACTCTCACGGGCACCCGACCCCAGATCTGCTCTGGCAATTGGGGATGGCCTAGCTGATACACCTGATCCGCTTGCTGGCTCAAAACATCCCAAGGTTCCTTACCAATCCGCGTTACCAAGTCCACTTGACCTTTTAGTGACTTGAGGTGGGACTGTCCTTTTTCAGTGAAACCCAAGACATGGATAGCGGTCGGCAAGATTTCTTCTCTCGCACTTACTAAAATATAAGTTAAAATGCGGCGCACACGCGCCTTGGTATAGCGCTTGGTTGCGACTTTCTCCACCAAGTCTTCCACAGAGCCAACACTTCGAACTGCATCTTTTAGCCGATTAGCCAGCTCTTCATTGACTTGAAAAATCTGTGTCAGATCCGGATGGGTTAGGATTTGATAACGAAGCAGTTGGTCATAATTTTCCCAAGACACCTGCGGAGCCGACTGAAAGAGTCGACTATTGGGCATGAATTTAGCGACAAAGTCCTGATCTTCCTTGTGTAGGCGTAGACTTGTAGCAGAAGCATAGGCCACTTCTTTTTCTTCTGAATGGTAGCCCGCACCCTGGCGTTGGATGGGCTTGAGCGAAATCCCCTTTCCAGCACAAGCCTTGGCATAAGCCAGCCCTAGAATATGATTGGGAGTATCCCCTGTGAACTCCACTCCAGCAAAGGTTTCCCACATTTTTTGGGTCTTTTGTGGATAGGATAAATCGTCAGGAAGACTTCGCAGGAAAGCTCCCATTTCCGCTTCTTTCTCCGAATAAACAGTCGCAATCGCTTGGTAATCTAAGATCTCTTCTGTCCCAAAGGTCAATTGATCAATTCCCAGACGAGATAAGATTTCCACCGCCCCCTTGGCAAAATGATCCGCCGACTGAACAGCCACGAGAAAGGGGAGTTCGACCACCAGGTCTGCTCCATTTTCCAAAGCCATCTGGGTCCGTGTCCACTTGTCTACAATGGCAGGCTCGCCACGTTGGACAAAATTGCCGGACATGGCAACAATCTTCAAGCCCTCTGCTTGTTCCAATAGGTACTTGTGCCCATTGTGAAAAGGATTAAATTCTGCAATAATACCTGTAACTGTCATGCTGGCCTACTTCTGTGCTACAAAAAACCATCGTTTGCTGGTCTTTGTTGGCTCTTTGTCTTCAAAGTCTGCGAAGAGTTTAAAGGATTTAAAGCCAGCTTGCTCTAGTAAAATATCATAGGTCAAGACTTCATAGGTCCGCTCTTCATGGACTTCATCGTGCCGACTAAAGCTGCCATCCTCTTCTTGGACAAAGAAGGTCAGCTCATGGACGATCGAGTGAGGGGCTTCATCCTCATAGGTATCCCAGAGCATGGCAAAATCTTCCGCATTTTCATGGTAAGAATAGCCCGGGAAAACCTCATCCGTCTGGTAGGTCGAATGGACATCAAAGATAAAGACCCCGTCTTCATTAAGGGCATTGTAGACTTCTTTGAAAACATCTCCCACTTCCACCTCGTCCTGCATATAGCAGATGGAATCCGAATAGCAAGTCACAAAATCGTAGGTACCCGTTTGCGACAGGTCCAGCATATTGCCCTCAATAAAATCAATCTTTTGCTTGGCTGAAGCCGCTCTTTTTTCAGCAATTTTCAGCATATCAGCACTCAAGTCTAATCCTGTTACGTCAAAGCCAGCTTGGGAAAAGCGGACAGACTGAATCCCTGTCCCACATGCCAATTCCAGTAATTTTTTCTTATCTTTTGTCTTTGGGAGATGACGGAGGGAGAAAGCCGTCCACAAATCGTAAAGACTATCATCCATGACCGCATCATAGACCGCTGCAAACGTTTCATAAGTCGCCATATTCATGATACCAAGTCCGCCCGTAATCCGATAGAAAATTAGGGGAGTGAGACAGATCGAGTTTTCTTAGAAAATTCGGTCGTTGTCTCACCCCCGCAAGGCTGATTAGGTACTCTTCCGAGCTTAAAAAGCGAATGAAGAGTCCAATCAGCTACTGCGTCAAACAATAAATTTTATAGTTAACAATTTGACATAGCCCTATCTATTTTCCGAGGATTACAGGACGGGTTCAAATCCTTTCTAAGATACAAAGAGCCTTAAAAGCAAAGAGAAAATAGGAAACTTTCTGCCTATCGTCAGCTACAAAGGAAGTTACTCTTTTTCTCACAGTTTTTAGCTCGTGTTCCGTTACCAAACTAACTTAACACGAGGCCCTATCCTTTCTTTCCATAGAATTTCAATTTAACCAACAAAACTCAGTTGCTACCAACTGAGTTTACCTGCTTATGCTAAGGCTACTGAAAGATCGACAGCACTTGCTTCGTGCCATAGCTTTTCTAGGTTATAGTGGGCACGCATTTCTTCTGAGAAGACATGGACCACTACACCACCTAAGTCAAGAAGGACCCAACCTCCTGCTGAGTCACCTTCGACGTGGCTGGCATTGCCACCAGCTTCAACGACCTTCTCGCGAATATTTTCAGCGATCGCTTCCAACTGACGGCTGTTCATAGAGCTTGCGATAACAAAGTAATCCGTCACGCTGGTCAAGCTTTGAACATCCAAAGCCACAATGTCTTCTGCACGTTTTTCATCAGCCGCTTTAACAACAAGTTCAAGTAGTTCTTTTTCTTTCATTTAATCCTCTTTCTTTAAAAAATTGTTTTGTAGTCTAAGACATCCGCAAAACGTTCTGCCCAAATATTTTCATAAAATTCATTGAGGGTGTCTGCTGGGATATCCTCTCCATCAAAAGTTGTGACAGCTCCTTCTGGAACGACCAGCTTATAGCCGTATTCAAATCCCACTTTGATGGATGTATCGACACAATATTCTGTCTGCATGCCACACAGGACCAGTTGTTCAACCCCTCGTTGATCCAAGTATTCTTTTAATCCTGTCTCTTTAAACATGCTATTGTATCGCTTCTGAAATACCTTTTCATTCTCCTGTCTCTTCAACAGGGGCGATAACTGCCAATCTTCTGAAGTTAAAGCCTCTGGCGTTTCAATATGCTGCATGTAAATGATTTCAATCTGCTGTTTTCTAGCCTGTTCTTGTAAATAAGCAATCTTCTCTAAGAGCTTTTCTGTCTCAAAACCTGTTTCCACGAGGATATTTTGAACATCAATAATGATTAAAGCTGTTTTCACTCACTGCTCCTCTTTCAAATACTTCACAAAGGCATTGTAGGTATCAAGGGTTTGGGGATAAATCGGCAATCCTTGGTGAGCCAGGTGTTCGACTGTGCGAGCCGTTTCATAGGCCACGGCACGATCCAAGGAGACTTGAGCGATTTCCCGCGCTTGCTCTACCCCAGGGAAATCCCGATTGTGTTCAATATAATCTGCCACATAGACAATCTTGTCTAAGGTTGACATCTGTCCACTCCCAACCGTATGAATCTCAATACTGCGAAGAATGGCTGGATCTGTCAGTCCGAGATCTTCTTGGATCTTATAAATCCCGACCATTCCATGCCAGACATTATTCCCCCAGTTTTTTAATGCTGGATCCAACTCATAACGATCGATCAAGTCTAGAAATTCCTGATCCGATAATTTCTTGGCATAGTCATGTAAGAGACCTGCTAGGCCAGCTTGCTCTTCATCAGCCCCATAGCGTTTGGCTAAATCTCGCGCAGCCTTCTCGACCCCTAAACAGTGGGTTAGTCGCTTTTCTGGCAGAATTTGACGCATCTTTTCAAGCAAGACCTTACGAGAAAAGCCGAGGTAATTTTCATAGGTCATTGATACAATCCTTCTTTCTTGATGTAGTCCAAGACTGGTTTTGGCAACATAAAATTCGGCGTCCGGCCTTTGGCTACAAAATCACGCACCATACTAGAGGAGATGTCCATTAGAGGAACGTCCACCCAGATCACCGGATAAGAAGTCCCCGCCTTATAGCGTGGCCGCTGGACCCCGACAAATTGCACAATCTCCACCAATTCATCAATGCGGTGCCATTTGGGTAAATAATCCACCATATCTGCACCAATAATAAAGTAATAATCTGTGTCTGGATCGCGTTCATTGAGCAAGAGCATGGTGTCGTAGGTATAGGAAATTCCTTTGCGTTCTAGCTCGATCGTCTCAATTTCCAGACCTTCAATGCCTTCAATCGCTAATTCCAGCATCTTAAGGCGATGGTGCTCTGCAATCGTCCCCTTGGCATCGACATGCGGTGGTAAATACTCAGGCATCAAGAGCACCTTATCTAACCCTAATTGTTGGCGCACTTGATCCGCAACGACCAAATGGGCATTGTGGACCGGATTGAAATTCCCACCCAAAATACCAACTTGTTTGCGTTTCTTGTTTTTGATCTCTGGCTCTAACTCTACCTTGGTAAAGGGAGTCAATAGTTCAATTGCCATAGGTTTGCTCTCCTCGATGTCTTAAATTTCTTTTACCTTCGCTGAAATTTTACGATTTTCTTTTTTACTCGATTGTTTGAACAAGATGAGAATCCGACCAATCTTTTGGACCGTTTCCACACCGATTTCTTCTTCCAAGATTTCTGCTACTTCATGGATATTCTCATCCGTATTTTGAAGAAGGGTCACCTTGATCAGTTCACGCGCATCAAGCGCTTGACGCACACTGGTTTTGATTTGGTCATTAAGCCCATTTTTCCCAATTTGGATAATGGGTTTGAGGCTATGGGCTTGGCTATTGAGGAAAGCCCGTTGTTTGGATGTTAATGTCATGTTTTTACTTCCTTATTTTTTGATCGTTATTTTAAGTGGTGGGGACGGCCGGAACTAATTTTTCAAAGATCTCATCTTTGAAAAATGGATTTCCTTACCTCAAAATGGAGCCTTGGTCTCCGTTTTGCCCTTGCCAATCGATCGATTGGCAACTACACCACGGCAATAACGATCCCTATTTGAGCTCACTTCGTTCGCTCTTCAATTTCATTCTATTTCATATTTTTAAATAATAGCTTTGCGGGTGACGACGGCGACGCCTTCTGGTGCCCACACAGCTACTTTTGCTTCCCCATTGACGCGGATCCAGCCGAGTCCGGAGATGACGAGGTCTGTCTTGTCCTTAATCGTGAATACATGCTCAACCAAAGACGGAAAATCTTCTTTTTCCTTGCTGTTAGGAGGTGTTAGTAAGCCACCGACATGCTTGTCATAAAAGGCCGTCGCTCCTTCGAGTTTGGTCCGATGAAGCTTGAGTTCGTTATCAAAGAAGGCGGTGAAACCTTGCTTTTCTCCCTTGATAAAGTCAAAGCGTCCCAAGCCGCCCAAGAAGAGGGTTTGCTCTGGATTGAGCTGGTAGGTCTTGGGCTTGATTTCCTTTTTAGGGCTGACATACTTGAGGTTTTTCGCCGTCAAGTAGTGAGCCATCTGGTGGCGATGGATAATCCCTGGTGTATCGTAGATGTAGGAACCATCATCCAATGGGATTTCGATCTTGTCCAGTGTCGTCCCTGGGAAGCGAGAAGTCGTGATAATATCCTTATCCCCAGTGATTTCTTGGATGATGGCATTAATGAGGGTCGATTTCCCAACATTGGTCACACCCACCACATAAACATCACGGCCTTTGCAGTACTGCTCGATCTTTTCCATCAAGTCCTTGATCGCACTCTTGTTTTGGGCAGAGGTGAGGACCACATCGACAGGACGCATCCCTTCTTCGTGGGCCCGCTCCATCAACCAGTGGGTCACCTTGCTATCCTTGACAGACTTGGGCAAAATGTCTTTTTTGTTTCCGACCAAGAGGACATCGTTTCCTGCTACAAAGCGTGGTAGGCCAGGGATAACCGATCCATTAAAGTCAAAAATATCCACTACATTGACCACGAGAGCATCACTATCACCTACTTCGTGAAGGAGCTTTAGGAAATCATCATCTGTCAGATGCACATCTGTGATTTCATTGTAGTGACGTAGACGGAAACAGCGTTGACAATAGACTTCGCCTGTTTCCAAGCCCTTTTCAAGAGCTGATTGGGGGGTATAGCCTAGCTCCTCTTTGTTTTCTGTCTGAATGGGCGCTCCACAGCCAATACAGAATAATTCTTCCATCCTTAAATTCCTTTTTTATATACAATCGGACCATATTTTTCGGCCATTTGCTTCATGACACGGCGTTCACGCGCCCGGTTGATCTGGGTCTTGATGGAGTCATGCTCGACCAAAGGCTTGACCAAAATCGAACGAATACCCGCCCGATGGGCAGCCCGTATATCCGTCATCAGTTGATCTCCAACCATGACCACTTCATTTTTTTCATAGTGGAAACGTTTGAGGGCACGATCAATCCCAAAAGTAAAGGGTTTGAGCGACCAAGCTTCATAGTCAATATCAAATTTCTCAACCGCGCGCTTGACCCGTTTGGGACTATTATTGGATACCACGATAACCCGAATCCCCCCATCACGAAGGTCATGCAACCACTGGCGCATCTCTGGAGTTCCATCCGGATTATTCCAAGCAATCAAGGTGTTATCCAAATCCACGAGGACTGCCTTGATGCTCTGTTTTTTCAAGTCTGCAACGGTGAGATCATAGGCTGCTTCCACCGCAAAATCTGGTTTGTAATTTTCGATTGACACGTTTTTCTCCATTTTTTATACTCCTTTCATTGTAGCATAAAAAGACCCATTTTGCACTCGCTTCACGACTAAAACAGCGACAGACTCCTATCAGGTCAATTTCACTTCTCAAAAAATAGACAAAATCCTTACAAAATTCCAAAAACATGGTATAGTAGAAGAAAAAGAACTCGGAATTTTTTTATGAAACAAACAACCTTAAAAGAAGTGTCTCCTCTTCTCCAGCGCATCATTAATTGGTCCTCCATCATTGGAGCTCTTGGGACCTTGGCCTTTTGTATCTGGGCCTACTTTGCTGGCATTCTTCAATCCAAAGAAACCCTGTCGGCCTTTATTTTGCAGGCTGGTGTCTTCGGGCCTCCTCTTTTTATCTTTCTCCAAATTCTCCAGACGGTGGTGCCTATTATTCCAGGCGCCCTCACCTCTGTAGCAGGTGTCTTCATCTACGGCCATATTATCGGGACCATCTACAATTACATCGGGATCGTGATTGGCTGTGCCATTATCTTCCACCTCGCGAGAATGTACGGGCCTAAGTTTGTCCAGTCTATGGTCAGCCAGAAGACTTACGACAAGTACATTAGCTGGCTCAATGAAGGCAAGCGGTTCGATCGCTTCTTTATCTTCATGATGATCTGGCCAGTTAGTCCTGCCGACTTCCTCTGTATGCTGGCAGGTCTGACCAATATGACCTTCAAACGCTACATGACCATCATCATCCTCTGCAAACCCATCACCCTGGTCATCTACACCTACGGCCTGACCTATATCATCGATTATTTCTGGAAAATAGTCTAAAGCATGACACCACCTCCTAAAGACTAGGAGGTGGTGTTTTTGTAGTCCTATGAATAGTTTATTACTCTCTATTTCGCAACCCAACCAATCGCATCTGCCGGAGGATTGTCCACATCAATCCAGATGAAATCAATGCCGATTTCACCGTTTTTGAATTTGGAAAGACGGATACCATTGATTTCTAGTTGAGAAAGTTTCTTACCAGTTAAAATCTCTCTGTCTTTTAACTGAAAGACCCCACGAAGAATCCAATTGCCAAGTATTTCTTGCTTATCAGTTGATTGAATGGCCTTCCCAGCTTCTTGGTTGATATAGGCTGTAATCACATCACCTGATGATAAAAATCGTAGCTTAAAGGTCCGTTCTTCTTTTGGGAGCACAAGTTTACTTGTACCTGGCTCAAACCTTCCAATATCTTTACCAAAAAAGTCTGGACGCTCCTCATGAAAATGTTTGGAGTCTGGAAGAGGAATATACACTTCACTGACTGGACGATACACCAGCTGTTCAATTTCTTTGATTAGTTTTTCATTCCCCGTCTCGTGTACAAAGCGAATCAAGTCCTCACGAATGGACTTCATCTGGGCTTTTTCTTCCTTGGTAGACCATTTTTTCAAGAGAATTTCTTCTAAAGAAAATGTCACAAAGGCTAGTTCTTCTGGAGCGAGACTGTCTTTAAATTTTTCCTGAATCTTTAAAATCCGTGGCAAGCGATCCTTCTTGGCCAACTTTGATCCACCATTAAAAGCATTAAAGCCAGAATTTTCTTCTACATTTCCATGCTTATCTGTGATCACCCACGACACCGTCTCAAGAATCTCCGAATCACTTTTTTCTGAGGTCAATAAGTGAAGGTGTTCAAAGAGATAAAAGGGATCTTCAACATAATTTACATCCCAAGTATCAACCACAATCTCCTTATTCCTAAAGGTCATATGGAGCTGACTATCTGCAGCCGTGTATTTGTAATCATGATGGCCATCTGTGAAACGAAAATTTGTCGGATTATTCTTGGTCGTGGATCCCAGAATCTTGAGATGGTCTAGATCAACAGGCAGATAAGTTGTCTCTCCTACATGGATCTGAGGCTTGTGTCCCTTCGAAGTCGGCATCAAGACATGATAGACGGCTTCTACATGACTAGAATCAGAATGAAACCCCTTTATGAGTGCTTTGGATGATTCAATCCGTTGATTTCGTAACGTCGCAATCTCACGGGCCAGTTTTTCATAGCGGGCATCATTTTCTTTATCAGCTGTTTCCTTGTCCGGTGAAATCTCAGCGTGAAATCGAATTTCACTCAATAGCTCATTCCAAGACTGTGAATCTTTCTTGAACTGAGCAATCTTTTGATCCCCTGAATCCAAACCAAAGGATTTAATCCCAACCAAATACTTATGTTGCTCATCAACGACAAGCGAAGCATCATAGGAGGTATTGGCAATATCCTCACCAACAGCATGAAAAGCCTTTTGGAAAACAGTCTCTTGGAATTTTGAATTAACAATCGGAGCGACATAGCTTTCTCGATCATCAGAATCTTCACCTTCTGCTTTCTGAGAAAAGGCCTCACTCAGACTAGCAAAGTTGGTAATGAGAGTCTTGTATTTTTCTTTCTGTTCTTGTTTTAGGTGTTCCCACATGAATCAATCCTCACTTCTTATTTAAGTATATCAAAAGAAGACTAGTTTTTCACTAGTCCCCCTACTTATATAATTCGTTAAATAATGCTGTAAAATTCAAAATTCCCACGTTTTTTTACCAATCTGAAATAATCTTCGTCTGATAAAATAGCAAGACCATCCTCATAGGAGGCGACCTTCTTCTCTGCCTCCTCATAAGTGGAGACAAAATCTTTCACATAAGACTGACCTTCAAACTGGCCATTCATCTTGGTATAGATAATGGCGAATTTTCCTGAGCGATCCAGTTGAGACTGCCCTTGGCTTTCATTTAAAGCCTTGGCAACATTTTCCGCGATGCGTTTAATCACGGGAACAACCACGCTATTTCCAGCTTGCTTGTAGAGCTGACCATTGGAAACCTCTTCTGGAATTTTAAAGGATTTAGGATATCCTTGAACGTTAAATGTTTCTTTTGGTGTCAACTTACGAATCTCACCACTGTCTGTCAAGATCAATGGAACATTGTGTCCACCCGTTCCCATATTGGCTGTTAAGGTTGGGACAACACCGTTTTTATTTTCTCGAACATATTGGCGACGCCATTGGTAAACCGTATCTTGACTAGTCACATTGGCCTTGAGATCTGCGTAGAAATTCTGCTTGCCTTCTCGATAATAGTAGGCCTCATCTGGTTTGGCACCAAAATCAATAACATTAGCCAAGGTCGTTGTTAGTTTGATTTCCTCTGGGAATTCAAATAGGTCGTAGGCTTCTTTAGTATCAAAACCAACTATGTAGATCCGTTCACGATTTTGTGGGATATTTCCGTAATCTTTCCCGTTAAGAACCTTCCACTTGATGAAGTAGTTGTTCTCGGTCAAGGCTTCACGAATAACCTTGAAAGTATTGCCGTGATCATGACCAACCATGTTTTTGACGTTTTCAATGAAAATGGCACGAGGTTTACGCCCCTCAATCATTCGAAGCAATTCGAAGAAAAGATCGCCACGATCATCATCAAATCCCTTGCGATAACCCGCAATACTAAAGGCCTGACAAGGAAATCCTCCCATAATCACATCCACACGCTCAGCTGGAATTTCTTCCGGCTGCACCGTATGAATATCACGACTATCTAAATAAGTATTTGGATAATTTAAACGATAAGTCTGACGTGCATACTTATCAAATTCATTGGCATACACCACTCTGAACTCGTTGGTCTGTTCAAATCCCAACTCAATTCCCCCAACACCTGAGAAGAAGGCTGCAATATTGTACTTCTCAGAGCGGTTCGAACTTACAGAATTTATCATGTAGTTACCTGCTTTCTAAAATATTGACTAACTATTTCAGTGTATCATTTTAAACAAATGCAAATCAATTGTATAGATTCTTAGAAATTATAAAAATCCCCTTTACTCTATTGCTAGATTACAAATTTTAAAATCTAAAAAATCATCAGTTATTGATTGAACTAACTAATCTTAGTTTAAGATGTTATTTATAAAATGTATAAATACTCGTTTATTTTAGCAGATGATAATTCTTCACTAAAAAAAATATATTCTATTCCTTTTTTTGAACTTCCCGCACTGTAGTTTAATTGATAAGAGAAATGCTCAAAGCTCGAATACATGTTCTGGATTTCTTCGTGAAAATCATAAGTAAGAATCCATTTATGGCTACTCATGTATTTATCAATTGTATCTCGTAATTCTAAGTGATCTATGTATTCATAAAAATTTGTATACAATTGCTTTCCTTTAACAAAATATGGAGGATCAAAAAAGGTTAGAGAACGTTTTGTGCGTCTAATATTATTTTTGATAAATTCAATGGCATCTAAATTATACAAGCCAATTTTATTTTTATTTTTAGCAATTAATTCAATTTTATTTACTAATACTTCCGTATTATATCGACAATTCATTTTATAATTGCCTATTTGATTTCTACCACCTATAGGGCCCGCCTGGATTATACCTGAACGATTTGTTCTATTTAAATAAAATGTAGAAAAACCTAATGTAAGTAGGTCAGCATTTTCTTTATTTTTTTGAATCTCCTGCTGTCTATCCCATTCTTCAATTGAAAATTCTGCTTCCCTTACTCTTTTTATAAAAGCTTCAGTATCATGTAAAATGGAGAACCACATTGCATAGATGGATCTATCAAAATCATTTAACATTATTCTTTTTACATTGTTATTAAGCAACAGTTTTAATGCTACTGCAGCTCCACCACAAAACGGTTCTATATAGGTATCAATATTGTTATTCTCTACCAGATATTTAACGTATTGATAAGTCTTGTTTTTTCCTCCAGGATAGCGTAACGGGCTAAAGTTATCCATTGTTTACTCCTTCTGATAGTCTATTAAAAACAACAGAGAAATACTTTTGATATTTGCTACAAGTGGTTTTAATATCAATGGAACTTATAGTGGTCCCGTAATCATGAATTAAACCATTTAATGTTTCTATATCATTATTATTTTTTAATGCCTTTACTTCCTCTTTATTCAATGATCCTTTATCAGATAAATGTCCCTTAACTGTGGTAATGAGTGAGGATAAATTATCAGCAGGCTTCTTGATTGAGAATAAGTCTATGTAAGCTTTAGTAGTATATTCCATTAACGCACGAAGTAAAAATGCAATTATGATATATTCGTCGTTACTATGTGATAAAGAGTTGTATTTTTGTAAATTTCTTATCACTCCACAAATCTTAAAATACTTAGGATTAGATGATAATTTTGATAAAGACTCATCATACCACTGTTGGTTAAATAAAACTTGATATTCCTGCTGCTGATTATTAATTGCTACATTTAAACATATTGGAAAATGTTTAGTTTGTCCATTATATTTAACATCGATAGTGTACGTCCCATTTTCAGAAATAGAATCTATAATATTATCTTTAATTACGATGTTTTGATGATTACAACTAATTAAAAGCCTAGAATACTCTGAACTTTGTCTTGAAACTTTATTATTTTTATCATCTAGCAAGTCAATATTATCAGCTAAATCATGATTTTCTCGTTGTATAGTAACTGATTGCTTGGGAACAAAGAATTTATACTTTGTTTCTTGATTTTGTGTGTCATTATAATTCGTGGTATTCTCATGCGTATCATTTGCTGGTAAGTGAAGAGCCTCTTTACTATCTCCCACACTATCTTCAGTAGTTTTTATATCATTACTTATGGGATTATTTTTTGATGACTCTTCATTAGAACCTTCAGTTTTTTCAGATTCTTTATATTCCTTAATTTTGTCAGCTAAACCTGGTATTACTTTGTCACGTTTGACAATTTCATTCCATTGTCCTTGTACACTAAATACCCGTGTATCTAATTTTTTATCAATCCAAACTGCTTTACCTAGTAATCCTAATATTTCATGATAGACTTTTTCATTTTTTGCTACAACTTGAAATTCATCATTAAACTCAAGTTTTAACTCTTTAATCAATGGTCTTAAAACTCTCGATACAAGAACATCTGTATCTAAATGTGTTAATTTTTCCAAATCGGACTTATAAATTTGGGTTGCATTATAAACTGAAGTTAAATAATTTAGTTGTTGAATAGCATTTTTTATCGCAACTTTTCCTTCTGGAGTAATAATTTTAATATTATCTAAAGCTTTATCACTTGATAATCCCTTTTCCTTATATTGGGTATAAAGATTGTGGTAAAACACCCTTTTATCTGTCGCACTCCATGTCTTAATCCCATCAATATGTTTTGCACTAATTTTAAAAAGCGCTTCGTCTTTAGTATCTTCTTCTATTACATCACAACTAACTTCAAAATCACTTAGATTCAGATTTAATTGTTTAAGTTTATTTCTTTCTGAACTTGTTAATAGAGATGAATACTGAAACAAAATTTTCAGCGAAGCAATTCTTCGATTACCTTCTAATACAATATAATTAATCTTTCCAGCATTTTTGCTTTTTAAAACGATAATACGTTCACCTATTGTGTTATACCCGTTTTCTCCAATTTGAAATGCAAGTTCTTTAATCTATTCAAATTTAATCAAATATCTAATTATATCTTCCTCAGTATTAAAATCAAACATTGAAAATCTCGGATTATTGAAATCTAGATTAATATTCAAAGGATTTAAGACAACGGTATCAAACATAGCCATTCCTCTCACAACTGATTAAATTATACATGTTATTATACCACAAAAACACGTTTTAGCACCGTGTTTCTGTGTTTATCTCACCAACATCTTGATCTCATCAATACGCGCCACGATCGTATCATATTTGGCTTGGTAGTCGGTTTATTTGTCACGTTCTTTTTGAACGACTTCTGGTTTGTCATTGGCGACAAAGCGTTCGTTAGAGAGCTTTTTACCAGCCATATCCAGTTCTTTTTGCCATTTTATCTATAAAGGTTTCCATCCTATTCTCCTTAAGCCCTTTTCTAAGACTCATTTTAACAAGAAAAATATAGTTTGTATAGATGCGTAAAAATAAGGCTAAAAAAGTATCCAACCTTTGATAGATCTGTAAAACTGCATGACACATACTTAAAATACTGATGTATGTGAAAAAGAAAATATTTCTCTCAAACATCAAAGAGGCTGGGACAAAAGTCCTAGCCTCTCAATTGTCTTTGGATTGTCGAGCAA
>OFDA01000145.1_pt1 | contig 47294 bp, 33 predicted proteins | sample 1520921 | NCBI WGS metagenome assembly OFDA01 (sample SAMEA2699028, study PRJEB24076) | metagenome
AGCTGGCCTTGGCCCACGAGCACGTGCATGTCCTGGCCCAGGCCGGCCTCCGAAAGCAGATCTTGAATATCGGCCAGGCGCGCCGGGGAGCCGTTAATCTCGTACTCGCTGCCGCCGGAACGGAACATGGTGCGCGAAATCTGCACCCGATCAGCGGGAATGCTGAGGGTGCCGTCCGAATTGTCGAAGGTCAGCGTCACCTTGGCGCGACCCAGGGGTGCACGCTGGGCGCCGTCGCCCGAACCAGCCTCGCCGGAGCCCGCAAAGATAACGTCCTTCATGCTGCCGCCGCGCAGGCTCTTGGGGCCCTGCTCGCCCATGACCCAGGCGAGCGCATCCAGCACGTTGGATTTGCCGGAGCCGTTCGGGCCCACGACAGCGTTAATGCCGGGGGCGAACTCGAAGGTCGTGGCCGAGGCGAAAGACTTGAACCCGCGCAGGGTCAGCGACATCAGGTGCACAAGGGGCCTTTCTGCAGAAGAAGGTGCCGGAATCGGGGCGCCGCCGTGGTGAAGCCCGCAGGGTCAAATCTGCAGGTCGAGCCTTTCCGGTGTACGGGCGGCATCCCTCTAGTGTACGCGGTGCGAGACCCGCCCGGGGCTTACGCGCGCGGTGAACGGGGCCGCCCAGAACAGGAAATAGGTGGGGGTCTCCTCCGGGCCATGCGGTACATTGGAAGGAAGCATATGACATCTGCGGGGAAGCAGCACGCCTCCCCGCTTTTATGTACGCACCCACTGACTTCTACCTCAAAGGCCCACATTGTTGAATGCATCCGCCGATAAGGTCGGCACGAACTCTGACATTCGCCACTCCAACGCTACGCTGCTCTCCATCGCCCACGAGCTGCCTCCGGAAGTCGTCACGAGCGACTACTTCGATGAGCAGCTGGCCCAAACCTATAAGCGTCTGCGCATGCCGAAGGGTCTGCTGGAGCGCCTTGCCGGCATTAGCACCCGCCGCGGCTGGGCCGAGGGCCAGACCTTCGAGGACGGCGTGGTCGCCGCCGCTGAAAAGGCTATCGAAGAGGCGGGTATTGACCGTAACCAGATTGGCCTGCTGATTAACGCTTCGGTGACTCGCGATAACTTTGAGCCCGCCGTTTCGGTGGGTGTGCACGACCGTCTGAATTTGCCGCGTCACGCCCTGAACTTCGATATTACGAACGCCTGCCTGGGCTTTGTGAACGCGATGACTGTCGCCTCCACCATGATTGATGCGGGCGCTATCGACTACGCCCTCATCGTGGCCGGCGAGGATCCTTCCCCGTGGCACCGTACCGCGGTGCGCATCCTGAATAACCCCGATTCGACCCGCGAGGACGTGCTGGCTCAGTTCGCGACCCTGACCCTCGGTTCGGGTGCGGCGGCGGCCGTGATTGGTCGCGCCGACCGCCACCCGGAGGGTCACCGCATCATCGGTTCTGTGTCTCGCGCGGGCACCGAGCACCGCAACCTGTGCATCGGCGGCGAAGCCGATCAGGGCATGAACACTGATGCTGAGGGCCTGCTTAAGCACGGCCTGGAGCTGGTGGCGCAGGCCTGGGAGCAGGCGCATCAGGACGGCTGGGAGTGGAACGACATGACCTCCTATGTGACTCACCAGATTTCGAACGCCCACACGAACGCCATTATTGAGGCGGTCGGTATTAAGCGCGAGCGTATCCCCATGACTTTCCCGAAGTGGGGCAATGTGGCTGCGGCGGCTCTGCCGATGACTCTCGCCGAGTGCGCCCCGACCTACAAGGAAGGCGATCGTATTCTGTGCATGGGTGTGGGTTCTGGCCTGAACACCGCCCTGCTTGAGATTCAGTGGTAGCCCGTTAGCCGGCAACCCGTTAGCTTTTGCGGTAGACATTCACCGATTCAATCCGGAAGGATTCCCAGCATGCGCCATTTGAACTTCCCTAAGACTCAGCCTCCCTACAACCCGGAGGAATGGGCGGGCGTGAACCCGCGCTACTCCCACCTTCTGGAGGTGCCCACCACCGCCCCCATTGAGCTGCGGGCGCAGCAGGCTGGCGCGCGCCGCTGGCACTACCTGGATAACCTTCCGGTGCTGGTCGAGCAAGGTTTGGAGCCGATTGGAACGATTCTGTGCGTGCACGGTAACCCGACCTGGTCGTACCTGTGGCGTACCGTGCTGGATGCGGGCGTGAACGAGCGCGCCCCGTGGCGTGTTGTGGCGGTTGATCAGATTGATATGGGTTATTCGGAGCGCACCCACCTGGATTTGGAGGGTGAGCGCCGCAGCCTGACTGACCGTATCGCTGACCTGGGAGACTTCACGAAGGCGCTCGGTCTGGATGAGACCGATAAGCCGGTCGTGACCCTCGCCCATGACTGGGGTGGCTTGGTGTCCTTTGGTTGGGCGCTGGAGCATCGTGAGATCCTTTCAGGCGTGATGCTGACGAACACTGCGGTCTATCATGACGGCATTGAGAATATCCCTGCCGCTCTGCGCCTGGCGTTGGGAGTGCACGAGTGGGGTACCCACGATTCGACCGCGTTTATTGATGTGACCCTGGGTCTGGCTCAGAATGAGGGCCGCCTGCCCGCGCCGGGTTCTGCCGGTGCCGGGGCGATTGATGGCGCCCTGCCGCAGCCGGTGGGCAAGCAGCCTAAGCGCCTGTACCCGAGCCCGCTGAACGAGGCGATTTACCGCACCTACCGCGCCCCCTACGCCCACCCGGCCTGGCGCGAGGGCGTGCGCAACTTCGTGGGCGACATTCCGACCGGCACCGACGTGCCCTCGTACGCGCCCATGCAGCGCATTGCCGAGCAGATTCGCGACTTGGACGTGCCCGCGTTCTTCCAGTGGGGCACGAAGGATCCGGTGTTCCAGCGCCGCTACCTCTTCGACCTGATGGAACGCATGCCGCAGGCTAAGGTGCACCGCTACGAGAAGGCTTCGCACCTGGTGGCCGAGGATTACGATATCGCCGCGCCGATTATGTCCTGGCTCGCGCAGACCTTTGGAACCCGCGGCGAGGACGGTTCCCTGGTTCCGGCGCGCAACGCTGAGGCCGAGCACCGCGCCGCCCGCGCGCGCCGCCACGGCCTGGACGCCGAAACCACGGCGGGAGCTGCCGGCGAGGGTACCGTTGCTGAGGGCACTGTTCCCGAGGCATTCCGCCCCATGCTCGCGGCCCTCACTGAGCGCGCCGACGACACCTCCGTGGCCGTGGTGGACATGGACCCCAAGGGCGATGGCACCACAGTGAGCGTGACCCTCACCTGGGCCGAGCTGAACCGCCAGGTCAACGCCGCCGCGGCCCGCCTTCACGCCCTGGGCGTGCGCCCGGGCGACCGCGTGAACCTCATGGTGCCGCCCGGTGCACGCCTGACCACCCTGATTTACGCCTGCCTGAAGCTCGGCGCGGTCATCGTCGTGGCCGACACCGGCCTGGGCTTGGCGGGCCTGACCCGCGCGCTGAAGGGCGCCAACCCGAGCTTCCTGATCGGTATTCCCGCCGCGTTGACCGCCGCCCGCACCCTGCTCTGGCCGGGCAAGCGCATCTCGGTGGAGCCGCTGGGCGCCGCGCAGGAGAAGCTGCTGGGCGTATCCGGTTCCGTGTTCGCCGCCTCCGCCGAGGGACGACTCGGCGAGCCCATCCCCACCCCGACCGTGGTGGAGTTCCCCTCCCCCGTGCCGGATGCTGATGCGGCGGTGCTGTACACCTCCGGTTCGACCGGCCCGGCTAAGGGTGTGGTGTACACGCAGCGTCAGCTGGCGGGTATGCGCGACGCCATTGCGAACACCTACGGTTTTGCGCCCGGTAGCGGTCTGGTTGCCGGTTTTGCGCCCTTTGCGCTGTTGGGCCCGGCGCTGGGTGCTACCAGCGTGACCCCGACGATGGATGTGACCCGCCCGAAGACTCTGACGGCTTCTGCCCTGGCGTCGGCTGCGGCGGCTATTGATGCAACGGTCGTGTTTGCTTCCCCCGCCGCCCTGGTGAACGTGGTGGCGACCGCCGACGAGCTGAACGCTGAGCAACGTGCGGCCCTGGCTAAGGTTCAGACGGTGCTCAGCGCGGGCGCCCCGATCCCCGTGCCCCTGCTGGAGGAGCTGTCGGCCCTGGTGCCGAACGCCTCCCTGCACACCCCCTACGGTATGACCGAGGGCCTGCCGGTGACCGATGTGTCCTTCGAGATGATTCGCCAGGCGATTGCCGAGGGCACCCCGAACGCCGCCGGTGAGGTGCTCGACCCGTTCGCCCGTGACGGCGTGTGCGTTGGTTTCGCGGTGTACGGCGCGGCGGTGGCTATTGCGCCGCTGCTGCAGGACGGTTCGGTGGCGGTTGAGCTGACCCATGAGCCGGGTGTGACCGGTGAGATTCTGGTGTCGGCACCGCATGTGAAGGATCGCTACGACACCCTGTGGGTGACTGAGGAGCAGTCCATTAGCACTCCGGGTTGGCATCATACCGGTGACGTTGGCCACTTGGATGCTTCGGGTCGCCTGTGGGTTGAGGGCCGCCTCGCCCACGTGCTACTGACTTCGCAGGGCGTGTTGACCCCGGTTGCGGCTGAGCAGTCCGCAGAGTCTCTGCCGGAGGTGCGCCGCGCCGCCCTGGTCGCGGTGGGTCCCACCGGAGCCGCCGCCCCGGTGCTGGTCATTGAGGCTTCCGCGAACACCGCCGTACTGGAGGCGCGCCAGTCGGCCTCCGCGTTCAAGCGCGCCCTGCTCGACCGCGTTCCCGGCGTGGGCCGCTTCCCCATTGCGGAGGGCGTGGCACCCTTCGAGCTGTCGCAGCTGGTGCGCCGAAAGGTCGCCGAAGATACCGGCGTGGAGCTTGCCGCGGTGCTGGTGGTACACGAGCATCCGACCGATATTCGCCATAATTCGAAGATTGACCGCCCCGCCCTGGGTGAGTGGGCGGCTAAGGTCCTTGCGGGGGCGTAAGCGCCTGCCGGATCCCTAAGTCTAAGGAGTATGATGTCCCCTCATTCTTCGCGTGAGTCCTCTTCCCACGAGCCTGCATCCAACCTGTCTGCGCCCCGCCTATCGACTGCGCATGCGGTGACTTCCCCGACGGCTCGGTTCCGCAAGCCTGCGCAGCCTTTGGCGGCACGCTACAGCGACCCCGCCCCGCGCTCCCTGCGCGCCGTCGAGGAGTCGGACTTCGCGCCGCGCATTGGCGAACGAATCCTCTTCACAGGTGCCTCGGGCCTGCTGGGGCGCGAGAGCGTGCTGGCGTTGTTGCGTGCCGGTTATGATGTGCGCGTTTTTCAGCGCGGCGACTCGGGCATCGCGGCCCTGCTACCCGATTCGGTGCGTCCCCGCTTTGAGCAGGTACGCGGCGACATCAGGAACGAAAAGGTCGTCGACGAAGCCATGACCGGCGTGGACGGCGTGGTGCACGCCGCCGCGAAGGTTTCGGTCAGCGGCGAGTGGGCCGATTACGAGCGCATCAATATTGGCGGAACCCGCGTCATACTGCAGGCCGCAGTGAACCATTCGGTGCACACCTTCCTGTACATTTCTTCGCCCTCGGTGTCCCACGCGGGTGCGGCGATTGTGGGTGACGGTGCCGGCGAGGCTTCCCCGGAGCACGCGCGCGGTAACTATGCGCGTTCAAAGGCTGCCGCCGAGTTGCTGGTCCTGGAGGCGAACGGCACGCTCCTGCCCGGCGGCGGGGTTATGCACACCGGCGCGTTGCGCCCGCACCTGATGTGGGGCCCCGGCGATACGCAGCTGGTGGAGCGCATCCTGGAGCGTTCCGCTGCGGGTCGCTTGCCGTTGCTTTCGGGCGGTACGGGCCTGATTGACACGCTCTACATTGATAACGCCGCGGATGCGCTGGTGCGCGGTTATCAGCGCCTCGACGCTTTTGCGGGTCGGGCGCTGGTGGTGACGAACGGCCAGCCGCGCACTATCGCCGAGCTGCTGGGTGGTTTCTGTGAGGCGGTGGGCGTTCCGGCCCCGCGTTTCTCGGTGCCCGCGAAGGTTGCGGCCCTGGCCGGTCGCGTGATCGAGCGCGTGTGGGAGCGCCTGCCGAAGAACGTGACCGCCGGCGATGAGCCGCCCATGACGGAGTTCCTGGCCGAACAGCTCTCGACCGCGCATTGGTTCGATCAGCGCCGCACCCGTGAGCTGCTGCAGTGGGAGCCTTCCGTGTCGATTGAGGAGGGCTACGAGCGCCTGGGCTTGTTCTACGGGGACAGGTACAGGCGATAGGTACAGCCGCGGCTAGCATTGGTTAGTTCGGGTAGTTTTCTTTACTACCTTCTTCAACCCTGCGAAGTAGGTCCAGCACCGCTTCGGTGCTTATCACCATGAGTTTCGGGTACCCGCATCCATCACTGACCGTACTGAATCCGTAGCGCCCTTCGTAGTACTTTTCGAGTTCCTTATTCCGCACGTGTAAGCAAAGGAAGCGGCTTCCAGAGATACCAACTACATCACGATATTTACGGAAGACCTCCAGCATGAGCAATTCCCCCATGCCTTTACCTTGGCCCTCAGTACGTAGGGCAAATTTTCCTAAAAGGTGCGCGGGATGGGTCTGGCTCGGCTCAATGCCAGAGCGCAGACGCTTCGTGAGGGACCCACCTGTAATCTGGTAACCGCTCAGCGTAAAGTATCCAATCACATCCTCCGGATCATCTGCGTCCCCCATGATCCACACGACGCTCCGGTGGAGTTTCTGGTACTCCCGAGCTTTGGTTTGCAACCAGTCACCTAATTCGGTGCCTTCTCCCGAGCTCGTGGTAGTCTCAAAAAATCCCAGGTAGTGTTCCTCGTCAAGCTTTCTAACGGAGTAGTTCATGACGATCGTCCGTTAGTGAACTCGCGCCATGAGACGCTCAAGGAAGGGGGTGTGAGCGACGACAGGAACGGCTTCTAGATGTGCCCATTCACTCTCAGTAAGACGTTCAACGAGGGGATCAGGTAGCTGGGCACGCAGGGCTTCAGGAATATCACGCTTCAAGGCAAAGTAATCAATAATATCCGTTGCTTCCAGAGGAGCACGTCGGGAGCCCTCGCGGCGTGAATCCCAAGCATCCTTCCAAACCTGCTCTTCATGGGTCATATCGACCAGCTGCCAACGCGAAAATTTACCGTAGTACCCCCAAACGGCCTCAATAATCTGGGCGTAGTAAGGATCTTCAGGCTGAGGCTCATCCTCCAAAAGTTCCCGACCCAGCTCTAAGACATCACGGTCAACATATAGCCGACGAGCGTGAGCAGTCAGCAACTCACCTACCACGGGCCCCTTGGGCATCGCGTAAAAAGACTGCTCGAAGAGCCGCGAACCGGTCAGGTGCGCGTACCACCCGTAGGTGTAGAAGACCAGCTTCTGCAAGGTGAGCGTCGGCAGGCTCTCCTGACCAGAGATCTTTAGGATGTCGAGTGAGACATCAAAAACAGAGCGCATGGTTTTCACATCCTTTCGGTACTGAAGTTCAAAATGTGAGATAATCCGGGCGGCATGCCCCGCCAGCCGTCCGTTTATATTTAGCGTACATCGAATAATATTTTGGTGTATACGTACTCGTCATCTCCATGTCCACGGCCGCAGAAAGGACTATCGGACGTGCGGGGTTATCGAGAGCGCGGCGCCCGCTGACAGTGCGGGCAACGATAGGACGAACGGTTCTGGAACGGCTCTCGCACGATGAGGGAGGTGCGGCCCGCCTCCGCGCAACGGTGGCAGGGTTCCCCGGCACGCCCGTAGGCGTTTAGCGAGCGCTCAAAGTAGCCGGACTCGCCCAGCACATTCACGTACAGGGCGTCGAAGCTTGTACCGCCAGCCGCCAGGGACTCGCGCAACACCTGCGTGACCGCCTCCAGCAGGTCGCGGGTTTGCGCGGCGCTCAGAGTGCGTGCCGGCTTCGCGTAGTGCAACCGCGCACGCCACAGCGCCTCGTCGGCGTAGATATTGCCCACGCCCGAGATGACCGACTGATCCAGCAGTACCTTCTTAATACCGCTGGAGGTGCGCAGGAACTTGCGGCGCACCGCCGCGGGGTCGAAGAATTCGTCCAGCGGGTCGCGGGCGATGTGCTTGACCGCCTGCGGCACGAGGAAACGCTCAGGTACGGCACTTCCATCAGAGGCTACTTCACCCGCCGCCGCGGGGACGTCCGGCACGAGCGAGCTGAGGAACATGCCGCCAAAGATACGCTGGTCCACGAAGAGTAGCCGCTGCCCAGCGCCCGACGCGCTACAGGTAGCTCCCACCGGTCCCAGTTCTAGCGCCACGCGCAGGTGCCGCGGATGCTCATCAAAGGCCGAGCGAGCCTCCGAGTCACTGCCGGAATCACCGCCCGGCTCTTCACTCGGCTCATCGCGCACAAGCAGCTGACCGCTCATGCCCAGGTGCACCACGAGCGCCTCCTCAGCAAGCGTGCCGTCCGGCTCGCTCAGGGTCAGCCACAGGTACTTGCCGCGGCGGTAGGCACCGCGCAGCGCCCTGCCGGTGAGCGTCGCCTCGAAGTGGGCGGGACCGGGCAGGTGCCTGCGCAGCGAACGGGCATCGACCACGCGCACCGCCCGCACGGGGCGGCCCACAGAGTGTTCGGCAATGCCTTCGCGAACGGTTTCTACCTCGGGCAGTTCGGGCACGACTCTCTCCCTTCAACAGTCCGCGGATGAGGATACGGGCCTAGACCAGCACGCGGTAAGCCTGCTCCGCGGCCAGGCGCTCCGCTTCCTTCTTGCTAGGGCCCACCCCGGTGCCCGTCTTCTGGTTCGCCACGATTGCGACCGCGGTGTACACGCGCGCGTGGTCGGGGCCTTCGCCGGTGACCTCATAGCTGACCTCTCCCCAGCCGCGGGCGGTGGCGAGGTTCAGCAGGTCGGTCTTCCAGTCGCGCCCAGAGTTCAGCACCTTCTCGTCGTCGAGCAGCGGCGCGATGAGGCGCAGAACCAGCTCGCGGGCCGCCTCACGACCGCACTGCAGATAGGTCAGGCCGAAGATTGCCTCCATCGTGTCCGCCAGGATTGAATCCTTATCCGCGCCACCGGTGTGCAACTCACCCTTGCCAAGCCGGATGTGACGGCCCAGGTCCAGGTCGCGAGCCACCTTCGCCAGCGCCACGGTGGATACCACCACGTGGTGCATCTTCACGAGCTCACCCTCGGGTAGCTCGGGGTAGCGGCGGTACACCTCCTCGGCGATGGCCAGGGAGAGCACGGAGTCGCCCAGGAACTCCAGGCGCTCGTTATGCTCCACTCCGGGGTTCTCGAAGGCGTAGGAGCGGTGGGTTAGGGATAGCAAAAACGTCTCGGCGTCGATATCGACCCCGAGACGTTTACGCAACTCCCTAGTATCAACACTAGGAAATTCAGTCATAAGGATTCACCGCTCTTAGGCGTCTGCAACCTTACGGCCCTTGTACTCCAGGAACAGGGCGTTGCCTGCAGCGTCGGTTACAACCTTTGCCTGGTGGGGCAGGCTGTAGGTCACGCGACCGTTCTCGACGGTCTTAACCAGCTGGGGCACGGATGCCTTCCACTGGGAACGGCGTGCGCGGGTGTTAGCGCGGGACATCTTGCGCTTGGGAACAGCCACAGCTATCTCACAATCTCTAGTAACAACAATTTAGTTTTCGGTATCTGCACCGAGCAGGCCCTGCAGGGCCGACCAGCGCGGATCCAACACCTCGTGATGATGCCCGGGGTCATCCTCCAGGCGCGCACCGCAATCGGCGCACAGACCCTGGCAGGTGTCCCTACAAACAGGCTGGAACGGCAGTTGAAGGATTACTGCGTCCCGCAGAGCCGGTTCAAGGTCGATGGAATCATCCTCAACGGCGTACTGCTCATCTACTTCATCTTCGGGGCCGCCAGCCGGGGCCTTCTCAAAGACGAAAAGCTCTTGAATATTGGCCGACATCTCGTAATCAATCGGATCCAAGCAGAGGCTACACTCGCCGTGTACATCCACGACAACGGAGCCGGTAACTAGGATACCATCAACAACAGACTCCATACGAATATCGAGGTCAATATCCGACCCCTCTTCCACGCCGATGAGCGCGTTGCCCAGATCGGCCGGTGCAGGCACGACCTCGGTGTGGGTTTCCATGGTGCCGGGGCGGTGAATCAGGTTAGTAACCGATACCACCAGCGGCGATGCGTCTGCACGTGAAATGGCGTTTCTCCTTACGAAATATATAAACCAAAGTCCCATTTTAGGGGTCATTCGCGCCGTTAATCAAGATTAAGCAGCCTTTAAATCTCGTTAAGTGGCGCTCACCTCTTAAATATCCCCTTAAAGAGGCGCCGCGCGGCATTTAATCGGCCGGTCGGGGCCACCCCAGAGATAGTTAAGCGCCCGGTCAGCGGTGCGGGTTGCCTGGGTAACGGTAGTTTGCCTTGTCGGTGGGTATGTCGGGTGAGTCGGGTGAGTGCACCCCAGGTGTGCGCCCGGGTTAATGAGGCATTTTTCTAGGCGTTTTTCAGTGCGCGGGCGACCGCCTCCGGTACGAAGGGAGTCACGTCACCACCCAGCGACGCCACCTCACGAATAATCGTGGACGACACCGCACCATAGCGGTCCTCACCCGCCAAGAACACCGTCTCAACCTGCGCCAGGTGGCGGTTCATACTCGCCATCGGAGCCTCATAACTATAGTCCGTCGCCGAACGCAGACCCTTCACCAGCACCTTCGCGCCACGCTCCGCCGCGTACTCGGCAAGCAGCACTCCCGGCGGAATCGGCTCCACACCCACACCCTCAACGCCGAGCTCCTGCAGGGACTCACGCACCAGCTCCACGCGCTCCTCCAGGGAGAAACGGTACTTCTTGGAGCTATTGTGCGCCACGCCCACAATCACCTCGTCAAAGAGCTGAGCGGCGCGGGCAATAATTTCCAAATGGCCGTAGTGCACGGGGTCAAAAGATCCGGGGCAGAGGGCAATCATGGCGGTCCCTTCACGAATAAATATCAGAGGTTGGAATGACTAGATGCGGCTAGGAGGTTAGAGGCAGTCGAGCGCGCGGGGGATGCGCGAGCGTAGGCTTAGGGCGGCGAGATTTGGTGTGAGATTAGGCGGCAATCTTAAGCAGTGAGCTCTTCAGTGCCCTCACCGGACTCGTCGCCCGTCTGCTCCTCCACCTCGTCAGGCTCCACATAGTAGAGAACCGTCTCGCCGTGCTGACGGGTCGAAAAACAGTACAGGCCCTCTCCCCACACCGGCTCGGGGTCGCGCGAAGAACGTTCCACCACGACCACGGCGCCCGGTGCAAGCTTGGGGGTCAGCGCCCGCATGAGCTCGCACACCTGCTCATTCGACATGGCGTAGGGCGGGTCAACAAACACCAAATCCCACGGACCGGAAGCGGACTGCACGTAGGTCAGCGCCTGAGACTGCTGCACGCGCGCCGCAGAACCGGTAGCGTTGCGGCCCATTGCCTTCTCCACCGCGGCAACGTTCTTGCGAATCACCGCAACCGCCTTCGGGTACGTGTCAAGCAGGGTCACGGAGGCCGCACCGCGAGAAAGCGCCTCGCACCCCAGCGCGCCCGAGCCGCCAAAGGCGTCCAGCACGCGGGCGTCACCCAGCAGGTTGTAGCTCTCCAGCTTGGAGAAGAGGGATTCCTTCACCCGGTCGGTGGTGGGGCGAGTATTATCCCCCGGCACCGAGGCCAGGCGCACGCCTCCGGCGGCACCGGCAATAATGCGGCTCATAGGTCTCTCCTCTAAAAGTAGTTAACTAGCGTAGCGGCGGTGTGGTGCAGTTACGGTTTGGGCGGGCAGGGCGTTCTCCCCCGTTGGGCGCTTATCCCCTGCCGAGGAACGCCTCACGGTCAGCGTCCAGGGCACGGTCAATCGTACGTGCCAAAGACGGATGCTTAGCCAGCGTCGGGTCTTTCTCCACCACCGAGCGGGCATCCTCACGGGCACGCTCAATAATGTCGGCATCGGCGAGCGCCCGCAGGAACCGCAGGGTGCTCTTCGAGCCCGATTGTGCAGCACCCAGAATATCACCCTCGCGGCGCTGGGCCAGGTCGATGCGGGAAAGCTCGAAGCCGTCCGTGGTAGAAGCGACCGCATCCAGACGCTCGCGGGACACGCCACCTTCCTCCTGGCGGGTCACCAGCAGGCAGGTGCCCGCGTAACCGCCACGACCCACACGACCGCGTAGCTGGTGCAAGCCCGAGATACCGAAACGGTCCGCGTCCATGATGATCATGAGCGTGGCGTTTGGGACGTTCACGCCCACCTCAATGACGGTGGTGCTGATGAGCAGGTCAATCTCGCCGCGCTCAAAGGCGGTCATGACGGCGGTCTTCTCCGCCGGGTCCATGCGGCCGTGCAGGGTGCCGATACGCACGCCGACGAGGGCGTCCTCCGCGCTCAGATAGGCGTGCATGGAGGCCACGGAGGTCAGCTGAACCTTGCCGTCACTGCTGGCGCTACCGCCCTGACCGAAATAGCCCTGGGCAGAGTTGCCCGCGCCGGTTCCTGCACCGTTGAGGCTGGATGCGCCAAAGAACGCGGCACCCTCCTCCAGGCCATCACCGTCCTCCCCGATTTTGGGCACGACAACATACACCTGGTGGCCCGCATCGATTTCTTCGCGGGCGCGCTGCCACAGGCGGGAGGCCCAAGCGGGCTTTTCTGCCAGGGGAACCACGTGGGTTGAAATCTTCTGTCGGCCGGCGGGCAGGGTGTCCAGCACGGACACGTCCAGGTCACCGAACACGGTCATGGCGACGGTGCGCGGGATGGGCGTCGCGGTCATGACCAGCCGGTGCGGCAGAGCGCCATCGGGACCGCGCAGGCCGTCACGCTGCTCCACGCCGAAGCGGTGTTGCTCATCCACGACGACCAGGCCCAGGTCATTGAAGCGCACATCGTCGGAGAGCAGGGCGTGCGTACCAATCACGATTTGCGCGGTGCCGTCGGCAAGCTCCTTCAGCACCTGCCGCTTAGCGCGGGTGCCCATGGAGGCGGTCAGCAGGCGCACACGCACGCGGCCGGGTTCCCCGCTCCCCGCGGGGCTTCCCTCGGCAGAACCGGCGGCATCAGAGTCTTCGGGCGCCGCCATATCCCCCAGAATGTCCAGCACCGAACGCAAATGCTGCTCGGCGAGCACCTCGGTCGGGGCGAGCATCGCGGACTGGCCGCCCGCATCGGCCACCTGCAGCATGGCGCGCAGGGCCACCACGGTCTTACCGGAACCCACATCACCCTGCAGCAGGCGGTTCATGGGCGATTCGCTCGACAAATCCGCGGCAATCTCAGCCCCCACTTTCTGTTGCCCCTCGGTCAGCTCGTAGGGCAGAACCTCAAGCAGCCGATCGGCCAGGCCACCCTCCACAGCGGGGCGCGGCTGGGTCAGGTGCGCGGCTCGGGCCGAATGCAGGCGCGCCAGGGCGCTCTGCAACACGAAGGCCTCGCGGTAGCGCATCTGCGCCTGGGCGGCGCGCCAGGTGTCCTCGGTGTCGGGGGTGTGCAGGGCGCGGTACGTCCATTCCAGAGACGGCACCTTGCGGGCGCGACGAATCGTGTAGGGCACCGGGTCTTCAAGTTCTTTGAGCGGAACCTTTTCGAGCAGCTGCGCCATGTACCCGGCGATGCGGTCGGTGGGAAGCTTCACGGGGGCGCGGTAGACGGGCACGGGGGCGGTGGCGGCATCGGTGACGTCCGCACCGGAGGCATCATTAGAGAGCAGGGCGTAGTGCGGGTTGGTGAGCGTGTACTCGCCGCGGTAGATGCCGACTTTCCCGGAGAACATCATGGTTTCACCCTCGTGGATTTCGCGGGCGGCGGTCCAGGCGTTGAAGAAGGAGAGCTTCATCTGCGAGCCAATAAGAGCCCCCGTGCCTGGGTTCATGCTTGGGCTGGGCGCGGGCACACCAAAGAGTCCTCCCTGCGCGAAGCCATCCTGTGCAAAACCATCCTGGCCGTAACTGTCTGCGTAGCCGCTATAGGAGGCGGGCTGCGCTCCCCTGCCCTGCGCAGGGTTCTGCGCACCGGGGTTCCGCGTGGCATGAGCGAGCGCGTTGATGCGCGGGTTGTGTATCCCGGTTGCCTGCCAATTCTGTGCGGGTGCTACAGAGGAACCGAGGCGGTTAGCACGCCCGGGCACCACGGATACGGGGCCGCCAGCGCCGAAACCAGTAGCACCGTAACCAGCGGCGCCGAAGCCGGCAGGAGCGTCCTGCCCGGTGGCGTCTGCGAGCCGGTCGGTGATGGTCACTTCCGTGATTTTGCCGCGGCGCGCCGCCATGGTTCGAGTACTCACGTGCACCACGCGGGCAATGATAGTGACGTCCTGACCCTCAACGAGCTCGGCGAAGGAGCTGAGCTCACCGCGCGGCAGGTACTTGCGCGGGAAGTATTCGAGCATCTGGCCGACGGTTTCCAGGCCCAGGTGCGTGGAGATTGCCTTGGCGCTGGGTGCGGGCAGGTACTTTTTGAGCGGTGCGTTTTCGAGGCTGTCTTCGGCCGCGTAGCGCGCCAGGGCACGACTTTTGGCCTCCGCGGCGGCTGATGCGGGCTTCTCAGCCGCGACCTTCTCAGCGGTTGCCTTCTTCGTGGAAGCTTTCTGGGCGGGCGCTTTCTTTGCGGGAGCAGTCTTCTTCGCTACGACCTTTTTAGGTGCAGTCTTTTTGAGTGCAGGCTTTTCAGCTTCCGCCTCGGGCGCGCTCTTCTTCGGCGCAGGCTTCTGGTCGTCCTCCTCGCCCGAGGTTTCCGCCTTCTGCGGATGCGCCAAAGCAACCCGCGCGGCAGTTTCGCTCTCCTGCGGGCTTGGTTCGTTCTGAGTTAGTTCCTTCTGAGCAGGTTCCTTCTGAGCTGTTTTCTTCTGAGCTGGCTTCTTCTGGGCGGGTGCTTTCCGGGCAGGTTCCCCCGGCAGATGTGATTCCGGCTGAGTAGCCTGCCACGCCGCCAACGCAATATCGACCAGCTCGTAGAGCGCATCGTCGGTCATGGTGTGCGCGGCGGGCCCCAGCGAATGTTTGAGCGCCTTGAGTGCCTTGCGGTAGGGTGCGCTGGCGCGCTGTGCTGCGCGTTCACTCAGCTCGGCGCGGCTCACCTCGCCTCGGGCGAAAGCGGCAAGGTCGCGCACGGTCAGTTCGGCTGTGGTGCGCAGCTGCTCATCGCTGAGAAGGGCAGCCCGGCGCTCCTTCTTTTGAGGCTCGGTAGGTTTGGTGGGCGCGGCGGGTTTAGCGGATTCAGCCGTTTCGGCGGGCACAACAGTCCCGGCGGATTCTGCGGGTGTTGCGGGTTCAGCCCCGAAAAGGCCCAGGTCCAGGGCCTCCTGTTCGGGGCTGTGCTTCGGGGTACGGCGCGGGCTCATCCGCAGGCCTCCGCGTGGTGCCCGTCTGCGAGCGAGGAGATGCGCTCGTCCGACCACTCCCCGTAGGAGGTCACGAGTTGGCGGGCCGGCTCCACCTCGGGCACGTGCACGTGCACAGCCCAGAGGCCGGCGGCCATGTCCAGAGGCGTGATGAGCAGGCTATCGCCTATGCCCTCCAGTTCTAGACGTAGCTGGGCCATCCCGAGGGGTTCACAGCGCAGGGTGCCCATGAGCTCCCAGCCGCTTTCCCTTTCCTCGGCGGGAGTCTCCGTGCCCGTTTCGGTGGTGTTCGGCGCGGGTGCCGCGGAGGCGGGGGTCAGCATACCCCGGACCTCTTCTTCATTCAGGGTTGCGCCCTCCCAACGCGGGTTGGCGTGCACGACAGCCAGGTAGAAGCCGAGGGCGCCGGCGTCCACGCTTCCGGCCAGGTGCGGTGCGGGCGGGTACTCGGCGGTGCGTTCCAGGGCCCTCAGCATGGCGGCGCGGCGGGCACGGTTCAGAGGAGCTTCCGCGCCCTCGACATCCACCCCGTCGACGTCCTCCTCCTCGGAGCCATCCGCCCCGTTCGCTCCGGGATTGCCGGCTTCGGGCTCATCAACGCCGGGTTCGCCTGTACCGTGCGCCGGCTCGTCGGGGGCGTTCTCCCTCTCGGGCACACGGTGGTACAGGTCCAGGCTGGCCAGCTCCATCATGACGGACAGCATCGTGGAGGGCACCATCTGCTCCCCCACGCTCGCGCGCACACGCTCGGCGGCGCAGGCCATGGCGCGGGCCTCGGCCACCGCGTAGTCAAAACCGCGGAGCCCCTCGGAGCCCTCACCTCCCGAGGCGGCCGCGTGAGCCGCGCGCACCCGCTCCTCATCCCGAGCGAGGGCGCTCAGCAGCGGTAGCTTCTCGGCCTCCGGCCCCAGCTCCTGGGTAAGGTTGCCAGGCAGATCCCAGTAGCTGCGCACGGCTTCCAGTCCCCAGGCACAGAGTAACGTTCCGGAGTTACCGCGGGCCATCCGCGAGGCGCTCACGATGGCGCGCTCGTAGATTCCGCCCAGGCGCACCCACAGGTGGGCCAGCCCGGGCACGGTACCGTCTTCGCGGTCCGCGGGGTCCTCGAAGAGGAGCTCCTCCATGCCCCGGTCGAATTCCTCGGTGAGCGTGCGCAGGGTGTGGGCCAGGTTCGACCCGGTATCGTGGTCGGGCACGGGAAAGCCGTTAAGCTCGTTGAGGGGCTCACGATAGTGATCCACCACGGCGCGGGCGCTCGCGGACCAGGCGATACCGAACCGGTAGGCTCGCATGCAGGCACGGCGGTACACCTCGCGGGCCTCGCGCAGTGAGTCGTTGCGTTCTGGATTGCTCGGCGCAGAAGCACGCTGAGCGGCGGTCTTCAATCCCTTGTTCAATCCCTTGGAGCAGGCGGCGCCGCTGGGGCCGGTCCCGACGGGCTGAGCGCCCCGCGAGTCTTCACGTTCTGTCCTCATGCTCCCCTCCTGCTTTTCCGGTTTCTGCCGTTTCTGTGGGCCCATGCGTCTGCGTGCACCAGGGCCAGCCAGGGCTAGTCCGCGCCACGGCTCATTACGGTAACCCCCAGGTCGGCGGGTGGGCGCAGTCTTTATGCCCGAGCCCCACCTCCTGCTTCGTATTTCTATTCTAATAGAATTTTCGATTAAATGTACGGTATTTGCTGCGGAATCCGAGAACTCGCAGGGCCCGGATCGGGCCAGGCTCCGTAGATTGCGCTATGCTCCGTAGTGCTCCCAGCCCAGCTCACTCAGGGGCGCGCCGTCCATGAGCACGGAACCGGCCGCAAGCGTCCCACGATGCCCCGCACCGTAGTGCCCGCCAGCCAGAGGGTCCGCGCTGTGGGCTCGGCCCGCGCGATCCACGCGGCACGAGCCCAGAATCGTAAAGCCCTCGGGCACCTCAGCGGGAAAGGCCGCCAGCAGGCCGTGATCCTCTCCCCCGCCGAGTACGAAAGCCCTTGCTAGGGAGGCGGGGCTCTCGGCCCCCTCATTGCGTTCGACGATGGTCAGCAGCAAGCGAGCCACAGGTAGCAGGGGTGCGGCGAGCGCGTCCACGGCGGCCTCATCCAGGTGAATCTGCACGTTGGATGCGCGGGCAATTCGCCCCGCGTCCTTAACGAGTCCGTCAGAGACGTCCAGCATGGCGTTTGCTCCCGCATCGCGCGCCACCTCACCGAAAGGTACCGGGCTGACGGGGCGCATCTGGGCGTCGATCGCGCGTTCGCAGGCCTCGAGCATTTCGGCAGCTTCGGCGCTATTCAAGGTTCCCACGAGGTCCAATAGCCCCTCGGATAGGGGGATTTCAGGCAGTGGGTCGTGGGATAGCCCGCCGTTCGCAATGCCCTTTAGGAGCACCAGGGCGGGACGGGACAGCGGGTTGAGGAGCAGGCGCACCCCGGCGTCGGCCCAGCCGGTACGCCCAGCCAGCGCGAGTGTGTCACCAGCCTGCGCGCCGGAGCGTAGCACGGGCCGATCAGTGCGCCCCAGAGCGGTGACGGTTACCGAGATCTCGGAGGAGGCACCCATGTCTCCTCCGGCGATTGCGCAGTCTTCGGCTCCGCAGGCGTGCACACCGTCCACGAGCCCTCGGGCGAAGTCTTCAACCCAGCCGTAGGGGGTCTCACCCGGCAGACTCAGGGAGACGAAGAGACTCACTGGCCGCGCACCCATGGCGGCGACGTCGGCTAGGTTTTGTGTGGCCGACTTGCGACCGACCTCGTACCCGCTACTGCGGGTTCCATCGAAACCTCCGGGCCAGGGGTCCATGAAGTCTTGGTCTTGCACGAGAGTATCGGTGGTGACCACGGTCCGCTCAGTCGAGGGGGCCAGTACGGCGCAGTCGTCTCCGGGCCCTACTTCGAGCGCTTCGGTGCGCCCCGATGCGCGGAGTGCATTGGCCACTCGTTCGTTATGAGCCTCGATGATGGGCATGAAGGCGCGCAGAACGCGGGACTCTCCCAGCTGCGCGAGAGGTGTCTCGCGTGTGGGATGGTCCCGCGTTTCATGAGATGTTTGAGGATTCACACCCTTAATTATCGCGTATTCTGCGCTACGCGTTAGCTCGCGGCCACTTTTCTCACAAGGGAGAACGATGGCCTGTTTGGGAGGCTTAGCTTCCCTGGCTGAAGTAGCGGATTGCCAAGGCAATCAGCACAATGCCGATGAGCGAGAAGAGAATCAGCGGCGCAATGCCGGACAGACCCGAATCGTCTGCGTCGGCGTTCTTCACGGCCTGTTCCTGCGAGGCGTTCGCACCGTCAGCCTTGGTCACGCTCTTGGCGGAGCGGCTGGCGGTAGCAGACGCGGAGGAGCTGGGCGACTTCGAAGCCGCTGCCGAGCTGGGCGATTTTGAGGGGCTGGCCTCTGTGGTTCGGTCGTCCTCAGATTTATTGCGTGAGAGGTAACCGGCCACCCAATCGGCCGCACCGGGAATCGAATCCTGCGAACCATTGTTCGCGGCGATGCGTCCCAGTGTCGTAGAGCCGGCAGGCAGAGGATCTTCGTCGGTATCGCCACTCGGATCAGGCTTTGCGGCCCCCTTCGATGCGGAGGTCGACGGGGTGATCGGGCGCGCTACCTCGATGGAGATAACGGTATCCTCTTGACGCCTGGTCGGTGCGATAATCTCACGACCCACCGAAGGTGCCGGCGCCACGGGGTCCGTCTCCGGAGGGGCTACAGGCTGGCTCGTGTTGTCTTTGGGATCATCAGAAATCACGGGTATGACGGGAACCACCGGATCCTGAGAAGTGCCCTTCGTGGGTTCCTGAGTGGGCGCGGGAACAACCGGCTGTTGCGTGGGCTCCTTGGAAGGCTCGGGGGCGGGCTCCGGTGTGGGGTCCTGAGTAGGCTCAGGGGTCGGATCTTGAGTCGGCTCAGGGGTGGGGTCCGTGCTCTTGGAGGGTTCCGGAGTAGGCTCAGGGGTCGGATCCTGGGTAGGTTCCGGGGTGGGCTCGGCACTATTGGAAGGCTCGGGCGTGGGCTCGGCGGTCTTCGAAGGTTCCGGGGTGGGCTCGGCACTATTGGAAGGCTCCGGAGTCAGCTCAGCGCTCTTTGACGGCTCGGGAGTAGGGTCTGCCGTCTTGGAAGGCTCCGGAGTCGGCTCGGCGCTCTTGGAGGGTTCCGGAGTCGGCTCGGCGGTCTTCGAAGGTTCCGGAGTAGCCTCCTTAGTCGGTTCAGCACTCTCAGACAACTCAGTCTTCGGCTGGGCATCAGAAGTAGCGCGAGGAGATGCCTCAGCATCAGCCGTCGCGGAAGAAGTAGCGTTGGTGGTAGGCCACGCACTCACCGTAGCTAGGGTAGGAACTGCCGCCTGCGAATGTTCGTCAACGGCGGGATTTAAGGTTTGATCTGCGGCGTTTTCGGGGTGCACCGGTACCCGGGCAGCGTCCTGTATATCCTGCGCAAACGAGGCTACAAAGGGGCTTCCGGAAGCAACCAGTGCTGTCGCCAGACTCGCAGAGACCACCTTACGGTTTCGTTTTCCCAAAGGTTGTCCTTGACTTTCTGATATATCGTGAGTGAATAGGTATCCCATCAGCTAGCGACGGAATACCATCAGTTATTCCACCGAATTGGCGGAGACTTTCACGTTTATCTTACCGCTTTTAGGCATGTCTTCGAGGCATGTTATAGATTTTTATACCCGCTCATACGGACTTATTATCTATGACAAGTATTGCGTTCACTGGTGAGAAACTTTGCGTTACCCCTAATCGGTATACATCCTCATTGTGACGATTCACAAAGACACTCTCACAGTATAAACCCTCAGTGATTTTTCACACCAGAGAAATTAGAATATCTCTCGCGCATTCCCGAGAGTCTCCCCGGCCTTCCCAACCAGTAAGACACGGCAACATCAGAGGGCATATGCAAGCGGAGGCGCACCGTACAGCAGAAGACACCATACGGCGCACCCCCGCCCACAGCGAACGCAAATCTAGCGCAGACCCAGAGGACGTTCCATCGCCAGGGTCAACAGCTCGCTAATCAGGTCGGTGTAGGAAATACCGGTGTTCTCCCACATGGTCTTATACATCGAAATCGGGGTGAAGCCGGGCATGGTGTTCACCTCGTTGATGACCAGGCGGCCATCCTCAGTGTAGAAGAAGTCCGCACGCGACAGTCCCTCGCCGTCCAGCGCCAGGAACGCCTTGACCGCCAGTTCGCGCAGGCGCTCCTGCACATCCTGCGGCAGGTTTGCCGGGCACACGGTCACGGCCGAAGACTCAGAGACGTACTTCGCCTCAAAATCGTAGAAACCGTGATTCTGATCCACGACCTCAATCTCGCCGGGGTACGATGCGCGCGGCATCTCGCCGTGATGGCCGTCCAGCACGGCGCACTCAATCTCGCGGCCCACAATACCGGCCTCAACGATAATCTTCGGGTCGTGGCGGCGAGCCTCCTCAATGGCGGGCACGAGCTCCTCCACCGAATCCACCTTGGTAATACCGAAGGAAGAACCGGCGCGGGTCGGCTTGACGAACAGGGGGAAGCCCAGCTTCAGCACGCGCTCCAGAATCTGCTCACGGTCCTCGTGCTCCCACTGGCGGTTGGTGACGACCTCATAGGGGCCGACCTCCAGGCCAGCGGATTCGAACGCAACCTTCATGAAGTGCTTATCCATACCCATGGCCGAGGCGGTCACACCGCAACCCACATAGTGCAGGTCAGCCATCTCCAGCAGACCCTGTACAGTACCATCCTCACCAAAGGGGCCGTGTAGCAGCGGGAAAACAACATCCACCGGCGCGGTGCGGGTAACGGTGCCGTCCTCGTCAATCAGGGCCAGACGGGAATCGCCAGCACCCAGAGGCAGGAACACCTGCTGGGTGCCCACAGGGAACTCCGCGGTGCCGCGAGTGCCAGCAGTCAACTCGGTGAGCTGCCGCTCATCAGTCAAGTACCAGCGGCCGTCACGGGTAATACCGATAGCGATGACGTCGTAGGCGGTGCGGTCAATAGCGCCCAGCACGCCAGCGGCGGTAATGAGCGAAATGGGGTGCTCAGAGGAGCGGCCACCGCACAGCAGGGCGACGGTCTTCTTCTCGGTCATGTGTTTCTCCTAGTCAGTGTTCCTCTTACCGCGGGCGAACCTTACCGCGGGCGGAAGGACGGAACGGTGAAGCGTCGGTTGAGACGTTACGGGGTGAACGTCAAACGTGCAAATACCGCCGCGACTCCCCGGCCATTGTATGCCCGAAGGTCGCAACGGTATCCGTCGTTGGATGCAAATCTTTTTTCTAGTATGTCCGCGCAAAGGGCCCGCGCGCAAGGGGTCGAGCAAGGGGTCGAACGACCCGGCCCGCCGGCCCCCTAATGCCCCTCGTGCTTGAGGCGGCGGCCCAGCAGCAACGGGGCGAGATTCTCAATACTGATGCGGCCCGAAAGCACCGCCACCACCGCCTCCACGATGGGCATCTCTACACCGTGACGGCGAGCCAACTCAGCCACCACAGGAGCCGACTTAATCGACTCAGCCGTCTGGCTCATATGCTCGTGCAGGCGGGAAGGCGCAATACCCTCGGCCAGCAGGCGGCCGGCCGTGTGGTTACGAGACAGCGGCGAGGAGCAGGTAGCAATCAAATCGCCCATACCGGCCAGGCCGCTCATCGTCGCAGCCTCACCACCCAGCGCCACCGCCAGGCGGGTGATTTCCGCCAGGCCACGCGTCATGATGGAAGCCTTCGAATTATCGCCGTAGTTGCGACCCTCGCAGATACCCACGCAGAGAGCAATCACGTTCTTCACCAGGCCACCAATTTCGGTGCCAACTACGTCAGTGTTGGTGTACGGGCGGAAATAGCCACAAGCAATGACGCGAGCCACCGCCTCAGCTACCGGCATGGTGCGGGCCGCCACTACCGAAGCAGTCGGCTCCTCCCCCATAATCTCGGTGGCCAGATTCGGACCCGACAACACGCACACGCGATGCGGGATGTGCCCAATCGCCCGCACATTCGCGCCGCGCATCGCCAGGGCTTCCTCCAGCTCCTCGGTAATGACCTGCGACATGCGCAAACCCGTGCCGGTCTCCAGACCCTTGGCCAGAGAGACCAGCAGCGCCTCCGGCTTGATGAAGCGGGCATAGTTCTGCAACTGCGACCGCAGTACCTGCGCCGGCAGAGCCAGGACCACCAGGTCTGCATCGCTCAGAGCCGACGCCGCATCCGCGGTGAAGTGCAGGTTATCGGGAAGCTTAATACCCGGGAAGTAGCGAGAGTTCTCGCGGGTGCGTTCACACTCGGCCATGGCCTGCTCGTCGCGACCAATAAGAGTCACGCGAGTATCATCACCGCGCTCGCGAGCAGCATCCGCCGCGATCTTGGCGAAGGCCGTACCCCAGCTACCCGCACCAAGAATCGCTATGGATTCCACGGTGGGTGAAGGGGCGAACTCGGGGCTCGGTGCCGGGGTTCGTCCAAAGAAACTCATGGGAACCTGTCTCTCTCGCACTCCCTTGCGGATGCGGGGCGCGGGCGTTGGTGTGGCTGGTAGGGGGTGGCGGCAAGCCGGAGTCACGTGAGCGGCCAGATTGAAGGTTTACTTTGCGTCCGGTTCGCCGAGTGCACCGCCGACCGGGCCCGAAGGGGTTCCGGGGGCTTCACGGCGCTTGGCGCGCGGGTTCCAGCGACCCTCGGGGGCCTTCTCACCGCGAATCTCCTCGAGCTCGGCGGTGATGGCGTCCAGCATCGCGTCGGTCACTACGCCCAGCTCGGTGCGGGTGTGCTTCGCCTCGGGGCTGGGGTCAGCCACGAGGGAGGCAAGATCGAGAGCCGGGCCTACCTTCACGCGCACGGTCTTACGGGGGAAAAGCGAAATCTTGCGCTTCTCCTTCACGCGGCCGTCTTCACCGGGCTCGTCCACGTAGCCGAGGATCTGCTCGTCACCCCAGTGCGCCACCGGGTAGACGGGCGCACCGGTGGACAGGGCTAGGCGAGCCGCGCCGGTACGCGCCTGCATGGGCCATAGCTGCGGGTCGTGGGTGGTGGTGCCCTCGGGGAAAATCACGACGGCACCGCCAGCCTCCACGACCTTGCGCGCGGTAATCAACGACTTGCGGGCGTCCACCGATCCACGAACCACGGGAATGTGCGCAAGTTTGCGCATGATGTAGCCGAGCACGGGGGCGCGGAAGAGCGAGTCCTTCGCCAAGAAGCGCGGCAGGGCGCCGTTGACGAACGCGGGGAAAGCCACGGTGACCGGGTCGAGCTCGGTCGTGTGGTTGGCAACGATGATGTACCCACCGTTCTTCGGAAGGTTTTCGCGGCCGGTAATTTCGACGTGGGCAATGAGCTTGTACACTCCGCGTGCGGCGTTACCGAGCACCTTGTAGAGCGCATCACCGTAGGCGGTGGGCTCAATCTCCGGCAGTGCCTTCTTTCCCTGCTGACCGCTCATTAGCCCTGAACCTCAACTTCCTCGGGCTCCACCACGACAATGGCGGCGTCCGGCTTGGGGGCCTTAGTGGTCTTGCGCTCAAGCACCTCGAAGTTAGCGCCCAGGTTCTTGAGCTTCTGCTCAAAGTTCTCGTAGCCGCGGGCGATCAGCTCAACACCGCTCACGTGGGAAGTACCCTTAGCGGTTAGCGCCGCAATGATGTGGGAGAAGCCGCCGCGCAGGTCGGGGACCTCAATGTCGGCGCCGGTCAGCGGGGTGGGGCCGGAAATGATGGCGGAGTGGCCGTAGCCCTTACCCTCAAAGCGGCAGGGTGCGCCACCCACGCAATCGCGCATTACCACAATATCCGCACCCATCTGCTTGAGGGCGTTGGTGAAGCCGAAGCGTTCCTCGTACACGGTCTCGTGCACGATGGAAGCACCCTTTGCCTGGGTCAAGGCCACAACGAGCGGCTGCTGCCAGTCGGTCATGAAGCCGGGGTGTACGTTGGTTTCGAAGACGATGGGCTTAAGCTCCGCGCCGGGGGTGCGGCGTGCGGGGTGGGTGAAGCGGATACCCTCGTCGGTCACCTCGTACAGGCCACCCATCTTACGGAACTGGTTCAGGAACGCGGTCATGTCCTTCTGAGCGGCACCTCGCACGAAAATATCGCCGCCGGTGGCCAGAGCCGCGGAGGCCCAGGAAGCGGACTCATTGCGATCGGGCAGGGAGGTGTGATCGTAGCCGGTCAGCTCGTCCACACCCTCGATCACAATGGTGCGGTCCTCGTTGATGAAGATGATAGCGCCCATCTTCTGCAGCACAGCGATGAGGTCAATAATCTCGGGCTCAATCGCGGCATTGCGCAGAACGGTCTTACCCTTAGCGCGCACACCGGTGAGCAGAACCTGCTCGGTAGCGCCCACGGAGGGGTAGTTCAGCACAATCTCAGCGCCCTTCAAACCATCCTTAGGCACAATCAGAGTGGTGCCGGTCTCGTCGTCCTTCTCGACGACGGCGCCGAACTTACGCAGAGCAGCCATGTGGTAGTCAATGGGGCGGTCACCAATCTTGCAACCACCTAGGTTAGGAATACGTGCGGTACCGAGAGTATGCAGCAGCGGACCCACCATCAGAATCGGGATGCGCGAGTTACCGCCGAAAAGCTGAATCTCCTCCGCGTTCTTGGCCGCGGTGAAGGCGTCCTGCGCGGGGTTGAGGGTGAGAACACCAGACTCGGGGTCATAGTCAACCTTGGCGCCGTGTAGCTCGACCAGGGTGGTCACAATCTCCACGTCGCTCAGGTCGGGGACGTTGCGCAGGGTCGAGGGCGTCGAACCGTGCAGCGCTGCGACCATCGCCTTGGGCACCAGGTTCTTGGCGCCGCGTACATGGACCTCACCGACGAGCGGAGTACCACCTTCGATGCGAAGCTTGCTGATGTTCTCAGTCATTAAAAATCCTTTGGAGCGTCGGTCGGTGCGACCCGAACCGGAAAACCATGTGTAACTGCGCCGTCGTTATGTACGTGCCGTGCCTTCAAAAACGAAGTCAAAACGGGCGCATATATTCATCATTATTCTAAGCCCCCGGGTAAAGGTGCTCAAAACAAGGGAAGGGCGTTCAGCCGTAGCATACTACTCACCATGCGGCGCAGACATCACGAAGATACGGCGGCTACGTCTGCTTCGTCCCCCGCCCACTAGGATGCCCAAAATGGCCTATCACGCGAGTGTCAGAGCAGAGACGCCAGAGCAGATGGTAGGGTGCTCGACGCATAGCGAATATCCGAAGTAGCGGCACCTTACTCAAAAACGCCCGCGAAAAACACAGGAAAAAATAAATTAACATACCCAAAAATTCACTGCACTGCAAATAAACAGGGGATTTGAGCTAAATATATCGTCGAAAACCCTAAGTATCACCCAGAACTTGAACCTCATGCACATTTAAGCCCTACAATAACGTGCGCAACCGCACCAGCGTGCTCCACACCGAAAGAACCCCATGAAATACAATCACGCATCACAAAACACCGCACATCACACCGATTCCCGAACCACCGGAACTCGACCCGCCGCATCGCCGAAGATGTCGCGCCGCAACCTCGTCCGAGGAGCCGCCTGGAGTACCCCGGCCATCCTCGCCAGCTCCACCGTTCCGGCATGGGCAGCCAGCCCCGAGCCCCACTGCTCCCCCGCATTCTCCCTCAAACCCGTAGCCACCGGCTACGACGACGCCAAAGGCGCCTACAGCGAATGGATCGTTCCTCAGGGCACCGGCCGCGTACGTTTCGACCTGACCGGCGGCGCTGGCGGAGCCACCTCCTCCTTCACCCCCGCATACCTCGCCCGGGAGACAGACTCCTACCTCATCGGCGGCGGCGCGGGCGCCCAACTCAGCGGCATCCTGAAGGTCTCGGAAGGCGATATTCTGCGCGTCTGGGCCGGCAACGGCGGCGTCGGTGCCCCCTCCGGAACCCACCCGGCACTCGGCGGCGGCGGCTACGCGGCGGGCGGTGACTCCACCGGCTCCAGCACACAGGTCGGCGAAGCCCAGACCCCCAAAAGCACCTCCGGCATCGTCTACGGCGCCTCCGGCGGCGGCTCCTCCGCCATCGAATTGGTCCACAACGGCACCGTCACCGTAGTAGCCGTAGCCGGCGCCGGCGGAGGAGGCGCACAGTTCGCAACCCTCGCAAGCTACACCACGGTTTTTGAGAAAGCCCCCAACGATCAGCTCAACCCGGCCATGCGTATCGCCGCAGACGGCGCCGGCACTGCCATTGGCGGCGGCAACGCCGGGGCCGACGCAAGCCAAGACAACGACGGCCAGGGCGGCATGCTCATGGCGCGCCCCTACCAGGCCATCCACCCCATCACCACCTGGGATCAAGACATAGACCTGCGCATCAGCGTCACCGGAGGCACCCAGGGCCGCGCGGGCGTACCCGGCACGACCGGAGAAGCCCTCCTCGGTGTACTCGGTGCCGACCGACAGCTCACCTTCAAGGACATGACGACCCCGTGGTTCGAGAACATTGAGTTCCCGCCCTACTACAGCTACGATGGCGACTCCATCATCACCGGCCTCAAAGGCACCGGAGGCTCCGACGCAACCTCCGGCTACAAGGGACGAGGCGGTTCGGGCGCCCTCATCACCCACGAACAGGACAAGTACACCCTAACCAGCATCGCCTCAGGTGGTGGCGCCGGATACGGCGGAGGCGGCGCAGCCCTGAACCTCTGGACGACCGCCAGCTACTTTGAAGACATCTTCGGCCGTCAGGTGCAATTCAGCGAGGGAGAGAACATCACCTCCATCACCGCAATAAGCGGCGGAGGCGGCGCTGGCGGCAGCTACATCAACCACGAGCTGGTGAGCGACTTCAGCCTGTCCACCGCGAAGAACGCCAACTCGCAGGTAGGCGTACGCTCCCCCGGCTCGGTGCAGCTGTACACCTGCTCGGAGAACGCATCCCTCGCCTCCCCCATCACGGGAGAGGCCGCCTAGCGTTATTCCGCGGTATTCCACACACATCACAAAAGCTCGGGGCGGTCACCATGACGGTAACCGCCCCGAGCTCTGAGCTACCGACTCTCTCGCGGTAGCGAAGTAGTGGCGTTTAGAGCTCCTGGGTGCGCGGCATCCAAGAGGGGCGCTTCGCCTCGTACGCCTCAATGGCGTCGAGGTTCTGCAGGGTCAGACCGATGTCATCCAGGCCCTCCATGAGGCGCCAGCGCACATAGTCGTCAATCTCGAAGGGAACGACCAGCGCGCCCACAGTCACGGTCTTCGACTCCAGGTCAACCGTGATTTCGGTGCCGGGCTCGTGCTCCAGAGCCTTCCAGATCAGCTCGATGTCGTCCTGGGCGACCTGCGCGGTCACCAGGCCCTGCTTACCCGAGTTGCCGCGGAAAATATCCGCAAAACGGGCCGAGATAACGACCTTGAAGCCGTAGTCGCGCAACGCCCACACGGCGTGCTCACGCGAAGAACCGGTACCGAAGTCCGGGCCGGCCACCAGAACGCTACCGTGCTTATAGGGCTCCTGATTCAGAATGAACTCGGGGTCCTTACGCCAGTTGGCGAAGAGCGCGTCGTCGAAGCCGGTCTTGGTCACTCGCTTGAGGTAGACCGCGGGGATAATCTGGTCGGTATCAACATTCGAAGAACGCAGCGGTACGCCGATACCGGTGTGCTTAATAATGGGTTCCATAATGGCTCTCCTTTATAGCGTCGGTGGCGTATTACGCCAGAACGTCGGACGGTGCGGACAGGGTACCGCGCACGGCGGTTGCGGCGGCGACCACCGGGGAGACCAGGTGGGTGCGGCCGCCCTTACCCTGGCGGCCCTCAAAGTTACGGTTCGAGGTGGAGGCGCAACGCTCCCCCGGTGCCAGCTGGTCGGGGTTCATACCCAGGCACATGGAGCATCCGGCAAATCGCCAATCGGCACCGAAGTCCTTGAAGATCTTGTCCAGACCCTCTTCTTCAGCTTGTGCGCGCACCTTCTGGGAGCCGGGCACGACCATCATGCGCACGTTCTCAGCGATGGTGCGGCCGCGCACGATATCGGCGGCGGCACGCAGGTCCTCGATGCGGGAGTTGGTGCAGGAACCCAGGAAGACGACGTCCACGGGGATTTCCTTCATGGGGGTACCCGCCTCCAGGCCCATGTACTCGAGGGCGCGGGTTGCAGCGACCTTGTCGTTCTCGTCCTCGAAGTCGTCGGGGAACGGAACAGACTGGCTCAGCGGCACGCCCTGGCCGGGGTTGGTACCCCAGGTGACGAAGGGCTCGAGCTCGTCGGCATTGATGAAGATTTCCTTGTCGAAGACGGCGCCTTCGTCGGTGGGCAGGGTCTTCCAGTACTCCACGGCCTTGTCCCACTCTTCACCCTTGGGGGCGTGCGGGCGGCCCTTGATGTACTCGAAGGTGGTCTCGTCGGGGGCGACCATGCCGGCACGCGCACCCGCCTCAATGGACATGTTGCACATGGTCATGCGGCCCTCCATGGAGAGGGAGCGGATTGCGGAACCGCGGTACTCGAGCACGTAGCCCTGGCCGCCGCCGGTGCCAATCTGCGCGATGACGGCGAGGATGATGTCCTTAGCGGTCACGCCGGGTTTGAGGGTGCCCTCAACGTTGATGGCCATGGTCTTGAAGCGTGCCAGGGGCAGGGTCTGGGTGGCCATGACGTGCTCCACCTCGGAGGTGCCGATGCCGAAGGCCAGCGCGCCGAACGCGCCGTGGGTGGAGGTGTGGGAGTCACCGCAGACGATGGTCATGCCGGGCATGGTCAGGCCGAGCTGCGGGCCGACCACGTGCACAATACCCTGTTCCTTATCACCCAGAGAGTGGATGCGCACGCCGAATTCCTTGGCGTTGCGGCGCAGGGTCTCAATCTGGGTGCGGCTGGTCAGGTCGGCGATGGTGCCGAAGATGTTGTCGGTGGGGGTGTTGTGGTCCTCGGTGGCGATGGTCAGGTCGAGGCGGCGCAGAGGTCGGTGCTCGATGCGCAGGCCCTCGAAGGCCTGGGGTGAGGTCACCTCGTGCAGAAGCTGCAGGTCAATGTAGAGCAGGTCGGGCTTGCCGTTTTCGCCGGGGACGACGACGTGGGCGTCCCAGACCTTTTCGGCGAGGGTGCGCGGACGAGCGTCCGCGGGGTGTGCGTTCTGTTCGCTAGTCATAGTTTCTCCTGCTGTGATGCGTTGCTACGGTGTGGGGCGCGATGGTCGCGGGGTGGTTTCGGATTCTTGAAACGGAAGGTAGGGAGCGGATTATGTACCCGCAACTACCGTCAATCCAGTATTTTCCTGCGGCGTGTCGCATAAATTTTCATGAGTTCTTAGCCCGTGAGACGGACTGAAGCTCACCCTGAGTACCCCGTGTTTTCGTGTGGGTTTTACTCGTGAATCTCTCAAAAATTCACGGTTTTTCCCGGTAATGAGCGGGGATTTTCGCATATTATCGACAAGAAACCCACATAAACACTTATTATGAAACACTCATAATTTACACCGAAGGCGGTCCTTCAATCTTCGACTCTGCACACCTATGAGTCCACAAAGTCCGGGTTATCTTTCATATTCTGAGATAGAATAAAGGAATGACTCCTTCCGCATCACGTTTCAGCGCACACGGAATGCGTCACGTCAACGCATCCACACAACACAACGCACCGATCATCGACCCCGTCAAGCCCCCCGAGCACATGAACGCCGATGAGCAAGTGGTAGAGGTACACTCCCACGGTTCCTCCGGCGTGGGTGTACTCGACAAGGCCACGCTCATCCTCGACTGCCTCGAGGCCGGCCCCGTCTCCCTGGGCGACCTCGTCAAGGCCACCGGCCTGGCCCGCCCCACCGCACACCGCCTCGCCGTAGCCCTGGCTCACCACCGCCTTGTGGCACGCGACGTGCAGGGCCGCTTCATGCTCGGCCCGCGCCTGACCGAGCTGGCCTCCGCCACGATCTCTGACGAGCTCACCACCGTGGCCAACCCAATTCTGCAACAGCTCAGCCTCGACGCCGACGAGTCCACCCAGCTGTACCGCCGCCAGGGCGACTGGCGCGTATGCGTCGCGACCTCCCCCCGCCCCTCCGGCATGCACGAATCCATCCCCCTGGGCACCCAGCTGTCCATGCAGGCCGGCTCCGCCGCACAGGTGCTGCTAGCGTGGGAGGACCAGAACCGCATCGTTGAGGGCCTGCGCGACGCCCACTTCAGCGCCGCCATGCTCGCGGCCGTTCGCCGCATCGGCTGGGCACAGTCCGTGGGCGAGCGCGAACGCGGCACCGCCTCGGTTTCGGCCCCCGTGCGCGCGCCCGGCGGCAAGGTGATTGCGGCCGTCTCCATTTCGGGCCCGATTGACCGCATGACCCGTCAGACCAACCGCAATTACCCCGAGCTGGTCTTCAAGGCCGCGCACGCCATCACCGAGGGCCTGCGTGAGCTTTCGGCCTCGCACGAACACGTTGATATCGAGGCGGAAAACCACGCAGAGACCCCCGAGATCGGCTAGTTTTAGCGGCGCCTCGCAGAAACAGCACCACGCAGACTAATAGTCCCTCCCCACCATTTCGGTGGGGAGGGACTATTTGCGTCCGGGCAGGTGTACGCCGGGCCAAGCTATCCGCGCCCGAAGATTCCGTTAGGGCCGAATCTCAAGCGCCGAACGGTAGGCCTGCAGTCGCTGAGCCTCCGCCTGCACCGGTTCGATAACGCAGGAGCGGACCGCCCCCTCAACCCCCGCGTTCAGGCGCACACGCAGTCGGCGGGCGTAGCGCCGGGCACCCCAGGCCGTTAGCAGTCGTCCCAGCCCGGCGGCGGCAATACCCAACAGCACGCCCAAGATAACGAGCAGGGTCGGTAGTGGCACCGGGAACCCCTCAGGAGCAGGAGGCGGCGGCAACTGAATCTGCAGGTACCCCAGCCCCGCGATGAGGGTCAGCCAGGCCACGCCCGCCAGGGCGCTGAGCAGGGCCAGCCACTGCAACACATTGAAGACCGTCCACGGGGCACGCTGGCGGCCGCGCGTGTAGTCGATGCGCGCAATGTCGCGTTCAATCAGGGTCGGCAGCTCGGACTCCCGCGAGAGGGCCGCCTCACCGAGGGAACGCTTCCAGGGCTCGCCCACGTTCTGCCCCATGCGTGAGCCGTAGCGGCGCACCGCGTTAGCCATGTTTGCCTTCTGCGCGGCGCTCAGCGGAGGCAGTGAGGGGGTCACGAGCTCGGGAGCGGATTCCTGGGCAGGTTCGCCCAGCATCCCGGGGTTCGAGGCCTCGGCCCCCTTCTTACGCCCGTTCTTCGCCTCGCTCTTTGTGCCGTTCTTTCCCGCGGAACCGGTCCCGAGGTGAAGGCGGCGCAGCGGGTCAGCCTTCAGTCGTCCCATCCAGCGCGTAGCAATCCAGCCGGTGCGGGTGCGGGCCGCGCGGCGGTACGACTCGGTTGCCGCCTCCAAAACCTGGGTGGCGGGGCTTGCGTCGTAGCAGGCCTGCGTCAGCTCCCGCTCGGCAGTCAGCGCGTCAGCTCCGGTCAGGGTCGTTCCCTCTCCCCCGGCGTAGGCGCGCAATTCGCTGGCGATGGCGTACAGCTGGGTGTCCGTGCTCTGCAGCGAGGCGCTCTTCGCGGCGGCCACCTGGGCCAGCAGGTCGCGGAGCGCATCCATTCCCTCACCGGTTCGGGCCGAGAGGGCCAGGGGCGGAGCCAGCAGGTGACGGTCGGCGCCTTCAGCCTGCATCAGGTGCGTCAGGGAGGCCAGCACGGCGGGCACCTCGGAGGGCGCAAGCTTATCGGCCTGGTTGAGCACACAGAGGGTCTGCGCGCCGGAGGCGGCCAGCGGCACCATGAACTCGCTGTGAATCACCGCATCGGCGTATTTTTGGGGGTCGACGACCCACACGAGCACGTCCACGTAGCGCATCATGCGGGCGGCGAGTTCGCGGTTGGCGGTGGTGACGGAGTCGAAGTCGGGCATGTCCAGCAGAATCAGGCCGCCGGTGCGGGTGCGGGTTTCGCCGCGGCCCACCATGCGTCGGATGCGGTTAAAGAGGCCCGGGACCGGTTCGGTCACCGCGTTGGGGGCGGGCTGTGCGCTCGCAGCGTTCGGCGTCTGCCTCTCGACGTCCCGGATAAATTCCGTGCTCTGGGGGTACACGCGGTTTTCGATGCCCAGCCAGTCCAATAGTTCGTCGCTGTCCTCGGCACCCCAGACTGCGGCCTGCACCGCGGAGGTCGTGGGACGTGTGGGCGCAGAGCGGGCGATGGGGTACCCAGCCACGGCGTTGAAGAGCGTGGATTTGCCGCTGCCGGTCGCACCGAAGAAGCCGATGATGGTGTGCTCGGTGGAGAGCTCGCGGCGGCGGCTCAGGCGTTCGAGGGCCTCGGAGGCTTCGAGCACCACGGGTTCGGGGAGGCGGTCGCGGCCGTAGTCCAGTGCGTCGTCGAGGCTCGCGACGGCCCGTGCGAAGGTTGAGACAGCCCGGGGAGCCTGGGGAGTCCGGAGATCCTGGGGTTCCGCCGGCGGGTTCGGGCGGTCGCCTCGGGGATTGTGGGTGGTCATGGGTGGGCTTTCTGGAAGGTCTGGTGGGTGCTGGGGTGGTGGCAATAGTGCCGGTACCGGAAAGCGGTTACCGCGGCTAGGCGCTCTCGGCGGTCATAGCCTCGGCGAGCGAGTGCACGCTACGAGCCGCATCCCACACCGTTTTGGCGGGTACCTCGGGTTCGGTTTCTGCCAGCACCTCGGTGAAGGGTCGCCCGTGTTCGCGGAGCAGGGCGCCCATGCGTTCGAGCAGGTCGGTACGGGCCCGGATGGCCATGCGGCGCACGGCGTCCTCGCCAAAGATGGATTCGAGGAGCTTGGCGCCGACCACGCCGCTACCGCCGGCGATACCGACCTCCACGCCGGTGAGGCCTCCCGTGAGGCTGAACGCGGCGACCATCATGAGCACGGCCACGGCGTTGACGCTCAGCGAGAGGAATCGGGCGCGTTGGCGCTTGCCGGCGCCTTCCTCGCGAATCATGTTGAGTACTGAGGCCTGCCAGAGGCGGATTTCCGCGGCCACGGCAGCCGAGAACTCCTCCTCGGGTGAGGTACCGGCGGGCGAGGCGCTACCGGTCGGGGTAGGGGCCGCGTCCAGACGCTGTAGCAGAGAGCGGCCGGCGCGGGTTGCACGCCAGCGGGCGCGGATGCCTTCGGAGGCTCGGGCGGCGGTGTCCATGACCACGGCGTAGATGCCGGTTTCGAGGGCGTCCTCGACCTTTTGTGCGGCGGCGGGCTGGCCTCGCAACGCTGATCCTACTCGGTCGCGTAGGCGGCCGATGGTGTTGTCGAGGGAGCGGAAGAAGTCGCCGGTGCCTACGAAGTCGTGCCAGCGTGAGAGCACCTCGCCGCGTAGCAGTGAGCCATCCGAAAGCGCCGCATCAATGCTTGTCAGAGCCTTTTCGTACTCTTCGGCAGCAACCAGGGTCAGGGCGTGGTGGGAGGCCTGCTGCCGCTCCTGCTCGAGGGCGAGGGTGCGTAGGTTTCGGGCGAGGGTCTCGACGGTTCCGGCAAGCGTCGTGCGGGCGATGGCGGCGCGGGCGGGTGCGTCAGCTCCGAGCTCGCGAATCCACAGGGTGAGCGGCGCCAGGCTGATGGGGTTGATGAGCCCCCGCTCATCGCGTGGCTGTTCGGTCACGGTGTGAATCAGCACGGCCTCGATTCCGGCCTCGCGGAGCATGCGGCGCAGGTCGGTCTCGATGGCTTCTTCGTCCCCTTCGGGAACGCGGTTGAGCACCACGGCGATTGTGATGGAGCGCGCGGCCGCCGCGTGGAGCAGTTCCCAGGGCACGGCGTCGGCGTAGCGATTGGCGGTGGTGACAAAGAGCCACAGATCGGCTGCGGAGAGCAGTTCCTTGGCGAGGGTGCGGTTTTCTTCGGAGACCGAGTCGATATCGGGTGCGTCGATGAGCGCGATACCGCGCGGCAGGGCCGCCGTGGGCACGGGGACGAGCGCCTGCGGGACTAGCGGGTCGGCACCGGGTAGACCCTCCCCCTTCTGCACGCGGGTGCGGGGCAGGGTCGGTAGAAAACGGTCGGGGGCTAGGGCGGCTTCGTCTTCGGCGCGGTAGAGCAGCACGGGGTGGCGGGTGGTAGGTCGAATTGCGCCGGATTGGGTGAGGGGTTCACCCAGCAGGGTGTTGACCAGGGTGGACTTGCCGGCGCCGGTGGATCCGCCGACCACGATGGTGAGCGGGCTGTCCATGCTGGCGCTGCGGGGCAGGATGTAGTCGTCAAGCTGCCGGGTCATAGAGACGATGAGGGCCCGGGCGGAGGCGGTTTCTACCGCCGCGGATGTGGCTTCGCGAGCGCTGCCGTGCCCGTCCTGGTGAAGGCCGATTTCTTCGGGGTCGACGTCCAGTGAGAGGGGGATTCGAGTGAGGAGTTCGCGCGCTGCCTGAAGCTGCGCATAATCGGTGGTAGTCACAGCGTTATTGTCCCACAGCCCGCATCATCACATCGTTGAGGGGGTGAGTGAAGGCTGTCGTAGGGGGTTATTTCTAACACATTGGTTCGTTTACTCCCGCCCTATATGACAGAGAAAAATAAAGATTTGATAACTTTTTACGCTCAGAGGCATATACCCGCGTGATGATCCTCGAAAAGTCCCTAAAATCGTGTGACACGACGTATAACTTTCGGGTTGGGGTACGGTTCACTCCCGCACTTCCTGTCCCGTGTATACGGTGCGCGCCAATTGATGACTACCCGGTGCACGCCCGAATTCCCCGTACGGTTCGCCGCGAGGTTTTCACCTGCCCGCCGAGCTGTGGGGACTTATTCTGCCCGTACACTCTCACCGCGAAAGGTCTGCATGCCCGATTCGCTCTCTCGCCGCCACCTTCTGGCGTTCTCTTCTGGGGCGGCGTTTAGCGTGCTCGCAACTGCCTGCGGCGCTTCTTCTTCTCACGTCACGACGCCTAACGGTACGGCCTCGGTTGGTTCAGCCCCCGAGCCCGTTGCTTCCCCTCGTCCTGCCTCAGTCGTTGTCTCTCGTGGTGTCCGTCGTACTGAGCCGTTGCCGGCGTCAGCTCTGGATGGCCGCGGCCCCGTGATTCTTCCCGACCGGTACTTCGAGCGTGACGGGGTTTTCTCCGCCGGAACGCTCAGTCATCGCGCCCTCAACGTCCCCCGCCCTCGCAAGCCCGAGGAGATAGGTGAGCGTAGCGTTGAGGGTCTGCACACGTTCCTGCAGTATTGGAGTGCCTCGCAGAACTATATGTTCCTCACCGGTGACACTGAGCCTTTTATGGATCTGCCCGGTCAGGAGCGTTTCAACCATATGACCAACATGTACCGCGATATTTACCGCTACAACATCGGTTGGCTTGTGTCGAAGAATAGCGTGCCCATGTGCATTCACCTGGACAGTGCTCAGCCGGTTCCTGTCTCGACGGCAGATGTGTACTGTTGGAAGGCCACGCTTAAGGTGGATGAGGCGGCGTTCCTCTTCAATCACGAGACGCTTCAGCGTGAGCTCCTCACCAAGGTGTACGGCCATAAGTCGCAGGCTGATGTTTACGTGTGCTTTGGTGAGGAAGGCTGGCAGATGCTGGAGGACCCGCAGGCTTCCCCCAGCGCGACCGCCACCCCCTCGGCGGATTCGAGTGCGCAGCCAACCCCCAATGCGACCCCCTCAGCAAAGGCCACCCGGTATCTTCAGGGATCCGCATAAACCCTCCCACCATAGGTGACATAGGGCACGGACGTGGGGGTTTATTTGTGCGCCGGGCGTGAACTCTATAGGCTTAGGGCTATACGGGCTTCACGCCTATGTTTCCTTCAGCACTGATGGGGCATCGCGTGCAAGCTTCTAACACACCACCGATACTTCCGTTTCACATCATGTTCGAGGGGATCACTATGATTCACAGCCGCCGCCGTTTCTTTGCCGTCACGGGCACCGCAGCGCTGGGTGCGATGCTTGCCGCTTGCGGGTCGAAGAGCGCTTCGACGGCCACCGCCTCCGCCACTGCTTCCGCTACGATTGCCGGTGCGTACGACAATCTTTCCGGCGAGTTGAAGTGGACTAAGTTCATTCCGGGCCATGGTGCATCCGCTATCAGTAGCACCGACCCGACGACCGGCGAGGTGTACACGATTGAGCCGACCGCGGGCCCTGCCTCGGTGGATGCTAAGGCGAGCTCCGTGCCGATTCCCGTTGAGGATGACACCATGTACGACAAGAATGCCCGCGGCCTGCGTGCGACCTTTGCGTACTTTGCGGCGGCCGTGGACTATGCGCGCGCCACGGGTGACACGGGCCCGGCCCTGCAGGTTGTGCATCCCGATAACACTCCGCAGCGCGCCTCGCTGGAGAAGCTGCGCGTCTTCTATGCACCCGGCACGAACTGGATTGTGGATGGTGGCTGGACCTACCGTCTGACTGAGAAGCAGCCGGTTACGCGCGGCACGAAGTATTCGTGGGCTTGCTCGGTGACGCAGGCGCACGGACTGGTGGTGGAAAAGGCCACCAACACGACCAAGCCTCTGGAGAACACCGAGGCGCAGGATATTACGGCCCTCTACGCTGAGTATGACGAAGAGGCGAAGCGTTGGACGGTGATTTCGGCGCAACAGTACGATCCGTCGATGACGCCGAAGCCGACGCATACCTCGCGCCCGCAGCCCTCCTCGACCTACACGCCGACAGTAACAGACGACAGCACCGCGGCGGCGCACACCGGTTCGGGTGCCGCTACCGGTTCGGGCTCTCATGCTAATACGGGTGGTTCCGCACGAACCGGAGCCAACGGTGGAGCGCAGAGCGGAACGGTTCAGAACGGCGGTGCGCAGAACGCACCGGCTCAGGCCCCTGCCGGTCAGGGTGGAGCCGCTCAGAACGGCGCGACCAATACCGGTGCCCAGAACGGTGGGGCTCAGAATGGTGGCGCTCAGAATGTCCCCGCGCAGAATGGCGCAACTCCCGCGGCTCCGGCCGGTCAGCAGAGTGCTGAGGCCCCGGCCCAGCAGAATCCGGTGCAGCAAAATCCTGCGGCTCCCACTGCCGGTGGTGCAGCGGATCATCCCGCGGGTGATACTCCTGCAGTAAACCCCGCTACGGCCGAGGCTCCGGCGGCTCGATAGCCCCTTCAGAAGGTAAACGGTTGGGGGGTGCCGCCTTCACGGGCCCAGCTCACAGACCCAGTCCTACCCATCTCGCGGATGTTACGGCGGGCGGATGCGGGCGGACGGTGGGCGGTACATCACCCCCTGTGCGGCGGTAATGTACCCGGCCTCGGGTGCGGGTGCGCGTTATACTTAGGACTGTCTCGTTCGACGGTGATTCGGTACCGGTTGCCCGGTATCGTGTGCCGTCCTCCGGGCGTCCCTCTCACTCCTTCATTCCTCTCGTATGAGAGTTACACGCGAAAGGCACTCCGTGGCACTTTTCCCTCATGCCTCCGGGCAGTCCCCCCGTTCCGCGTCCGGTCTGAGCCGACGTTCCGCTCTGCGGTATGCAGGAGTCGGTGTTGCGGGCGTGTCGCTGAGTGCTCTGCTGGCGGCCTGCGGTGGCAGTTCTGCCCCCTCTGCTTCGGCTGACCCTGATGAGCCGGTGGTGACTCCCTCTGCGTCGGCGCGCACCGATTTTAGCGGTGAGGTTACTTTTGATCATTTCGATTCCAAGGGTGAGTTCGTGGCGGCCACGGAGTCCGCTCCGGCGCAGAATGTGCCGGTGCCTAAGCGTCCTGAGAGTGCGGCGCAGAACTCGGTGCAGGGCCTGTATGATTCGGTTGCTTTTGTCTACGCGGCGATTAACTACCTGGTGCTGACCGGTGACCCTGCTCCCTTGCGTGAGTCGAAGGCCGATGAGAAGTTTATTTCTTCCCTTTCGATGTTTATGGATGAGGGTAACGTAAGCTCCCAGGCGCGTGACTGGTATGTATCGCCGAAGGTGACGTTGAAGGCGTACACGGCGCTTCCGACTCTCGTGAAGAAGAGCGTTCAGTGGACCTTTGACCTGGCGATTGATTTGGGTCCGACCATGGTTTTGGATGGTGCTCCGGTGTCGATTCCTGAGAAGGAGCGCCGCATTGAGCGCGGTCTGGTGGTCACGGGTGTGCGCATGGAGAATGACTGGGCTTTGACCATTCAGGATGAGTATGAGGTTCAGGCTTCGGCTCCGGCTAACGGTGGTGCGGCTAACGGTGGTGCGGGCTCGCAGACCGGCGGTAATGGCGGTTCCGGTAACGGCAATCCTGGTAACGGTAGCTCCGGTGATAGCGGCCCCAACGATAATCTCTAAATCTTTGCCGAATGGCGCCCATGCCCTAACCTGCCCGTCGGGTTAGGGCATGACTTCTAGACGGGCCTATAATCTGCGGATGGTTCCGTCGTGTATCGTGCCCCCATGCCCCATCTATGTGAGGTGTATTTCCGATGATTTTCTCTTCCGGTTCTTCCGATTTTTCTGCTTCCTCCGTTTCTCCCGCGTCCGTTCGGATTTCGCGCGGTGTTTCCCGCCGTTCTCTGATCCATGCGGGCCTGGGCCTGTCGGGCTCGGCCGTGGCCGCGGCGTTGCTGAGCGCTTGTGGTTCCTCGAATTCGGGGTCGCAGAAGCAGGGTGGTAACCAGGGTGGTAGCCTCTCGGGTTCGAAGTCGAGCGCTAACCCGAATGGCTACACTGACGACGGTAAGAACTACTCCGGGACTGTGGAGTACACCCATTTTGAGGGCGCTATGAACTATGAGCCGGGTACTGTTGATCATCCGCCGCGTAATGCGCCTAAGCCACAGGTGACCGATGCGCTTTCTGCGAATACGGTGGCGGGTTTTCACGAGGCGATTGCGTACTTTGCGGCGGCGATGGATTACCTGGTGAAGACCGGTAGCGCTGAGGCGTTCTCGACGGGTATTACGCTGACGTCGAAGACCCGTTCCGAGGTGGACGCTCTCTCGGAGTCAATCCTGGCGGGTGTTAAGAAGGGCTCATGGTATGTGAACCCCGCGGCTTCTTACGCTCTTTCGAGTGCGCAGCCGTCCATTATGAGCGACGGCAACCTGCTCTTCAAGGGTCAGTACACTCTTGATTTTGGCGCGGAGGCGGTGGCTGAGGGCAAGGTGCAGCCGGTGGTGAACTCCGCGAGCCCCTCCGCTTCGGCGTCGGCTGAGGCTACCGAGCCTTCCGAGGATGCGCTGGTTTCCGGGGAGGCTACCACCGCCTCGGCTTCTCCGTCTGCTGCGGGTCTGGCTTCTCAGGTGACGGTCCAGGAGTGTGATTTCCGTGGACGCTACCACTCTGATTCGAAGGTGTGGGAGCTGAGCGTGGTGTACGGTGCTACGTTGCGGGGCGGGTCGGCTTCCGCGTCGGCTTCGGCAGGTGCTTCTGCCGCTTCTGCTGTGGTGAGTTCTGCGGCGGGTTCCCCGTCTGCTTCCTAGTCTGTGCTCAATTCGAAGGCCCGGATTGCGGCCTGTTCCCGTTTGTTGGTTCCTCCAGCTGGTTTTCTGTTCCTGGGCTTGGTTCCTGACTTGCCGAACGAGATGCTTCTCACGCGGCCCAGTCTTCGGGCCGGTCTGGACTCTGTATTGAGGCGCGTTTGCGGTTAAACTGGTTGCAATCACCGAATGTCTGAAAGGTATCACTATGTCTGAGATTCTGACCCGCCGCGCGGCGTTGGGCGTGCTGGGCGTCAGCTCCGTGGCTCTACTGGCGGCCTGCGGTTCGAAGGCTTCGTCTGAGGCTTCTGCGCCCTCTTCCTCCGCGACTCCTGAGGCGACGACGGCCTCTGCTAGCGCCTCTGAGACGGCGTCTCCGAGCGCTTCTGCTTCGCCTTCGGCAAGTGCCACGGCGACCGCCACGAACTCGCCTCTGCCCAATGATGATAAGGATTACCGTGGTGTAGCAAAGTTGGAGAAGATGGAGGAGCACGGCGAGTACCAGCCGGGTAACGCTGAGCATCCGCCGCAGAATGCGCCGTCCCCGATTGTTCCGGAGAGCATGCATCAGAATTCGGTGGCTGGTTTTGCTTCGGCTCTGGCTTATTTTGGTGCGGCGTTTGAGTATCTGTTGCGCACCGGTGATATGCACTATATGAACGAGGTCAGTACTGATCAGAGCACTCTTGCGGTGATGAAGAAGTACGCGGATTCCACTAAGTCTGGTATTGATGAGAAGAAGACCTGGTATGTGAATCCGACCGCTACGTTGACCATTGAGACAAAGCAGCCGGTTCTGGCTCAGGGTGCGTACAACTGGACTGTGACCCTGAATGTTGATTTGGGTGAGAAGCTGTTTAAGGAGGGCAAGGAGCAGACCGTGGCGGCTGATAAGCGTCACGTGAAGATGTTCGGTGAGGCTGTTGGTCGTTACCTGAACAATAAGTGGGATTTGCATATGGACATCAACTAGTCCGTTTGCCTCTCGCCTGTGGCCCGGGTGTTTGTTTTGAGGATTTTCGTTCTGTGGATGCGCTTTTGGGGTCGTCCGCGGGGCGTATTTTGGGGGCTTGAGCCTTCTGTTATGCGGGCCGCAGATATTTTTTCATTCTGTAGCAATAAAATAGCCGTTCTGGACTTGCGGTGAACGGGGTTCACCACTACTCTTATATACAGAGGTTGTCTTTTTGGGCTACATAATGTTTCAAGAAAGCACCGCGCACTCTCCGTGAGGGAGAGCCTTTAGGACGAAGGTTTTGCGCGGTGCTTTTCTTTATGCCATTTGGGGTACTCACCGATGGCCCGGTCACGGTACGGGTTGAGGAGAGCAATCCGGCCCGGCTGAAGTAGCACTGGAACGTCCCGTTGGGGCGCACCCGTGCTAGCGTCCTCAGTCATGAAAAGTCATGTTACGAACTGTGACCGCAGGTTTAAACCTGCCGCCGCCGAGTAGTAGAGTGTCCACGTACCCAAATTATTCACTGGGGAGATGGCCTATTCCGGTAGTCCCCTCCCCCATGCTCAGAAGGAGCACCTCCATGGCAAAGATTGTCAACAGCATCGTCGAGGCTATCGGCGAGACTCCCCTGGTCCGCCTGAACCGTCTGGACGAGGGCCTGCCCGGTAACGTTGCCGTCAAGCTCGAGTTTTACAACCCTGCAGGCTCCGTCAAGGACCGTATCGGCCGCGCCATCATTGACGCCGCTGAGGAGTCCGGCGCGCTGAAGCCCGGCGGCACCATCGTTGAGGGTACCTCCGGTAACACCGGTATCGCCCTGGCCATGGTCGGTGCGGCTCGCGGCTACCACGTCATCCTGACCATGCCCGAGACCATGTCCGCTGAGCGTCGCGTTCTGCTGCGCGCATACGGTGCGCAGATTGTGCTGACCCCCGGTACCGAGGGTATGCGCGGCGCCGTGGAGAAGGCTCAGGAAATCGTTGCCAACACCGAGAACGCTATCTTGGCTTCTCAGTTCTCCAACGAGGCTAACCCCGCCATCCACTACAAGACCACCGGCCCCGAGATTTGGGAAGCTACCGACGGTAAGGTCGACATCTTCGTGGCAGGTATCGGTACCGGCGGCACCATCTCCGGTTCGGGTAAGTATCTGAAGGAGCAGAACCCCAACATTAAGGTTGTCGCTGTGGAGCCCAAGGACTCGCCGTTGCTCTCCGAGGGTCGCGTTGGTCCCCACAAGATTCAGGGTCTGGGCGCTAACTTCATTCCCGAGACCCTTGACCGCGGTATCTACGATTCCGTGACCGCCGTCAGCGGCGATGACGCAATGCGCACCTCCCGCCAGCTGGCTACTCAGGAAGGTATCCTGGGCGGTATTTCTTCCGGTGCGGCCGTCTGGGCAGCTCTGGAAGAGGCTAAGAAGTCCGAGAACAAGGACAAGCTGATTGTGGCTGTTGTTCCCGACTTCGGTGAGCGTTACATCTCCACCGCTCTCTACGAGGACATCCGCGGCTAATAGGCCTCAATTTTAGGCGGCTCTCTAGGTGAGGCCGCTATCTAGAACAGGACGCAGTGTTCGACGCTCCGCCCCGGTGTGCATACCGTTGCACACTGCGGCGGAGCGTTTGCGTCCTTGCCGATCCTGGGCCCGTTAGAGCCTTAAATATTACGTTCCGTGCACAATTGTGACCGCGATGTTAAAGAGAGCGCTCACTATGACGACGACCGGGTGCGGGAATAGGTGAATGAGCACCGTTGTTGGTACCTTTGGAAAGGTCGCACACTCAGAGCATGACCATTGAGGGAAAGGGAACCCCATGAGTTTTATTGCGCGTCTGCGTGAAGATATTGAGAACGTCCGCCAGCATGACCCCGCTGCCCGCGGCGCTGTCGAGATTGCTCTGAACTATTCGGGTATGCACGCCATCTGGGCGCACCGTCTCACCCATAAGCTCTGGCAGAAGGAAGAGACGAAGTCGCTGGCGCGTACTCTCTCTCAGTTCGCCCGTTTCCTAACCGGCGTAGAGATTCACCCGGGCGCCACGATTGGCCGCCGCTTCTTCATCGATCACGGCATGGGCATCGTGATTGGTGAGACCGCTGAGATTGGCGACGATGTAATGCTTTACCACGGTGTGACGCTGGGCGGTCGTTCCCTTGAAAAGGTGAAGCGTCATCCGACCATCGGCGATCGGGTCACGATTGGTGCCGGCGCGAAGGTGTTGGGTCCGGTAGAGATCGGTGCCGATAGCGCCATCGGAGCGAATGCTGTGGTGGTCAACGATCACCCCGCTGATTCGATTATTACCGGCATTCCTGCGAAGCACCGCCCGCGTACCCCGGAGAAGAAGAAGCCTCTGGTGGACGCTGTGGAGTACATTGACCCTGCCATGTGGATTTAGCGCTTCCTAGCTTTTTGGACCCTTAGAGGAGCCTTAGAAGGCTCCTAGCCAACATCTGTGGCCCCTCTCCCCCACGCCCACGGTATATTCTTTAGCACCCCGCACAACGACATATCAAAAACATAACGAAGGCCCGCCCGGTTGGATGTGAAATCCAGCCGGGCGGGCCTTCTACGTTCAGCTATAAAAGTTTAGTGAACGTGAATGTCTGCAGCGTTCACCTCGGAACGGTCACCGCTCCACATGGTGTGGAAGGCGCCCTCTTCGTCGATACGGCCGTAGGTGTGCGCACCGAAGAAGTCGCGCTGGCCCTGAATCAGGGCTGCGGGCAGGCGGTCGCGGCGCAGGCCGTCGTAGTACGACAGTGCGGATGCGAACACCGGCACGGGGATGCCCAGTGCGGTAGCCTTGGCCACGACGCGGCGCCAGGAGGGAACGAGCTCGTCCATGAGGTTCTTGAAGGCGGGGGCGAGCAGCATGTTCGCGGGAGCCTGATCAGCGTAGGCGGCCATGATGTCGCCCAGCAACTCGGCGCGGATGATGCAGCCGGCGCGCCACAGCGATGCGATGGTGTCCAGCTTCAGGTCCCAACCGTACTCCTTGCCGGCGCGGGTCAGCAGGTCCATGCCCTGTGCGTATGCAACGAGCTTGGATGCGAAGAGTGCGCGGCGCACATCCTCGACGAACTCGGGGTCGCCAGCGCCCACACCGGTGGTGGCAATCAGGCCGGCGGGTAGCTCGCGCTGAGCCTGCTCGCGCTGCTCACGCTCGACGGAGGACAGGGCGCGAGCGAACACAGACTCTGCGATGGCGGAGACGGGGGAACCGAGGTCCAGGCCGGCCTTAGCGGTCCACAGGCCGGTACCCTTCTGACCCGCGGCGTCAACAATTACGTCGACCAGCGGCTTGCCGGTCTTGGCGTCCACCTGTGCGAGCACCTCGGAGGTGATTTCAATCAGGTAGGAGCTCAGCTCGGTCTTGTTCCAGGCCTTGAAAATCTCTGCCTGCTCAGCGGGCTCGAGGCCAGCCACGGAGCGCAACAGGTCGTAGGCCTCACCAATCACCTGCATGTCGGCGTACTCGATGCCATTGTGGACCATCTTCACGAAGTGGCCCGCACCGTCGGTGGAGATCCATGCGCAGCAGGGTGCGCCGTCCTGGGGTGCCTTAGCGGCAATCTTCTCGAGCATGGGACCGACGTGCTTGTAGGACTCGGCGGAGCCGCCGGGCATCATGGAGGGGCCCCAGAGGGCGCCTTCCTCACCGCCGGAGACACCGACGCCCACGAAGTGCAGGCCCTTCTCTGCCAGTGCGCGCTCGCGGCGGATGGTGTCAGGGAAGTGGGAGTTACCGCCGTCGATGATGATGTCGCCCTCGTCCAGCAGGGGGGTGAGCTGCTCAATCACGGAGTCGACGGGGGCGCCCGCCTTCACCATGATCAGGATGCGGCGGGGAGATTCGAGGGAGTCGACGAGTTCCTGCAGGGACTCGGTACGAATGAAGTCACCCTCTGCACCGTGCTCGGCGAGCAGGGCGTCGGTCTTCTCAGCGGAACGGTTGTGCAGTGCTACGGTGTAGCCGTTGCGTGCCAGGTTGCGGGCGAGGTTTGCGCCCATGACAGCAAGGCCGGTTACACCAATCTGTGCCTTCTTGTTTTCAGTCATGTATATAAGGATACGCGCTCAGGGCGGGGCATACCCGTGATGCGGACCATTTAATACATTTAGCCGCGCCAATCAAGGGATTTCGGGAACGAGTCGACCTAAATTGGAGTAGCCTACCAGTGTGGAGAAGATGCTATAACAAAACCCCGGTACCGTACGGTACCGGGGTTAGCGGTGGGTCCTACCGGGATCGAACCGATGACATCCACGGTGTAAACGTGGCGCTCTACCAGCTGAGCTAAAGACCCGTAATTCTTGCTGACTATCTGCCAGCTGAACACAAGGTAATACTATACAGACCGACTTATGGACGTGCAAATCATCTATACGTGTTCTACATCTCACTATCTTGGAACAGGTTGCGGGTTCAGCGATCAGCACCCCATACAACCCAACAAAACGCAACCCCCTCAATCCACCCAATATCCCAATAAAAGGCGGCACTTCGCGGTATTTCCACTCCCCCGGTTTTCCCTTGATATATAGGTTCACTTAGACCTTATCAACCCCTCTTTTGCGCCTCGTTTTCCGCAATGATGCCCAGAGTGCGAAACCAACACCACAAAAACATCATTTTGATGCCACGAAGGCCATTTTTGGGTCTAAGATAGTAGAGAAAGAAGCGTAGCGGGTCTAGTGATCTGCCACGTTTAAACATAGAGATGGTTCAAATGATGCAGAATCGCTTCATGAACGATCTATACAACCGCACAGAAGAGAGGTTGGATTAGTTTGGCTAACGTACCGAACGAGCACTCCCTGAGCACCCTTCTCGATGGCCTGAAGGACGTCGACGTCGAAGAGACCCAGGAGTGGGCTGAATCCCTCGAAGACCTGATTAAGACCCACGGCACCGAGCGTGCTGAGTACATCCTTCGCGCGCTGATTAAGGAAGCTGGCGAGAAGGGTGTCGAGGTTCCGACTCTGACCAAGACTGACTACATCAACACCATTCCCGTTGATCAGCAGCCCGAGTACCCCGGCGATGAGGAACTCGAGCGCCAGTACCGCGCATGGATTCGTTGGAACGCTGCAATTATGGTGCAGCGTGCCCAGAAGAAGGGCATCGGCGTGGGCGGTCACATCTCCACCTTCGCAGGTATCGCTGACCTCTACGAAATGGGCCAGAACCACTTCTTCCGCGGTCGTAACCACCCCGGTGGCGGCGACCAGGTGTTCTTCCAGGGTCACTCCTCCCCCGGCGTTTACGCTCGCGGCTTCGTTGAGGGCGTTCTGAGCGAAGAGCAGATGGACGGCTTCCGTCAGGAGAAGACCAAGGGCGCAAACGGTATTCCTTCCTACCCGCACCCCCGTTGCATGCCTACGTTCTGGCAGTTCCCGACCGTGTCTATGGGTCTGGGCCCCCTGAACGCTATCCACCAGGCATCCTTCAACAAGTACCTGCACAACCACAACATCAAGGACACCTCCGAGCAGCACGTCTGGGCATTCCTGGGCGATGGCGAGATGGACGAGCCCGAGTCGCGTGGTGCACTGCAGCTGGCTGCTAACGAGCACCTGGACAACCTGACCTTCGTCATCAACTGCAACCTGCAGCGTCTGGACGGCCCCGTTCGCGGTAACGGCAAGATTGTTCAGGAGCTCGAGGCATTCTTCCGTGGTGCGGGCTGGCACGTCATCAAGGTCCTGTGGGGCTCTGACTACGACGCACTGCTCGAGAAGGACAAGAGCGGCAAGCTCATCCAGCTGATGAACGAGACCCTCGACGGTGACTACCAGACCTTCCGTGGCGAAAACGGTGGCTACATCCGTGAGCACTTCTTCGGCAAGTACCCCGAGACCAAGGAACTGGTTGCAGACCTGACCGACGAGCAGATTTTCAACCTGCGTCTGGGTGGCCACGACGACAAGAAGATTTACGCAGCCTTCAAGGAGGCTATGGAGACCAAGGGTCAGCCCACCGTCATCCTGGCACAGTCCATTAAGGGTGCGGAGCTCGGCCCCTACTTCGAGGCACGTAACTCCACCCACCAGATTAAGAAGTTCACCATGGAAGCACTGAAGGGCTTCCGTGACCACCTGAACATCCCCATCTCCGACGAGGAGCTGGAGAAGGATCTGTACAACCCGCCGTACTACCTGCCCGAGGCAAACCACCCGGCACTGCAGTACATGCAGGCACGCAGTAAGGAACTCGGCGGCTACGTCCCCGGTCGTCCGAACGTTCAGCCTGAGATTGCCCTGCCCGACTCCAAGGTCTACGCACAGACCAAGAAGGGCTCCGGTAAGCAGACCGCTGCAACCACCATGGCGTTCGTCCGCCTGATGAAGGACCTCATGCGCGTCAAGGGCTTCGGCCACCGCATTGTGCCCATCACCCCCGATGAGGCACGTACCTTCGGTATGGATTCCTTCTTCCCCTCGGCTAAGCTGTACAACCCCAACGGCCAGCACTACGTGCCCGTTGACCACCAGCTCATGCTCACCTACACCGAGTCCCCCGAGGGCCAGATTGTTCACGTGGGCATCAACGAGGCAGGCGCAACCGCTGCATTTATCGCACTGGGTTCCTCCTACGACACCCACGGCGAGCCGATGATTCCGGTTTACATCTTCTACTCGATGTTCGGTTTCCAGCGCACCGGCGACGGCTTCTGGGCTGCTGCCGACCAGATGTGCCGCGGCTTCGTCATCGGTGCAACCGCTGGTCGTACCACCCTGTCC
>OFDA01000146.1_pt1 | contig 46574 bp, 46 predicted proteins | sample 1520921 | NCBI WGS metagenome assembly OFDA01 (sample SAMEA2699028, study PRJEB24076) | metagenome
ACTACGCTGATTTCATCAGCTTTTACAGCCCTACTCAACTGTGCGGAGGTAGGACGACGAAATCGAATTCTAACGAATGACCGATTCCTGTCCCACTCTCATCTTTTGTATTCCTTGCTATCCATCAGCGCTTGGACCATGTTCTAGGGAGGAAGAGTAGAATCATTGGGTAGATTTCAAGGCGTCCTGCAATCATGGCAAAGGAAAGTAAGAATTTGGAAATGGGACTAAAGATGGAGAAGGTTTGACCGGTTCCAATCATCGGTCCGATGTTATTAAAACAGCTAAAGACAGCACTGACGACAGTCATGAAGTTATTATTGTCCAGGCTAACGACAAATAGTAAAGCGATCGTGATAAAACTATAAATCGTAAAGTATTTGAGAATCTTGTGCTGGGTGTCTTTATCTAGTACCGTATCATTAACGTGCAAGGTCACGACCCGATTAGGAGATAAGGTGGATAGGACCTGATTTTTTGCAATCCGCCATAAGGTCAAGCAACGGATGACTTTGAGACCTCCTGCTGTAGAGCCGGCGGACCCTCCAATAACCATCAGCATTAAAAGGATAAACTGTGAGAAGAGAGGCCATTGTTCCGTCGTGCCATAACCAAAACCAGTTGTAGTGATGATATTGGACACTTGAAAGAAAGAGTTCTCGAAGCTCTTGGCTACATTGGCATAGAGATGGAGGACATTGTAGGCAATGAGAACACTTGAGACCAGAACGATGGTGATATAGGTCCGCAATTCCTCATCTTTAAAGAAGGCCTTGAATTTTCGGATCATGAGGTAGTAGTAGAGGTTGAAGTTCACCCCAAAGACCAAAACCCCGATGCTAACTAAATAGGTGATCAAGCTACTGTTGTAGTGGGCAATTCCATCGTTAAAGACGGTAAATCCTCCGGTACCGGCTGTCCCCATGGCAATGACAAAACTATCAAAAATGGGCATGCCAGCAAGGAAATAAAGCACTACAAAGAGGAAGAACAAGCCTAGATACAAGAAGTAAAGGATTTGAGCTGTATTTTTTAGCTTGGACACCACCTTGCCAAAAACGGGACCAGGCACTTCTGCCTTCATCACTTCAAGGTGACTATTCTTATTATTGTCCATAATGGCTAAGGCAAAGACCAATACTCCCATCCCACCGATTAAGTGGGTAAAACTACGCCAAAAGAGAAGAGAATGGCTGAGGACACCCACATCGTCTAAAATCGTTGCTCCGGTCGTTGTAAAACCAGAGCTGACTTCAAAGAAGCCGTCGATGATGTTTGGAATCTGTCCAGAAAAGACAAAGGGAAGAGCACCGAAGAAGGACCATAAGATCCAACAGAGTGCTACAATCAAAACCCCTTCTTTGGCATAGATGTGAAAATCTTTGGGCTTTTGGAAGCTCCCCAGAAATCCTAGACCTAGCAAAATGGCCATGGTGGCACCAATAGAGACAAAGACCTTAGCGGGTTCATGATAGATGGTAGCAACTACCAAGGGAACAATGAGGAGTCCTGCTTCGATTAAGAGGAGTTTGGATAAGAGGTAACGAATCATGCTTCTATTCATAGGGCTTACCTCTCAAGGAGATCGTAGATCTCAGTGATATTTTGGATTAAGGTAGTTACAAGAATACGATCGCCAACCATCAAATGGTCTTCTCCATGCGGGAAAATCGCCTTGCCGTTTCGAATAATGGCGGCGATCAACACACCTTTCTTCAGTTTTAAGTCGGACAAGTTCCCCTGGGTCAGCTTGTTTTCTTCCTTGATTTGGAATTGCAAGGTTTCCATTCGGCCGTTGGCCACATGGTGGAGAGCTTCCAGGTTTGAAAAGCGTGCATTGTAACGCCCACGAATAAAGTGCATGATGGTATCCACTGCGATTCGTTTCGGAGTGACGATACTTGTCATATCTTGGTCTCCTATAATTTCAAGAAGACTAGTCCGGTTGACTTTGGTAATATTCTTTTTAACGCCAACAGAATTCAAAAACATCGAAGTGATGATATTTTCCTCATCGACACCCGTCAAGGTCGCGACAGCATCATAGTGTTTGGCACTTTCTTCTAGGAGAATATCTTTTGCAGTCCCGTCGCCGTGAACGATGTAGAGGTGAGGGAACTCTTGACTAAAAAATTCCGCCCGTTTCTGATTAATTTCTAAGACTTTCAGATCGATCTTTCGACGTTCATCTTGGAGAATATTGAGGAGGTAATAGGCAATTTTTCCAGCCCCGATAATCATCAGGTTTTTGATCACTTGCGGACGGACACTATTGTGAAAATGGACAACGTCCATCCGATTACCGGTGATAAAGATCTTATCATTTGGTTGCAGAACAAAGTCACCGTTTGGAATGGTCAATTCATTCTCTCGCTCGATAGCACAGATAATGATATTGCCATATTTCTTCCGAAATTGGAAGAGGCTCATCTCGCAAAGGTGGCTATCGGACTTGATTTTAAACTCCATCAAGGCAACGCGACCATTTGCAAAATGCTCTACAGACAAGGCATTGGGGAAATCAATGCTATTTGCAATATAGCGGGCTGTCAGCAGTTCAGGATTGACAACTAAAGAGAAGCCTAGGATATTTTTTTCCTTGAAGTAAGAATTAGAATATTCAGGATTGCGCACCCGAACAATGGTTTCTTTGGCTCCCATTTTCTTAGCTAGAACAGCAGAGACCATATTGACCTCGTCCTGTTCGGTCAAAGTGATGAAGATATCACAATCTTCAACGTCTGCTTGCTCTAAGACCTTGAAATTGGCTCCATTGCCCAAAATCCCAATGATATCAAACCGTTTGGTAATATGGTTTAAAACGGCTTCATTTTGCTCGATTAAAATGATATCGTGGTTTTCAGCAACAAGAGAACGACAAAGAGCCGTCCCGACCTTTCCACCACCGACAACAATAATTTTCATAGATTACCTCCAGACTATGATTCTATCATACTTTATTTTCACAAAAAATTCATCTGTTTTCTGATTTTAAAAGAGATTTCTAAAGCTAACTTTCTGAAGAACGAATGACAAAACTTTTCTTAAAAAAATCTAAAAAACTATTGACAGGAGTTTTAAAAATGGTATACTTAAACAGTACCTTCGTTGATTTACCTCAAACCTGTTGTGAGTTAAGTTAATGAAGCTGTAACCACGCTGTTTGCTGAGCTTGACTCCGGGCAGTGTGGCTATTTTTTTATCAGAAAGAGTATCACTATGAATATTGAAGAACTGGACTACCAAGAGTCAGCAGCTCAAAATCATATTGTCTTGTTCCAACCTCAGATTCCACAAAATACGGGAAATATTGCTCGGACGTGTGCAGCGACCAATTCGCCCTTGCATATCATTCGTCCCATGGCTTTTCCGATTGATGATCGTAAGATGAAGCGGGCTGGTCTGGATTATTGGGACAAGCTGGATGTTCGTTTTTACGATAGCTTAGAAGAGTTCATGGAAGCAGCGCGTGATGGCCAAGTACATTTGGTATCAAAGTTTGCCAGTCAGACCTATTCGGATGTTTCCTATCAGGATGGGAAATCTCATTATTTCTTATTTGGCCGTGAAGATAAAGGCCTGCCAGAAGGCTTTATGCGCCAGCACGAAGAGAAGGCGATACGTATTCCCATGAACGATGAGCATGTTCGGAGTTTAAATGTGTCTAACACCGTTTGCATGATTGTCTATGAAGCGCTTCGCCAGCAAGGTTTCAAAGGGCTGGAGTTGAGCCATCGTTATGAGCACGACAAGCTCAAATAAGAACGGAAAATCAAAAAAGCGAACGATGTAATCTATTAAGTTACAAAAACTTGCCACGGCAGGTTTTTTTTGTTATGATTAAGAAGTCTTCAGGGCAGGGTGTAATTCCCGACCGGCGGTGACTTTTACTAGGAAATGTTCTTTTTCTTTTCTACTTTGTTGCCAAGCTTTGCCTAACTAGAAGTTATGCCTAGAGCTTGTCGCCTCATCTAAAAGAAAATCTCCATTTCCATCCTCTAAAAGAAGTCCGCGAGCGCAAGCTGATGTGGTGCGATTCCACAACCGACAGTATAGTCTGGATGGGAGAAGACGAGAGAGGAACAAACCTGTTCTTTGTGATCATCTACTTGATGGAATCTGGTTCTTGATTTGATAGAAAATTTGTTGTCACGCTCTTTTTCTTGAATCTTCATGCCGTCTTTCTTCAAGTACAAAGGAATTGTTTAAGTTTTCTTTAAAACGATTCGAATAGAATAAGGTCAAGGGAATCTTTCCAACTTCTTCTAATTTTATTGAAAATTGGAGGAACCTATGATGACAAATACACGTAAGCTGACCATATTGGCAGTTTTATCCGCGCTTTCTTTTCTACTGATGATTTTTCAAATGTCAGTCGGAATTGGTTTTTTGAAAGTGGACTTTAGTACGATACCAATCTTACTAGCTTTGGTCCTTTTTGACTTGAGAAGTTCATTTTTGGTGCTGATCGTCCGCTCCGTTCTTCAACTAGCTCTAAATAGTAAAGGCGCTGAGACCCTAGTAGGGTTGCCAATTAATATTGTTGCAGTATTCGTCTTTGTTTTAGCTTTTGCCCTTATTTGGAATAAAAAGCAAACCTTAAAACGCTTTGTACTTGCTAGCTTAGTGGGAATTCTTGGTATTACGATTGCCATGCTCGTTGTCAATTACTATTATGCAATCCCCCTTTATGCTAAGTTTGTAGGCTTTGATATCGCTGGCAATATTGGTGTTGAGAAGTATCTACTTGGTATGGTAGTTCCCTTTAATCTACTAGAAGGATTGATTTGGGCTGTTTCTTTTTGGATGGTGCACACCCTCATACAGTCCCAACTGAAACTATATGAAAAATAAACAAGAACATTGGGCGAAGGCAAGCTTCGCCCTTCTCATTTTTATGATTCTGGGATATGTGATTCGCTTTTATCCCCAACAATTAACAGGTTTTGACAGCACGATTCAATCGACCCTGCGAGGGGATTTACCTGTAGCGTTGACAGCCTTCTTTACCAAGGTGACCCATGTCATGGATACCAAGATCATTGTGATCTGGGTGGGGCTTCTAATGGCTGTTTTTGCCTACAAGAAATGGTATAGTGAAGCTCTTTTATTAGGGAGCAATCTGGTTTTGACGGGGCTATTGGTTCTACTTCTAAAGAATATTTACCAGAGACCAAGACCAGCTATTTTACATCTAGTTGTGGAAAAAGGTTTTTCCTTCCCAAGTGGCCATTCCTTGGTGTCTACCCTTGTTTTGGGAAGTTTGATCATCATAATCGGGCAGCGCTTGAAACATCAGATAGCTCGTTATGTTCTTCAAGGAGTGCTGCTTTTGGGAATCGGAATCATTGTGGCTTCTCGTGTTTATGTTGGGGTCCATTACCCATCTGACGTTCTTGGCAGTATGATCCTGGGACTTGCCGTCTTGCAGTTTGAGTATCCCTTGTATGATCGTTTGCGCTTTCAATGGCGGTTTACAGGAAAGCAAAAATAAGGGAAGACGGTTGGAACTTGCAGAGCATTCCAACACAAGAGGCCCTCTTTAGATCTTTAAGAGTAAGTCAAGGCTTAGGAGACTTGCTTGGCCCGTTTTATCCACCGCATTAAAGTCTTGATTTGAGCAATCAACGACAGCATTATACAGTTAGTTTTATCAAGCATTGAAGAGGCTGGGACAAAAGTCCTAGCTTCTTAATTATTTTTGGATTGTCGAGCAAGACGCGGTGGTTGAGTGGGCTCTACTACGCTGATTTCATCAGCTTTTACAGTCTTACTCAACTGTGCGGAGATGGGACGACGAAATCGAATTCTAACGAATGACTGATTTCTGTCCCACTCTCTCTATTTATTTAATTCAAAATTGAAGCAGAATTTTCGAAAAATTTAAAAAATAGTTGAAAAATTCTTGACAGGGAACTGAAAATGGGGTAAGATAAGACCCATAAATAAAGAAAGCAGAAAAATGAACATGAAGCAACAACCGAATTCAATTCAAAAATTTTACTTTAGCTACTTTAGATAGTGTTTGTAGACATGATCTCATGGATGCAAACAACCCAAGCAATTTGTTTGTATCTATGTGGCTAAGATTTTTGAAGTTGGTCCATAGAGCTAGTATCTAAATGGACCAAGGTTTTGTAACTTGTTGGAGAATTTCAGGCATCCGTTTAGATCATGATCTAGGCGGATGTTTATTTATTCTCGCAAAAAAGGAGTATGAAATGAAAGTAGTCAAGAAATTACTAGCACCAGTCCTTGTTGTAGGTCTTTTGTTAACCTCATTAGTGAGTCTCCATCACCTCAAGGACAACAAGAAATCAAATGTCCTGCGAATTGGAATTTCGCAATACATTACGCACAAGTCACTTGATGCCACTCGTAAAGGATTTATTGCTGAGTTGAAGAAAGCGGGCTATGTGGATGGGAAAAATATTCAGATTGATTTCCAAAATGCTCAAGGGGAACAGCGAAATCTGAAAAACATTTCCAAACAATTGGCTGAAGAGAGTGACTTGGTATTTGCGATTGCGACACCGTCTGCTCAAAGTTTGGCCAATACAACCAAAACAACACCGGTTGTCTTCTCAGCTGTAACCGATCCATTGGCAGCGAAGTTGGTGAAAAACTTGAAAGAGCCAGGTGGCAATATCACAGGGACCAGCGATCAGTCAGAGGATGCGATCTCGACTCAAGTCGATTTGATCAAAAAAATCGTTCCAACAGCGAAAACAGTTGGGATCCTCTATACGCAAAGTGAGCCTAACTCAGTTGTCCAAAAAGACAACGCTAAGAAAGTCTTGGAAGCCAAGGGTTATCAAGTAGTTGAAAAAACAGTTCTCGATAGTAACAATGTAAAAGCAGCAGCAGGTAGTATCATGTCCGAAGTAGATATCGTCTTTGTTCCGACAGATAATATCATCTCCTCTACGATGGAAACCATTAAACAAGTATCGCTCAGTCACAAGGTCCCTGTATTTGGTGGTTCAGCTGAGATGGTGGCGATTGGTGGCTTGTACAACTATGGTACCGATTATGAAGAATTGGGACGGCAAGCTGCACGGATGGCGATTCGGATTATGAAGGGTGAAAAGCCTGAAAAGATCGCAGTCGAAACACCTGAAAAATTGGAATTGCATGTCAATAAAGAAATGGCAAAAGAGCTTGGAATTGATATCAGCTCATTAAAGATAGAAAAATAGGAGGTTTGGGATGAATTTCGTTTTATCAAGTTTATCAGAAGGTTTATTGTGGTCGATCATGGCGATCGGTGTTTACTTAACATTTCGAATTTTAGATATTGCCGATATGACGGCAGAGGGAACCTTTCCACTTGGAGCTGCAGTCGTTGCTTCACAGATCCAGGCAGGACGCAATCCTTGGCTAGCAACTCTCTTAGCATTTGGAGCTGGGATGCTGGCTGGGTTGGTTTCAGGGATTCTTCATACAAAAATGAAAATTCCAGCTCTCTTGACAGGGATTGTCACTTTGACAGGACTCTACTCCATCAATATCAAAATCATGGGTGGGGTACCTAACCTCTCTATTGGGGATGCAAGTACGATTTTCAAGAGTGTCATGAATTTAGGCCTTTCAAATGAAGAATCTGTTTTTCTGATCAGTATCTCTTGCTTGATCATCGTATGTCTTGTATTGACCTTGTTGATGAAGACCCAACTCGGCTTGGTCCTTCGTTCAACTGGAGATAATATTCCAATGAGTGAGGCCAATGGGGTCAATGTCGATCATATGAAAATGTTGGGCTACATGATTTCAAATGGATTGATTGCCTTGTGTGGTGCGATGTTTGCTCAAAATGATGGTTTCTCAGATGTCACTTCTGGAACAGGGACCATTGTGGTCGGCTTGAGTGCGGTCATCATCGCAGAAGTCCTGATTCACGATTTAACCATTGGTTGGCGCTTGCTCTCAATTGGAGTTGGTGCAATTGTCTATCGTTTAATTATCTTAAATATTTACGAGATCCCACATCTGGATCAAAATCTAGTTCGTCTCTTTAATGCGATCTTGCTTGCAGTTGTCTTGTTTGCACCGGAAGTGCAAAAACGTCTTCGCATTCGTGGATTGAAGTTAGGAAATAAGTAGGAGAAAAGTATGGCAACATTATTATCAATTGAAGATATTCATAAGACATTTGAAGCTGGAACGGTCAATGAAAACCACGTTTTAAAAGGCTTGAACTTACAAGTTGAAGAGGGAGATTTCATCTCTGTCATTGGTGGAAACGGTGCCGGGAAATCAACCTTGATGAACATTTTGGCTGGGAATCTAGCAGTTGACGAAGGAGATATCCTTCTAGATGGTAACTCGATTAAACATACCAGTGTTAGAAAACGGGCCAAGGATATTGCGCGTGTCTTCCAAGATCCTAAGATGGGAACGGCTTCTCGCTTGACCATTGAAGAAAATATGGCCATTGCCCAACGCCGTGGCAAATCCCGTGGTTTGGGTTGGGGTGTTCGTGAGAAAGATCGTGAATCATTCCGCAAAGCCTTGCAAGAGCTCAATATTGGTCTGGAAAATCGTCTCAAAGTGGATACTCAGTTCCTATCTGGTGGACAACGGCAAGCTTTGACCTTGGTCATGGCTGCTTTGGTCAGACCCAAACTCTTGCTTCTAGACGAACATACGGCAGCGCTTGATCCTAAAACTAGTCAAATGGTCATGGAATTGACGCAAAAGATTGTTGAAAGTCATGATTTGACGACCCTGATGATTACGCATGATATGAACCACGCCATCGAATACGGTAATCGCTTGATCATGCTCTATCAGGGCAAGATCGTTGTCGATGTCAAAGGGGAAGAAAAGAAAAATCTGACCGTTGAAGATTTGATGCGCCTCTTCCGTCAGAATAGTGGAGAAACCTTAGTTAGTGATGAGCTGGTACTGGGGTAAAAAGAGAGTGGGACGACGAAATCGGTCATTCGTTAGAATTCGATTTCGTCGTTGCACCTCCGCACAGTTGAGTAGGGCTGTAAAAGCTGATGAAATCAGCATAGTAGAGCTCACTCAACCACTGCGTTTTGCTCGACAATCCAAAGACAATTGAGAGGCTAGGACTTTTGTCCCAGCCTCTTTATTTCTCCCAAAATACAGGACAGATCATCCAATTATAGAAACTGTACTAGGACAAGAAACAATTTTGAAAACAACAGATTCTTTTCAAAAAAGAGACCAAATCTCTTTAAAATAGATGGAAATTTGTTATAATAAAGTTATAAAACGTTTTCAAGAGAAGAGGTTCCTCAATGGAAAATGAAACAGTTGACTATGGAAAAGTAACAGGAATGGTACACTCGACAGAAAGTTTTGGAGCGGTGGACGGTCCAGGGATCCGCTTTATTGTCTTCCTCCAAGGGTGTCAAATGCGGTGTCAATATTGCCACAATCCAGATACATGGGCAATGGAAACCAACAAGTCCCGTGAGCGGACGGTGGATGATGTTTTAGAAGAAGCCCTCCGTTATCGTGGATTTTGGGGCCAAAAGGGTGGGATCACGGTTAGTGGTGGAGAAGCCCTCTTGCAGATTGACTTCTTGATTGCACTTTTCACCAAGGCTCAAGAGTTGGGCATTCATTGTACCTTGGACACCTGTGCCCTTCCTTTCCGGAATACACCTCGTTATTTGGAAAAATTCGATCGCTTGATGGCGGTGACAGACTTGGTGCTTCTTGATATCAAGGAAATCAATGATGAACGGCATAAAATTGTGACCAGCCATACCAATAAAACCATCTTGGCTTGTGCTAAGTACTTGTCTGATATTGGAAAACCCGTCTGGATTCGTCATGTTTTGGTTCCTGGGCTTACAGACCGAGATGATGACTTGATCGAGCTTGGAAAATTTGTTAAGACCCTGAAAAATGTTGATAAATTTGAAATTCTCCCTTATCATACCATGGGGGAATTCAAATGGCGTGAGTTGGGAATTCCGTACAAATTGGAAGGGGTCAAACCTCCGACAAAAGAACGAGTCCAAAATGCAAAAAAACTAATGGATACCGAAAGTTACCAAGATTACCTGAAACGGGTCAAAGGATAAAAAGAAGAGACAGTTGGCGCTCCCAACTGTTTTTTTATCTTGAAATACATGCGTCTCCCCTTTCTTTAAATAGAAAAACGTGCTAAAATAGGGTAAATAGATAAATGAAAATAAAGAGGTAGAAATATGTCAAAAATTCTTGTTTTTGGTCACCAAAACCCTGACTCAGATGCCATCGGGTCATCTCTAGCCTTTGCTTATCTTGCAAAAGAAGCTTACGGTTTGGATACAGAAGCGGTTGCTCTTGGAACTCCAAATGAAGAAACAGCTTTCGTCTTGAACTATTTTGGTGTGGAAGCACCACGCGTGATCACATCTGCTAAAGCAGAAGGCGCAGAGCAAGTCATCTTGACGGACCACAATGAATTCCAACAATCTGTGTCAGATATCGCTGAAGTAGAAGTATACGGTGTGGTGGACCACCACCGTGTGGCTAATTTTGAAACGGCTAGCCCACTTTACATGCGTTTGGAACCAGTTGGATCAGCATCTTCTATTGTTTATCGCATGTTCAAAGAACACGGTGTAGCAGTGCCAAAAGAATTGGCCGGTTTGATGCTATCAGGTTTGATTTCAGATACTCTTCTTTTGAAATCTCCAACCACTCACCCTTCAGATAAAGTGATTGCGCCTGAATTGGCTGAATTGGCTGGTGTAAACTTGGAAGAATACGGTCTTGCCATGCTCAAAGCTGGGACTAACTTGGCAAGCAAATCAGCAGAAGAATTGATTGACATCGATGCGAAAACTTTTGAATTGAATGGAAACAAGGTTCGTGTTGCTCAAGTCAATACAGTTGATATTGCTGAAGTATTGGAACGCCAAGCTGAAATCGAAGTAGCTATTCAAGCTGCAAATACCACTAACGGATACTCTGACTTTGTCTTGATGATTACAGATATCGTCAACTCTAACTCAGAAATTTTGGCTCTTGGTGCTAATATGGACAAGGTAGAAGCAGCTTTCAACTTCAAACTTGAAAACAACCACGCTTTCCTTCCGGGTGCTGTTTCACGTAAGAAACAAGTGGTACCACAATTGACTGAAAGCTTTAATGCATAATAATAGATGGGGAAGCCCATTGTTAAAAAGGAGTTTCGGCTCCTTTTTTGCTAGGAGGAGACCATGTTAGAAACAGGTGATTTGATTTTTGTAAAGGACCCGTCAGATATGGGACAGGCCATTCAGGCTTCAACAGGGAACTATAGCCACGTGGCTATCTTTTTGGACGGCTTTATTTATCACGCTACTGGAGAAGCAGGTGTTGTCTGCCAAGAACCGGTAGATTTCTTTGAGTCTGATCGAGTCTACGATCTTTATCGCTATCCGGGAATTGATCTCAAAGAGGTCAAAAAGAAAGCAGAGAGCCACTTAGGTGCACCTTATAATACTTCCTTTTATCCAGATGGAACTGGTTTTTACTGTTCCCAATATATTGCAGCCATCTTACCCATTTTTGAGACCATTCCTATGAAGTTTGGCGATAAGGAGCAGGAGATTAGTCCCTTCTGGCTGGATTACTACAGAGAGCTCGGTCTAGCCGTTCCTCTAGATCAGCCTGGGACCAACCCGAGTCAGTTAGCGGCATCACTACTTTTAGTTTGTAAAGAAAGGAATCTTCATGATTCGGATTTTTAACCCATCTCGTTTGACACGTCAGCCTTTTTTTAAGGACTTGATCAACTATTTGGATCAGCAGGACGATGTGATCTTGCGGTAAATCAAGGTCCAATTTCCAGCTCAGCCAGTGGATAAGCTGATGGAGGGATATATCAAAGCGGGCTTGATCCTTCGAGAAAATAAACGCTACAGACTCAACCTGCCTTTCTTGGAGTCAGCTGATCGGGTTGAACTGGATCAAGAAGTCTTTGTCCGAGAGGATAGTGATCTTTATCAGGAACTGAAAGCCAAGGTCTTTGAAACGGAACTCCGCAACACGACCAACGCAGCGATTCTCATAGAGGAGACGGACTTTGAGCGAAATGCTCAAACACTTTCCAATTACTTTTACAAGGTGGCTCACCAATATCCTTTGACGGAGGAGCAAGAGAAGCTCTATGCCATTTTGGGAGATGTCAATCCCGAGTATGCTCTCAAGTATATGACGAGCTTTTTGCTCAAGTTCCTCAAAAAAGACCAAGTCCAGCAAAAGCGCAGAGACATCTTTGTTGATAGTTTAGAAATCTTAGGCTATATAAGAAAAAATGATGAAGGCAAATATGAATTAGCAGTTGATTTTGATCGTGAAAGATTGCTCTTTATAAAAAAATAAACAAGGTTAGGAACTCTTCCTAGCCTTGCTTTGCTTTGCTTATAAATAATGTTTAGCAATAGCGGCATCACCTGGATATGCTTCTTTTACGCCATTGACGATTTGGTAGCAGTCAGCTCCTTTTCCAGCGATAATAACAGCATCTTCAGGCTTGCTGGTCGTTGCCATAGCCAGTTGAATGGCTTCTTCGCGATCTGCGATTTTCTCAACAGGGCGCGTGATAAAGCTGCTAATCTCTTCAGCGATTGCCAAAGGATCTTCGTGGTTGGGGTCATCCGCTGTGAGGAAGACTTGGATCTCAGGATGGTCTTCTAAGAGTAAACCAAAGTCCTTGCGGCGACTCTCTCCTTTGTTCCCAGTTGATCCAAGAACCAGTGAAATGGTCCCCGTTTGATGAGTTTCGACGACTGAGAGCAGTTTTTTCAAGCTATCTCCATTATGGGCGTAGTCGATGAAGACCTTGGCTCCATTTTTCTGAGTCAGCACTTCCATACGACCGGGAACACGAGTTTCGGCTATCCCTTTTTGGATATCCTCGAGGCTCGCACCTAGACGAAGACAGGCAAGACCTGCTGCTACAGCATTTTCTTGGTTGAAGCGACCAATCAGTTGGATGTCATAGTCTCCAGCTAATTTACCAGTAGCTGAGAAACGAAAGGCTTTGGAGTTTTCAATTTTGTTACTTGACTGGCTGCCATAGAAGTCGTGCTCCTGGTCCTCGACTTGTTCTTTCAAGACAGAGAAATGATCCATATCGCTATTGATGACAACTGCTCGGCTATTTTTCATCAAGAGACGCTTGTGGTAGAAGTAATCTTCAAAGGTCGGATGTTCAATTGGCCCGATATGGTCCGGACTAATGTTGAGAAAAACACCAACGTCAAAGGTCAGACCATATACCCGTTTTACCAGATAAGCTTGACTGGAAACTTCCATAATGAGGTGGGTTCGATCATTGGCAACAGCCTGAGCCATCATGGCAAAAAGATCCAAACTTTCAGGCGTTGTCAGGCTCGATTTAAAGAAATGCTTACCATCCAGTGTCGTATTCATGGTAGACAACATAGCTGGTCGATAACTTTGTGTCAATATATGGTAAGCAAAGTAAGCTGCCGTTGTCTTTCCCTTGGTCCCTGTGAAAGCTAACAGTTTTAATTGTTTCTCAGGGTGTCCATAAAACTCCATGGCAATTAAGCTCATGGCTTGCTTGATGTCATTTACGAGGATAGCAGGAATAGCGACCTCATAATTTTTTTCAGAGACATAAAAGCCGAGTCCATCTGAAATAGCCTGTTCCAGGTATTCTTTTTTAAAAGTAGCTCCCTTGACAAAAAAGAGGGTGCTAGCAGAAACCTTGCGACTATCATAGCTAATGGTATCAAAACTTGTGCCTTCTAAACGGTAGTAGTATTCACCGTTTAGAAGGATTTCTCGGAAATTTTGGTCGTTTTTTAGGATTTGTAGGGTTTGTTCAATTGTAATCATACAACTATTTTAAACTTAAAGTCTCTATTTTACAAGTGCCATGGAAAAGTTTATAATGTAGAGAAGAAGAAAGGAAAGAGGACACCAATGAGTCACGAACAAAATGACCAGCAAGCCCAGATGCTTCGTGGGACTGCCTGGATGACAGCCAGCAACTTTATCAGCCGTTTGCTAGGAGCCGCTTATATTATTCCTTGGTATATTTGGATGGGAACATATGGCCCTCAAGCCAACGGATTATTTACAATGGGGTATAATATCTACGCTTGGTTTCTCTTGATTTCGACAGCTGGAGTACCCGTAGCCGTTGCCAAGCAAGTAGCCAAGTACAACACCCGGGATCAAGCAGATCACAGTTTTGCCTTGATTCGTAGTTTCTTAAAATTCATGGGAATTCTAGGTCTTGGCTTTGCCATTCTCATGTATCTCTTGTCCCCCATCTTTGCCAGTCTTTCAGGTGGAGGAAAAGAGCTCGTTCCAATCATGCAGAGTCTTTCTTGGGCTGTTTTGATTTTTCCTTCGATGAGCGTGATTCGCGGATTTTTCCAAGGCTTCAATAACATGAAACCCTATGCTATTAGCCAGATCGCAGAGCAAGTCATCCGAGTTATTTGGATGTTGCTTACGACCTTCTTCATCATGAAGATTGGATCAGGAGATTATGTGCAGGCCGTTACACAGTCGACTTTTGCTGCCTTTATCGGTATGTTAGCGAGCCTTCTCGTTCTCTTTTATTACCTTGGGAAAACAGGCCTTCTCTCTTCTATTTTGAAAAAGCAAGAGAATAGTGAAGGGATTGATACCCGGGCCCTCTTGATCGATACGATTCGAGAAGCCATTCCTTTTATCATCACTGGTTCTGCCATTCAGCTCTTTCAAATTGTGGACCAGATGACCTTTATCAATGTCATGTCTTGGTTCACAGATTATAGTCAGAAGCAGCTTCTGGTCATGTTTAGTTATTTCTCTGCCAATCCAAATAAAATCACCATGATCCTGATTGCGGTGGCGACCTCGATTGGGGGAGTGGGAATTCCTCTTTTAACGGAGAATTATGTCAAGGGCGACTTAAAAGCGGCTGGAAAGCTCGTACAGGATAACTTGACCATGCTATTAGCTTTCTTGCTTCCAGCAACAATTGGGGCAGTAGCCGTAGCTAAGCCGCTCTATACGGTTTTTTATGGACAACCCGATTCTTTAGCTTTAGGCCTCTTTATTGTGGCTATGTTGCAGACCGTGATTTTAGGAGTTTATACTGTCTTGTCTCCGATGATTCAGGCCCTCTTCCAAAACCGCAAAGCCATTCGCTACTTCCTCTATGGGGTCGCTGTAAAATTGGTCTTACAAATTCCATTGATTCTGGTATTTCGTTCCTATGGGCCACTCTTCTCAACGACCATCGCTTTAATGGTGCCCATCGTTCTTATGTATCAGGAGATCCAAACCATTACCCAATTTAATCGGACCATCGTCTTCAAACGCACATTGCTTGGGTCAATCCTAACCGTCGTGATGCTGCTTGGGGTCTTGATCGCAGGATTGATTCTTGGCTGGATTTATCCACCAAATAGTCGGGTATCGAGCATAGTTTATCTCATCATCATTGGTGGGTTGGGAGTAGTGATCTATGGAGCTTTAGGACTATGGCTGCGCTATTTTGACCGCTTTATTGGAGGTCAAGCCGCACGTCTTAGACAAAAATTCCGGATTAAATAAACCTGTGAGGCTGGGACAAAAGTCCTAGCCTCTTCTTGTTTTTGGATTGTCGAGCAAGACGCAGTGGTTGAGTGGGCTCTACTACGCTGATTTCATCAACTTTTACAGCCCTACTCAACTGTGCGGAAGTGGGACGACGAAATCGAATTCTAACGAATGACTGATTTCTGTCCCACTCTCTTTTCTTATAGTTTGAAACTATAGCTGGGTCTTGAAAATGGGAAAACCGCTCTCCTCATAATAGTGATAAAATAGTAAGCAGTTAGATTAATTGATTATCGGAGGGCAATATGAGTAAAAAACGCAATATCAATACGGTTTTGGCACAGGCAGGAATCAAGTCAGATCAAGCGACGGGAGCTTTGACGACTCCGTTGCATTTTTCAACAACTTACCAACACCCAGAATTTGGTCAGTCTACAGGTTTTGACTATACCCGTACGAAAAACCCAACACGTGCGACTGCTGAAAAGACCTTGGCAGCTATCGAAAGTGCGGACTATGCTTTGGCGACAAGCTCTGGAATGTCAGCCATTGTGCTTGCTTTTAGCATTTTCCCTGTTGGATCGAAAGTTTTAGCGGTTCGTGACCTTTATGGAGGCTCTTTCCGCTGGTTTAACCAACAAGAGCAAGAAGGTCGTTTCTCTTTCACCTATGCCAATACAGAAGAGGAACTGATCCAACACCTAGAAAAAGATCATGTGGATGTCCTCTATATTGAAACGCCTACCAACCCATTGATGTTGGAATTTGATATTGCTCATTTAGCAAAATTGGCCCACGCAAAAGGTGCCAAAGTCGTGGTGGACAATACTTTTTACAGTCCTATCTACCAACGACCAATTGAAGAGGGAGCGGATATTGTGCTCCATTCAGCGACCAAGTACCTAGCTGGTCACAACGATGTCTTGGCTGGTGTTGTCGTGACAAATGATGCAGACTTGTATGACAAGCTCTTTTACAATTTGAACACGACAGGTGCTGTTCTTTCACCATTTGACAGCTATCTCTTGATTCGTGGTCTCAAGACCCTTTCGATTCGAATGGAGCGCTCAACAGAGAATGCGCGCAAGGTGGTCGAATTCTTAAAATCCTCCCCTCAGGTCAAAGAAGTCCTCTACACTGGAAAAGGTGGAATGATCTCCTTTAAAATTCAAGATGAGAAAAAAATTCCCAACTTGTTGAATTCCCTTCAAGTCTTTACTTTTGCAGAAAGTCTTGGCGGAGTGGAGAGCTTGATCACTTATCCGACCACTCAAACCCATGCAGATATTCCTGCAGAAGTTCGTCATTCATATGGTTTGACAGATGATCTGCTTCGTTTGTCCATCGGAATCGAAGATGTGAATGATTTGATCGACGATTTGAAACAAGCATTGGAGGCTTAAGATGACCAGATATGATTTCACGACTTTACCCAATCGCTTGACCCACCATACCTACAAATGGAAAGAAACAGAGACAGATCCAGAGATCATTCCGGCTTGGATCGCGGACATGGATTTTAATGTCATTCCAGAAGTACGAGAAGCTGTTATCGGTTATGCAGACCAAATGGTCTATGGTTATACCTATGCAGCAGACAGCCTCTACCAGTCGATCCTGGATTGGGAAAAAGAAGAGCATGGCTATGCCTTTGACAAGGAGGCTATCGTTTTTATCGAAGGTGTCGTTCCAGCTATTTCAACAGCCATTCAAGCCTTCACCAAGGAAGGGGATGCTGTCTTAATCAATACACCGGTCTATCCTCCTTTTGCACGAAGTATCAAACTCAATCGTCGAAAATTGATCGAAAATTCTTTGGTTGAAAAAGATGGTCTCTTTCAAATAGATTTTGACCAACTAGAAAAGGATCTTGTGGAGCAAGACGTCAAACTCTATGCCTTGTGTAACCCCCATAATCCTGGTGGTCGTGTCTGGGATCGTGACGTTTTGGAAAGAATTGGTCGCCTTTGTCAAAAACACGGAGTCTTGCTGGTGTCAGACGAAATTCACCAAGACTTGGCCTTGTTTGGGAACCGTCATACGAGCTTTAACACGGTTGATCCAAGTTTTAAAGACTTCAGCTTGATTTTAAGTAGTGCCACCAAGACCTTCAACATTGCAGGGACTAAAAATTCCTATGTGGTCATTGAAAATGCGAGACTTCGGACAGCCTTCAAGCAACAACAATTGGCCAATAACCAACATGAGATTTCTGGCCTGGGCTATATTGCAACAGAAGCGGCTTATCGTCACGGCAAACCTTGGTTAACAGAGCTCAAGCAGGTCCTTGAAAAACATATTGATTATGTGGTGAAGGAATTGCATGAAAAGACCCAAATCCGCGTCATGAAACCCCAAGGAACCTATTTGCTTTGGTTGGACTTTTCAGACTATCCTTATACCGATGATGAGCTACATGCTAAAATCCATGACCAAGCCAAATTGATTTTGAACCGTGGAACAGATTTCGGAAAAGAAGGAACCTTGCATGCCCGCCTCAATGTCGCAGCCCCCTTTACTCTCATTGAAGAGATCACCAAACGATTGGTGGAAACTTTTCACAAATAGGTGTTGACTTTCTGCTCATGAAGGAGTACAATAAACTCGGAAAACGGTAGGTGAGGCTACCACAAGGATACGGATGACTACCGCAAAGCAGTGGAGACACTACTCGTTGGTTAACAGTCCTGATCGCAAAGGTCAAGACTAAGATCATTTCATTGCCTTGTGGAGCTAAAGCTTGGACGGTCTATTTTTTGAGAGTATTGTTTGAAAAATAAATGACGAGTTTCAGGAGTCCTACCGATCAGGGTAGGACTCTTTTTGATACCTACCAAAAAGGAGAAAGGAGAAAGCTATGATACAAATCGACGATCATCCCGAACCGCACCCAACCAGCCAATTGCTGATTTGTGTCGTATGGACTCCAAAAGTGATTGGCTCCTGATTTAAAAAGGAGATACCAATGCAAACAAATAAAGAAAGACTCCTCGCAGCACTGCAAGAACCGCTTGAAAAGACATTTGCTCATTACAAAACAAGTGCTCGTGGTTTAATTGAAGAACAAGTAGAAGAAAACCGGGATACCTATGGTGACAATATCATCACCAAAGGCCAAGAAGATTCTATCCTCAAAAAGATCTACGAATCGATTATCAACCCCTTTACAGTGATTTTGTTAGTCATTGCCCTGGTTTCCTTCATCACCAATGTCTGGCTAGCAAAACCAGGTGAGCAAGATCCAACGACCTCCATCATCATTGTGACCTTGGTCTTGATTTCTGGTGGAATTCGCTTTATTCAAGAATTAAGAAGTGACAAGGCTGCAAGCAACCTGTCTCGTATGATTGTCAATACAGCGACCGTTCTGCGTGATGGATCGGAACAAGAAATTCCCATTGATGAGATTGTCGTCGGTGATGTGGTCAAACTCAGTGCCGGTGACATGATCCCGGCAGATGTGGTCCTTCTAGATTCCCGTGACTTCTTTGTCCAACAATCGGGTCTCACGGGGGAAAGTGATGCTGTTGAAAAGCTTTGCCTTAGCAAGGCTGAACGCCAACCTCTCGATAGCCTCTTGGAGAGTGAAAGCCTGGCCTTTATGGGGACCAATGTCATCTCCGGACGTGCGACTGCCTTGGTTCTGGTAGTGGGTGATGAGACGATGATGGGCGCGATTGAGCAAACCATCAATACTTATGATGAACCCACCTCCTTTGAAAGAGAAATGAACACAGTTTCCTGGCTCTTGATTCGACTCATGTTGGTCATGGTGCCCGTTGTCTTTGTCATCAATGGTTTAACTGATGGTGACTGGCTAGAAGCTGGAGTCTTTGCCCTCAGCGTTGGAGTTGGTTTGACGCCAGAAATGCTACCAATGATTATTACAGCGAGTCTGGCCAAAGGTTCTATCATCATGGCTAAGGAAAAAGTCGTCATCAAAAAACTCAATGCTATCCAAGATCTGGGTGCGATTGATATTTTGTGCACTGATAAGACTGGGACGTTGACCCAAGATGAAATCGTCTTGGAATATCCTCTGGATATCCATGGAGATCTGGATTTATCAGTCCTCCGTCGGGCTTACTTGAATTCTTATTTCCAAACTGGGCTGAAAAATCTGATGGACCGGGCTATTATCAATCGGACAAAAAAAGAAGCCAAAAAGCATGAAATCGTTCGCGATTTGGATCAAACCTTCCAAAAAATTGATGAATTGCCATTTGACTTTGAGCGTCGTCGTATGAGTGTTATCGTGAAGGATGCAGACGGAGTTGTCAGCATGGTGACCAAAGGGGCCTTGGAAGAAATGCTTTCAGTATCGACTTATGTTGAATACAAGGGGGAGATTAAACGCCTGACAGATGAAGTGCGTCAAGAGGTCCTCGCTGAAGTTGCTCAATTAAATGAACAAGGTCTTCGCGTTTTGGGCGTCAGCTACAAAACCGAACTCAATGAAGATCAAGTCCTTAGTGTGGAAGATGAAAGAGATATGATCCTAACGGGTTACCTGGCTTTTCTTGATCCACCAAAACCCTCTGCAGCTCCAGCTATTAAGGCCCTTGCTGAATATGGAGTGACGACCAAAATCTTAACTGGTGACAATGAAAAGGTCACCCAAGCCGTCTGTGAAAAAGTAGGACTGGATGTAGAGCGGATTCTTTTGGGAAGCGAAATCGATACCATGACAGACCAAGAGTTGGCACAAGTCGTGGAAACCACAACAGTTTTTGCCAAACTGTCGCCCGATCAAAAAGCGCGGATCATCCTGAGCCTCAAGAACAATGGCCACAAGGTTGGTTACATGGGAGATGGGATCAACGATGCTCCATCCATGAAGGTGTCAGATGTTGGGATCTCAGTGGATACCGCTGTTGATATTGCCAAGGAAACAGCAGATGTGATCCTTTTAGACAAAGACTTGATGGTCCTCGAAAAAGGCTTGGTCGAAGGTCGCAAGGTCTATGCCAATATGACCAAGTACATCAAAATGACCGTCTCTTCTAATTTTGGGAACATCTTCTCCCTCCTCTTTGCCAGTATCTTTTTGCCCTTCCTTCCCATGGCGCCTGTTCATTTGATTGTGCTCAATCTGGTTTATGATATTTCCTGTATTGCTCTTCCATTTGACAATGTCGATAAGGAATTTCTCAGAGAACCCCGGATTTGGGAAGCCAATTCCATTATGCGCTTCATGGCATGGATCGGTCCAATCTCATCTATCTTTGATATTCTTACTTATATGCTCCTCTACTTTATCGTTGTCCCAATGATTCTTGGGCACGGGTATGTTCAAGGAGCAGCTGATGCGGCAGCCTTTATCATGGTGTTCCAAACTGGATGGTTTATCGAATCCATGTGGTCGCAAACCATGGTGATTCATATGTTGCGGTCTCCAAAACTGCCATTTATTCAAAGTCGCCCAGCCTTATCCGTTGTGGTGACCACCATAGCCGGAGCCTCTTTTGTGACCTTCCTCCCATACAGTCCTTTGGCTCGGTTATTAAAATTAAGTCAATTAAATGGACTTTATTTCGTCTTATTACTTGGCGTTATAGCCCTTTACATGCTCAGTGTTACCCTCGTGAAACACTTCTATATCAAGAAATACAGGGAATGGTTGTAATCCCTCCATAGAAAAAGAGAGTCCAAACTTAAAAATTTTAAGTGTAAGGGCTCTCTTTTTGGAACAAAATTTGGTATAATAAGACGACTATAAAGTTGGAAATGATGGTTTCCGATGGTAACTTGTTTTCAAAGATGGAGTGAAAACGAAATGGGTTAGGGTTAGCCATATTTCTTGCTCTGATTTGAAACAGAGTGATTAGAAAGAAGGATCTCAAACATGGGAAAATTAGAAGTCATTAAACACCCCCTTATTCAACACAAATTGTCTATTTTACGTCGCACAGATACCTCTACAAAAGCCTTTCGTGAATTGGTCGATGAAATCGCGATGCTGATGGGCTATGAAGTGTTGCGTGAATTGCCTCTTGAAGATGTAGAAATTGAAACACCGATTACTAAAACTGTTCAAAAACAAATTGCAGGGAAAAAATTGGCTATTGTTCCAATTCTTCGTGCAGGGATTGGGATGGTCGATGGTCTCTTGAGCTTGGTACCAGCTGCTAAGGTTGGCCATATCGGGATGTACCGTGATGAAGAAACCTTGAAACCTGTTGAATACTTGGTGAAATTGCCAGAAGATATTGACCAACGTCAAATCTTTGTGGTAGACCCAATGTTAGCAACCGGTGGATCTGCTATTTTGGCGGTAGACTCCTTGAAAAAACGTGGCGCTAGCCATATCAAGTTTGTCTGCCTGGTAGCAGCGCCAGAAGGGGTGAAAGCTCTTCAAGAAGCACATCCAGATGTTGATATCTTTTCAGCAGCCCTTGATGACCACTTGAATGAACATGGCTACATCGTTCCAGGTCTTGGGGATGCAGGTGACCGCTTGTTCGGTACAAAATAAAGAGAAAACCATTCATTGTGGCTCAGAAAGAGACTTTAGATTTGACCTTTTTTGACCATTGGTTTATAATAACACATAGAATAAGGACCTCACTCATTGTGAGAATGAATGGATACTAAAGGAGAAGAATAGATGATTCCAGTAGTTATTGAGCAAACTAGCCGTGGAGAACGTTCCTATGATATTTATTCCCGTCTGTTGAAAGACCGGATTATCATGGTAACAGGGCCGGTTGAGGACCAAATGGCCAACTCAATCATTGCGCAGTTGCTCTTCTTGGATGCCCAAGATAATACCAAAGATATCTATATGTATGTCAATACCCCAGGTGGATCAGTTTCTGCAGGTCTCGCCATTGTCGATACGATGAACTTTATTAAGTCTGATGTTCAAACCATCGTCATGGGAATGGCTGCGTCAATGGGAACCATCATCGCTTCAAGCGGTGCCAAAGGCAAACGCTTCATGTTGCCAAATGCAGAGTACATGATTCACCAACCAATGGGTGGTACTGGTGGTGGTACCCAACAAACAGATATGGCCATTGCAGCAGAACACTTGCTCAAAACACGGAACAACTTGGAAAAAATCCTTGCGGATAATTCAGGTCAACCAATTGAAAAAGTGCATGCGGATGCGGAACGTGACAATTGGATGAGTGCCCAAGAAACACTTGAATATGGCTTTATTGACGAAGTGATGACCAATAACAATTTGGGCTAATTGAGTGAACGGATAAGGCTGGACGAAAGGTCCGGCCTTTTTACGTTTATAAAAGAGTAGTTCTTTTGCTGGAAATTTGATATACTAGTAGGAGAACGAGAAAGGGTTTGGCTATGTTTGAGAAACAAAAAAGAACGGGACTGATCGTCAAATTGTACTACAATCGAGACGGGAAAAAATTACAGTCTCTTGGGGATATCCTTTACCATTCAAAGAAATGTCGCTATGTTCAGTTGTATGTGGATAGTGACAAGGCGGATCAAGTCATGGAAGAGTTGAAGAAAGAACGCTTCGTGAAAACTGTCCTTCCCTGTTATATCAAAGATTTGGATACGGATTTTGTGGGGAGTTTGCAACGTTTGGAAGCCCAAAAACAGGTTACAGAGTTTTAGAAAACGCAATCATTTTACAGATTGCGCTTTTTTTATTGACAATTGTCAGATAATTCGGTATATTCTTAATGTATTTATTTTAAGATTCATTTAAGGAGATCAAAACAAATGAAGAAAAAATTTGCTCTTTCATTTTTAACAGTAGCAAGTGTTGCTCTGCTTGCTGCGTGTGGAGAAGTTTCTACTTCCGGTTCAAATACTACTGGTAACGAAATCGGCAAAGAATTGAAAGTCGGTTTTAACTTTGAAAAAACTGGTGATGTAGCAGCTTATGGTAGCGCTGAACAAAAAGGTGCTCAATTGGCCGTTGATGAAATCAACGCTAAAGGTGGAGCTGACGGTAAGAAGATCGTTGTCACAGATAAAGATAACAAATCTGAAACTGCTGAAGCAGCAACCATCACTACAAACCTAGTTACGCAATCAAAAGTGAACGCTCTTGTAGGACCTGCAACTTCAGGTGCCACTGCAGCAGCGGTTGCTAACGCTGGTAAAGCAGGCGTTCCTTTGGTAACACCTTCTGCAACTCAAGATGATTTGACAAAAGGTCAAGATTACCTCTTCCGTGCTACCTTTATCGATAGCTTCCAAGGACAAATCATTGCTAAATATACAACTGATAACTTGAAAGCGAAGAAAGTTGTTCTTTACTATGACAATTCATCTGACTATGCAAAAGGAATTGCAGAAGCCTTCAAGAAATCATTCAAAGGTGAAATCGTAGCGACAGAAACCTTCCAATCTAAGGATACGGACTTCCAAGCTGCCCTTACAAAAATCAAAGATAAAGACTTCGATGCCATTGTTCTTCCAGGTTACTACACTGAAACTGGTAAGATCGTAAACCAAGCACGTGGTATGGGAATTGATAAACCAATCATCGGTGGAGATGGATTTAGCGATGAAAAATTCGTTGAACAAGCAACTCCTGCAGCAGCTTCAAACGTATACTACGTAGCTGGCTTCTCAACTGAAGGAAAAATGACGGACAAAGCTAAGAAATTCGTAGAAGCTTATAAAGCAAAATACAAAGAAGACCCTTCAATGTTCTCAGCTTTGGCTTATGATTCAGTTTACATGATTGCTGAAGCATCTAAAGGTGCTAAGAACTCTGTCGAATTGAAAGACAACCTTGCTAAGTTGAAAAACTTGGAAGGTGTGACTGGTACAATGTCAATTGACAAAGACCACAACCCGGTTAAATCAGCTCTGATGATTGGCTTGAAAGATGGTAAAGTTAAATCCGTTGAGTCTGTTAAACCTTAATTATCATTTGTTGTTTGTACAAGAGGCTAGGAGAATAAAGATTCCTGGCCTCGATCTTTATTGTTAGAAAGGATGGTTCATATGCTCCAGCAATTAGTGAACGGTCTAATCTTGGGGAGTGTCTATGCGCTCTTGGCCCTAGGTTATACCATGGTGTATGGAATTATCAAATTGATCAACTTTGCCCACGGTGATATCTACATGGTAGGTGCCTTCATGGGTTACTTCTTATTAAACTCGTGGAAAGTCAACTTCTTTGTAGCCTTGCTTTTAGCCATGGTTGGGACTGCTATTTTAGGGGTTGTGATTGAATACTTGGCTTATCGTCCACTTCGTCATTCGACGCGGATTGCTGCCTTGATTACAGCGATCGGGGTTTCCTTCTTCCTGGAATATGCCATGGTCTTCTTTGTAGGAGCTAATACTCGTTCCTTCCCTCAAGTCATTCACACGGTTCGTTACAATGTAGGTCCGATTTCCATCTCTAATATTCAGTTGATGATTTTGGGAGTGTCTATCCTCTTGATGGTCATTCTTCAATTTATCATTCAAAAGACCAAGATGGGGAAAGCCATGCGTGCCGTATCTGTGGATAGTGATGCTGCTCAATTGATGGGGATTAACGTCAATCGGACTATCAGCTTTACCTTTGCTTTGGGATCAGCCTTGGCAGGTGCCGGTGGTGTCTTGATCGGTTTGTATTACAATGCCATCGAGCCCTTGATGGGGATGACACCAGGGATCAAAGCCTTTGTCGCGGCCGTTCTTGGAGGAATCGGGATTATTCCAGGTGCCGCTCTTGGTGGATTTGTCATCGGACTTTTGGAAACCTTCGCCACAGCGATCGGTCTTTCAGACTTCCGTGATGCCATTGTGTATGCCATCTTGATTGTGATCTTGCTCATCCGTCCAGCAGGTATCCTCGGTAAAAATGTGAAAGAGAAGGTGTAAGCCATGAAAGAAAATTTAAAAGTGAATTTAGTCTGGCTTGGTCTTTTGGTCGCAGGTTTTGCCTTGATACAAGTCTTGGTTGCAGCGGGTGTGCTCAATCTCTTTTATATCCAAATTTTGGAACAGATCGGGATTAATATTATCCTTGCAGTTGGTTTGAACCTTATCGTAGGTTTCTCAGGCCAATTCTCATTGGGACATGCCGGATTTATGGCGATTGGTGCCTACTCTTTGGCTATTCTCGGGTCCAAATCCCCAACTTATGGAGCCTTCTTCGGTGCCATGCTCTTAGGTGTTGTGATCGCTGGTGTTGTTGCCTTGATCGTTGGGATTCCAACCCTTCGGTTGAAAGGTGACTACTTAGCAATTGCGACGCTGGGTGTTTCTGAAATTATTCGGATCTTGATCGTCAATGGTGGTTCCTTGACAAATGGTGCCGCAGGTATTCTTGGTTTGCCAGCTTTTACAACTTGGCAATTGGTCTACATTTTCGTGGTGATTACAACCGTCTTTACCATCAACTTCTTGCGTAGTCCGATTGGTCGCTCGACTCTTTCTGTTCGTGAAGACGAAATCGCAGCAGAATCAGTTGGGATTCATACAACAAAAGTCAAAGTGATTGCCTTTGTATTTGGTGCAATGACTGCAGCGATCGCTGGAACTCTTCAAGCCGGATTTATCGGTTCAGTTGTACCAAAAGATTATTCCTTTACCAACACCATTAATGTCTTGATCATTGTCGTATTTGGTGGATTGGGATCAATGTCAGGAACAGTTGTTGCAGCGATCGTTTTGGGAATTTTGAACATGGTCCTTCAAGACTTCTCAAGCGTCCGTATGATCATTTACTCTCTTGCCTTGATTCTTGTGATGATCTTCCGTCCAGGTGGTCTTCTTGGAACATGGGAATTCAGCTTGAAAAAACTATTCTCAAAAAAGGAGGCTAACTAATGGCACTTCTTGAAGTAAAAAAATTAACGAAAAACTTTGGTGGTTTGACTGCTGTTGGCGATGTAACCATGGAACTCAATGAAGGCGAATTGGTTGGTTTGATCGGCCCCAACGGTGCTGGTAAAACAACTCTTTTCAACCTTTTGACAGGTGTTTATGAGCCAAGTGAAGGAACCATCACCTTGGATGGTCACCTCCTAAATGGGAAAGCTCCATTCAAAATTGCGGCTAGTGGTCTTGGACGGACCTTCCAAAATATTCGTCTCTTTAAAGATTTGAGTGTGTTGGACAATGTCTTGATTGCCTTTGCTAACCACCACAAACCACATGTTTTTGCAAGTCTCTTCCGTTTGCCAAGCTACTACAAAAATGAAGAAGCTTTGAAAGCAAAAGCCCTTGAATTGTTAGCCATTTTTGGTTTGGAAAAAGAAGCAGATACCTTGGCTAAGAACTTGGCCTATGGACAACAACGTCACTTGGAGATCGTTCGTGCCCTTGCCACAGAACCAAAGATTCTTTTCTTGGATGAGCCTGCTGCAGGGATGAACCCTCAAGAAACCGCAGAATTGACCCAATTGATCCGTCGCATTCAAAAAGAATTCAATATTACGATCATGCTAATCGAGCACGATATGAGCTTGGTCATGGAAGTAACGGAACGGATTTATGTATTGGAATATGGTCGCTTGATTGCCCATGGTACGCCAGATGAAATCAAGACCAACAAACGCGTAATCGAAGCATATCTAGGAGGTGAAGCCTAATGTCTATGTTAAAAGTTGAAAATCTTTCTGTACACTATGGCATGATCCAGGCTGTCCGTGATGTCAGTTTCGAGGTAAATGAAGGGGAAGTTGTTTCCCTTATCGGTGCTAACGGTGCTGGGAAAACCTCTATTCTTCGTACCATTTCAGGTTTGGTGCGCCCAAGTGCTGGGAAAATCGAGTTCTTGGGTCAGGAGATTCAAAAGGTTCCGGCTCAAAAGATTGTAGCCTCAGGACTTTCTCAAGTTCCAGAAGGACGCCACGTCTTTCCAGGCTTGACCGTTATGGAAAATTTGGAAATGGGAGCTTTCTTGAAGAAAAATCGAGAAGAAAATCAAGCTAACTTGAAGAAAGTCTTTTCTCGTTTCCCACGTTTGGAAGAACGGAAGAACCAAGATGCAGCAACCCTATCTGGTGGGGAACAACAAATGCTAGCAATGGGTCGTGCACTTATGTCAACGCCAAAACTCTTGCTTCTGGATGAACCTTCTATGGGATTGGCCCCAATCTTTATTCAAGAAATCTTTGATATCATCCAAGATATCCAAAAACAAGGGACAACTGTTCTCTTGATCGAGCAAAATGCCAATAAGGCCCTTGCCATCGCAGATCGCGGTTATGTTTTGGAAACAGGGAAAGTCGTTCTTTCCGGAACAGGAAAAGAACTCTTAGCCTCAGAAGAAGTCCGCAAGGCCTACCTTGGTGGATAAAATACATAGAAAAGAAAGGTCATTGAACCTTTCTTTTCATTCTTCGCTTGTTTGATTTTTCTAAATTTTGAAAACAAGAGAAAACTGCTGAAAGCGTTTGAAATCAAACTTAAAATCAAGTATAATAAAACTAACAAAAGCATAGGAGAACTTGTTATGGCTGTTAAAGATTTTATGACGCGGAAAGTCGTCTATATTAGTCCAGATACTACAATTGCCCATGCGGCAGATATCATGCGTGAACAAGGCTTGCACCGTTTGCCAGTCATTGAAAATGATCAATTGGTCGGCTTGGTGACAGAAGGAACGATTGCAGAAGCAAGTCCTTCCAAAGCAACCAGCTTGTCGATCTATGAAATGAATTATCTCTTGAATAAGACTAAGGTCAGAGATGTCATGCTTCGTGATGTCATTACTGTATCCAAGTTTGCCAGCTTAGAAGATGCAGCCTACCTCATGTATAAGAATAAGGTGGGAATCCTTCCAGTCGTGGACAATGACCAAGTATCCGGTGTCATCACGGACCGTGATATTTTCCGTGCCTTCCTTGAAGTTTCCGGCTATGGAGAAGAAGGAGTTCGGGTACGCTTCCTTACAGAGGACAAGGTTGGTGTCTTGGAACAAATCGTTCACTTGATTGTGGAAGAAGGCTATAATATTGCAAATACAGTCAATATCCCAACCAAGGATGATCAAGTAGTGATCGAGGTTCAGATTGATGGCGTGACAGATCTTGATGCTATCCGCACTAAATTTGAAGCCAATGGCTTGAAGGTGGATGATATTACTCGGACAACCGCTAAAGTTATCTAATAGAATAAAACAAGAGGCTGGGACAAAAGTCCTAGCCTCTCAATTGTTTTTGGATTGTCGAGCAAGACGCAGTGGTTGAGTGGGCTCTACTACGCTGATTTCATCAGCTTTTACAGCCCTACTCAACTGTGCGGAGGTGGGACGACGAAATCGAATTCTAACGAATGACCGATTTCTGTCCCACTCTCTGTTTTTTTATTTAACGAACGATGGGTTGTTTCTGTTCGTCTAAGGTGAAACCTTCGCCAAGAATTTCATGGGCTTCTGTAATGGTGATGAAGGCAAATGGATCGATTTTACTGATGATATCTTTCATTTGCTTCATTTCATTCCGAGAAACCACGCAATAGATGATATTTAAATCTTTGCGGCTATAGTAGCCCATTCCTCGAATAAAAGTAACTCCACGGTCGAGATCTTTGGTGACTTTTTGGGCAATCTCTTCTGGTTTGGCAGTTACAATGAGGAAGCCTTTGCCGGCAAAACCACCCTCTCCAATCAAGTCAATGACCATGGTGTCAATAAGAATAAAGAAGAGTGTGTACATGGCTGTTCGAACATCCTTAAAAACAATGACAACTGTAAGGAGGACAAGCGCATCTACTATTAACATCAGTTTTCCCATTGAGAGGGAAGTGTATTTATTAAAGATGCGAGCGAGGATATCGGTTCCCCCAGTAGTTCCTCCAGCATTAAAGATGATACCAAGACCAAGACCAAGCATAACCCCTGAAGCGATACAGGCAAGGAGGATATCTCCTTTGAAGGCTTGAAAGATGAAACGATGATAGTGGTGGCTGATGGGGATTGCCTCAAAAATAGCCATCCAAGCAGAAACTGAAAAAGTTCCAATGAGGCTCAAATAAAGAGATTTCTTACCTAGTAATTTCCAAGCGAGAACAAACAAAGGAATATTGATTAGTAAGTTCATCAGGGATACGGGGATTTTAAAGAGATAATAGGTGATCAAGGTAATCCCAGTAACTCCACCTTCATAAAAGTGAAATGGAATCACAAGGAAATAGATCCCAAATGAAAAAATACCGGCACCAAGAATGATCGCCAGAATATTTTTGAGTTTAAACATGATAGTTCATCTCCTAAAACTTTATAAGAATATTGTATCAAAAATGTGAAAAAATGAAAATGTATTTGAAACATTTTCTATCCTTAAATGCAAGATTTTTACCCTTATTTTTGGTAAAATAAAAAGAAGAAAGTCAGAAAGAGGTCATTATGGTAAACGGTACATTAATTTCATTCGAAGGTCCAGAAGGAGCGGGAAAATCATCGATCCTCGAAGCCATCTTACCTCTATTGGAAGAAAAAGGAATTCCTTATATCACTACGCGTGAGCCAGGTGGGGTCGACATTGCTGAAAAGATCCGTCAGGTTATTTTGGATCCAGACCATACTAGTATGGACGCTAAGACGGAGTTATTGCTCTATATTGCCAGTCGACGCCAGCATTTGGTGGAGCGAGTCTTGCCGGCGCTTGCTGCTGGGAAAGTCGTTTTGATGGATCGCTTTATTGACAGTTCGGTGGCTTATCAAGGCTATGGACGTGGTCTGAGTGTGGAAGACATTGAGTGGCTCAATCAATTTGCGACCGATGGACTCAAACCTGATCTGACCCTCTACTTTGATTTGGATGTGGAAGAAGGCTTAGCTCGGATTGCTCGAAATCAAGAGCGGGAAGTCAATCGTATAGATCTGGAAGGGCTAGGGCTTCATCATAAGGTCAGACAGGGCTATCTATCCTTAGCTGAAAAAGAGCCAGAGCGTATTGTGAAGATTGATGCCAGTCAATCCTTTGAGGCCGTCTTGACAGATGTCCTGACGATTCTAGAAAAACGTTTGGGGACTCTAAAATGAAGCTAGAAGAGATGAAACAGCTTCAGCCAGAATTGGTTGATCGCTTCACCCATATTTTAGAGAATGGACATCTTAGCCATGCCTATCTCTTTACAGGCTCTTTTGCCAGTTTTGAGATGGCTCTCTTTTTGGCTCAAAGCCAGTTTTGCGAAGACTTGCAAGGAGTCTGGCCTTGTGGCAAATGCCGGTCCTGTCGCTTGATTGCGGATGAGGAATTCTCAGATGTCAAGATCGTGCGTCCAGTTAATCAAGTCATTAAAACAGAGCGGATTCGCGCCCTGGTGCAAGATTTTTCACAGTCCGGATTTGAAGGGAGTCGTCAGGTCTTTATCATCCAAGATGCGGACAAGATGCATACCAATGCGGCCAATTCCCTCCTGAAAGTTATGGAAGAACCTCAGAGTGAGATCTATCTCTTTTTGTTGACCTCTGATGAAAATCTAATCCTCCCCACCATCAAGAGTCGTGCCCAGCAGGTTCATTTTCCCAAAAATCAAGCCTATTTGACAGAGCTTTTGGAAAAAGAAGGTTTAGTCAAATCGCAAGCAAGGTTGGTGGCTCGTTTTAGTTTTAGCCTCGAGGAAGCAGAACTACAAAAAAAGAATGCCTCATTTTTTGAATTGGCAAAAGTTTGCGAGCAGTTCATAGACCGTTGCCAATCTAGTCACAATCGCGCTTATTTGGAAGTGACCCGCCTAGTGAGCTTGGCAGATGATAAGGAAAAACAAAGTCAGGCTTTTCGTTTGATGGAGTTGGCTTTAGAAGAACAGTTACGCATGAGTCGCGCCCAGCAATTGTTAGAGAAATTAAGCCTTGCTCGCAGTATGTTGAGGGCCAACGTTTCGTTCCAAAATGTTCTGGAATATATGGTTTTGAGCCTAGAAAGTTAAGGAGACAGAATGAATAAAAAAGAATTATTTGATGCTTTAGACGGCTTTTCACAGAATTTGCTGGTCACCTTGGCTGAGGTCGAAGCTATCAAGAAAAATTTAAAAGAAGTGATCGAAGAAAATACAGCTCTTCGTCTAGAAAATGACAAATTGAGAGAGCGCTTGGGGGAAGTTGAAAAGACTTCATCGGCTAAATCTCAACACCATGGTCGTGAAAATTTGCAACGAATTTACAATGATGGTTTTCATATCTGCACCTATTCCTACGGCCAACGTCGTGAGAACGATGAAGAGTGTATGTTCTGTGACGAGTTGTTATTTAGGGAGTAAGCATGCAGATCCAACGAAGTTTTAAAGGGGAAAAGAAAACAGGAGTGCTTTATCTTGTCCCAACACCGATCGGCAATCGCGAGGATATGAGTTACCGCATGGTCCAGACCTTAAAGGATGTGGATTTGATCGCAGCGGAGGATACCAGAAATACAGGCCTCTTGCTCAAGCATTTTGAGATTAGGACCCCTCAGACTAGCTTTCATGAGCATAATGCCCAGGAGAAAATTCCAGATCTGATCGCTCATCTAGAATCTGGTAAGGACTTAGCACAAGTTTCAGATGCAGGACTCCCTAGTATCTCTGACCCTGGTCATGATTTGGTCAAGGCAGCGATTGAACGCGAGATTCCTGTCGTAGCTGTTCCTGGTCCAAGTGCAGGGATTACTGGTTTGATTGCCAGTGGCCTAGCCCCTCAACCTCATACTTTTTATGGATTTCTGCCTCGCAAAGAGGGGCAACAAAAGGCCTTTTTCCAAGAAAAAGTGGCCTATCCGGAGACACAGATCTTTTATGAGTCGCCCCATCGGGTGAAGGCAACCTTAGAGAATATGTTGGCTGTCTATGGGGATCGTCCGGTTGTCTTGGTTCGTGAATTGACCAAGATCTACGAAGAGTATACTCGGGGTAGGATTTCTGAGTTGGTCGCATTCCTCGAAGAAAATCCCCTCAAAGGAGAATGCCTCTTGATCGTCGAAGGTGCAAAAGAGCAAGAGCTTGATCTAGAAGAAGTCGACTTGATCCAAAAGATCGATACCTTGGTCCAAGATGGCATGAAGAAGAATCAAGCAATCAAACAGGTCGCTAAACAATATGGCCTACAAAAGAGTGAGCTCTATGCTCAGTACCACCAAGAATAAGAAAGGACAGGTACAGGATGGAAATTAGAATGGCTTATCCCAATGAGATCCAGCGAATTATGGAAATTATCCAAGATGCCAAAGAAAGCCTAGAGCAAAGAAAGGTTGACCAGTGGCAAGATGGATATCCAAATGAAGAGATCATTATTGAGGATATTCTTGAAAGTCGTGGCTATGTAGCCGTTGAAGATCAAGAAGTCGTCGCCTATGCGGCTGTCTACAAGGGAAATGAAGTGGCCTATAATGAGATTTACGATGGCAAGTGGGAGCATGACAACTATATGTATATCACGTTTCACCGTGTCGCTGTGGCCAAAGAAGCTGCTGGGAAAGGGGTAGCTCAGACATTCCTTCAAGGCTTGATCGAAGGTGAAAAAGGGCCTGATTTCCGTTGCGATACGCATCCGGATAATCTGGTCATGCAACATTTGCTTGAAAAATTAGGCTATCATTATTGTGGAAAGGTCCCAATTGATGGCGTCCGTCTGGCTTATCAAAAGATCAAACGAAAAGCAGAAACCAGTTTATTCCAAGTGGTCTCAGAAGAGGACCGCTGGGACCAAAGAGCAGAAGCAGCCTCCAATGACTCTTTATCTTAAACAGTTCTATGAAAGCCCTATGGGACTTCTTTCGATCATTGTCAGTAAAGAAGGCCTTGTAGAACTTGATTTTTATGATCCGAAAGAGGAGGAGTCTGATCCCTACGGGGCGCTGGAGCAGTTCCATCCCTACCATGAGAAGGTGAAGGAGTGGTTGGACCATTATTTTGCAGGGGATCCGATTGCCATCAGCTTTCCACTAGCACCGCAAGGGACAGCCTTTCAAGAGCGGGTATGGCAGTTATTGCGAGAGATCCCATATGGTGAGACCAAGACCTATGGCCAGCTTGCCCAGGATCTTTCTTGTGGCTCAGCCCAAGCAGTGGGACAAGCTGTTGGACGCAATCCCTTGACTATCCTAGTTCCCTGTCACCGCGTGATGGGAAAAAATGGAGAATTGACAGGCTATGCGTCTGGACTCGATCGTAAACGTTGGCTCTTACAACACGAAGGAATTACCTGGAAGGAGAAATGAAATCAATGTATACCTTTATTGAATACCCAAAATGTTCGACTTGTCGAAAGGCTAAATCAGAATTGGACGGTCTCCAATGTGAGTTTCAAAGCCAAAATATTGTTACAGAAACGCCGACTAGCAAAGAATTGCAAGACTGGATGGCAGCATCTGGCCTACCAATCAAGTCTTTCTTTAATACTAGCGGGATAAAATACCGGGAACTCGGTTTGAAAGATAAGGTGGATCAACTGACAGTGAAAGAAGCAGCGGATCTTTTGGCTAGCGACGGTATGTTGATCAAGCGCCCCCTACTTGTCAAAGACGGAAAAGTGGTTCAAGTAGGCTACCGGAAACCATACGCAGACTTAGGTTTGTAAGAGGAAAGGGAGTTGGACTCCCTTTTCATTTTGAGTTGAAGATGATATAATCTTACGAGTGAAATCAACGAAAGAGAGTTAAGCATGAGTATTTTAGAAGTGAAAAATTTGAGTCACGGTTTTGGGGATCGTGCGATTTTTGAGGATGTGTCCTTCCGTTTGCTAAAGGGAGAGCATATCGGTCTTGTCGGCGCCAATGGTGAAGGAAAATCGACCTTCATGAGCATCGTGACTGGTAAAATGCAACCAGACGAAGGAAAGGTCGAGTGGTCTAAGTATGTGACCGCTGGTTACCTGGACCAACACGCTGTCCTGAAAGAAGGACAAACGGTGCGTGATGTTTTGCGGACAGCTTTTGACGAGTTGTTCACAGCAGAAGCTCGGATCAATGACCTCTATATGGCCATGGCAGAAGACGGAGCTGATGTCGATGCTCTCATGGAAGAGGTTGGAGAACTCCAAGAGCGTCTAGAAAGTCGTGATTTTTATACCTTGGATGCCAAGATCGATGAAGTGGCGCGTGCTCTTGGGGTCATGGATTTTGGGATGGAGACGGATGTGACCTCCTTGTCAGGTGGGCAACGGACCAAAGTCCTCTTGGCCAAACTCCTCCTTGAAAAACCAGATATCTTGCTACTAGATGAGCCGACCAACTACTTGGATGCAGAGCACATCGATTGGCTCAAGCGCTATTTGCAAAATTATGAAAATGCCTTCGTCCTCATTTCCCACGATATTCCTTTCTTGAACGATGTGATCAACATCGTCTACCATGTAGAAAATCAGCAGTTAACCCGCTATTCAGGAGACTATTACCAATTCCTTGAGGTCTATGAAATGAAAAAATCGCAGTTGGAAGCGGCTTATGAGCGTCAGCAAAAAGAAATTGCTGATTTGAAAGATTTCGTAGCCCGTAATAAGGCGCGTGTGGCAACGCGAAATATGGCCATGTCTCGTCAGAAGAAATTGGACAAAATGGACATCATTGAATTGCAAAGCGAGAAACCAAAACCCTCTTTTGACTTTAAAAATGCCCGGACTCCAGGACGTTTTATCTTCCAGGCTAAGGAGCTCCAGATCGGTTATGATCGCCCTCTGACCAAGCCTTTGAACTTGACCTTCGAACGCAATCAAAAGGTAGCGATCGTCGGAGCCAACGGGATCGGGAAAACTACCCTCTTGAAGAGTTTACTGGGAATTATTCCACCCATTGCTGGTGAAGTTGAGCGTGGGGATTACTTAGAGCTTGGCTACTTCGAGCAAGAGGTCGCAGGAGGCAATCGTCAGACACCGCTTGAAGCAGTCTGGAATGCCTTTCCAGCTCTCAACCAAGCAGAGGTTCGTGCAGCCCTTGCCCGCTGCGGGTTGACCACCAAGCATATCGAGAGCCAAATCCAGGTCTTATCCGGTGGAGAGCAAGCCAAGGTACGTTTCTGTCTCTTGATGAACCGTGAAAACAATGTCTTGGTCTTGGACGAACCAACCAACCACTTGGATGTGGATGCCAAAGATGAATTGAAACGGGCCCTGAAAGAATACAAGGGATCGATCCTCATGGTTTGCCACGAGCCAGACTTCTATGAAGGCTGGATGGACCAAATCTGGGACTTTAATGAATTAACGTAAACACAAAAAGAGAAACTTGTCTCGCTTTTTAGAATGAAGAAATTTTGTTGTTTACATAAAGCGGCACAAGTAATTAAAAAAATCAAAATGATTCTATTTTTAAATTTAGTCGAGTAATGACCGAAACTTTCCGCCGTGAGAAAAGTGCTTGAAACCGATTTGTTTCAGGCACACGGAATTATTGAGACCTTAGGCTCAATAATTAGTCATGGAACTTCTTAGAAGTTCGCTGACGTCCGTACTCACCTAAGGAAAGTTTTTAAGAAGAATCTAAAAAGAGAACCGCGCGGTTCTCTTTTGTTATTTTTTGAAATCATAGTCTTTTAAGATCTCGATTTTTTCAATCTTGATATCTGTTTTTGGTTTGTCCTTATCATCGGTTTCGGCAGCTGCGATTTTATCAACGACATCCATGCCATCGATCACTTGGCCAAAGACAGTGTAGTTGCCCCCATCAAGGGTTGGATTTCCACCATTCTTATAGGCTTCGATAATTTTAGCTGGGAAGCGATCAGTCGGGAGCTTGCTAGAAATATCTTCCTTATTTTGGTTGATATAGAATTGACTACCGTTGGTATTTGGACCAGAATTGGCCATGGCAAGGGCTCCACGAAGATTGTAAAGGTATGGAGAATACTCATTCTCAAAACCAGTACCTGAATCTTTAGATTTGTCTTTGCCCTTCCAGATGGATTCGCCACCCGTACCGTCTCCTTTAGGGTCACCCGTTTGGATCATAAAGTTGTTGATGACACGGTGGAAAAGTAAGCCATTGTAGTAACCTTCTTTTGCATGGGTCAAGAAGTTCTCAACTGCAAGTGGGGCATATTTAGGGAAGAGCTTCACAGTAATATCCCCTTCAGTTGTCGTGATTTTAACCTCTGCTTCGTCTTCAGCCACGTCAGTTGATAGTTGTGGGAAGACCGCATTTTCATTTGTCATGGCATCGTTAAAATCTTTGCGCAGTTGTTCTAATTTCTTTTGATCTTTTTCACTAGAGCTAGAAGTTGATGTCTGCTCGGTCTTTTCTTTGCTTGAGCTTGAAGAGCTAGCGTCTGTCTTATTGGACGAACAAGCTGTCAAAGCCAAGCCAGAAAATAACAGTAGGGCGATTAATTTTTTCATATTCTTCCTTTCCAACATCGTTGTCTTCCTCTATTGTACCTTAATTTTGCGATACTTTCAAATTTAGATGGAAATCTCTATTCACTAGAGTTATTTCAAGATTGACAAGGGTTGATAAATCACTAATTAAAAAGGAAGTTGCATATAGGGATGAAATCCGGTATGATGGAAGGTGCTTTTAGAAATGTGAAATAGATTTTTTATTGAGGAAGAACGTCATAAATGAAACAACCACGTAAATTTTATATTTACTCGAGAAGTTCACTGTATTTTTTGATCTTTTTGGCAATGTCGATGCTCATCGCTGTCATCCAATTACTGATTGAAGATAATTTTTTTGAAAACCTAAAAGTCTTATTAGCTACTTGTTTACTTCTAGTGACAGTTGGATGGATTGTTTTTTCATCGATGGGAAGAATAGAGATTAAGGACTCGGAAATAGTGGTAGATCGTAATTTCAAGCACTATCGTCTAGACCCATTATCCATTGTGGTCCGTTTAGGAGAAAAGGACTCGACGCGAGGAATCACCAATTATCCAATTTATGTGGAAGGAAAGGTCGTGGGGCATGGGACTTCTGGTCGTTCAATTACACTTAAATTTCTTGGCACCAAACGGAAAAATAAGGAATTACTGAAGTACTATCAAGAGCATTTTCAAAACCTAGTAGAAGCAAATAGATCTCTTGAGCAGGATCCTACGGAAGTGGACTTTGAACAAATTGTATTGGCATCGAAGGATCGACAACAATTCCCTTTACGCGATTTGGTCGAATTTGGTGCAGATCGAGGGAATCTCAAAAAAACAGTATTTTATCATCCTAAAGAAAATAAACTATATGTCGGAAAAAGTGTTCCATTTCCCATTATCTTTACTCCGAGCACCGTATCTTTTTATGGTATTTATCTGTTAACGGATCGAGTATCCTTTCATGGGCTCATTCCACTAGTGCTATCGTTCGCATTGATGCTTGTCATCGCTATTTGGCAATTGAAACACAGAAAACAAAGGTATACAGTGAATGTCATTCCTTATGAAATGCCTGAGAATTATTTTCAAGTACAGAAATCGAATGGATTGAAAACCTATTTGCTAATTCTTGTTTTTGGACTTATCACCTTAGGATTATCCCTCTTATATCTTGCCTTCGGAAGCTTTTTGTTGTTTGTAAGTTTTTTGATGTGGTATTTCTTTGTTGTATTAACATTATGTGGCCAATTCAAGAAAACACACTATTTAAAAATTTTGGAAAAGAAATAGTTTTCTTAATCCTTTAAAGCAATATTCACCCGTAAGGGTGTTTTCTTTTTGGAGTAAATCACTAATTAAGAAGGAAGTTGCATATAGGGATGAAATCCGGTATGATGGGAGATAAGTTGTTTTGTTGGAAAATGAACGAATTCCCTCAAAAACCGTATCATGAATAGGAGGATACAAATTGGATTATAAAACTCTACGAAAAAACTATAGACTCTATACTAGATCTGCTGGCTTGTTGGCAATGCTTCTGATTATTTATATTGGGTTAGTGGTCAGAGATACTCTTCTTCAGACTGCTGGTCTCTTATTGGTCCTTGCAGGCTTGTTTTTATTCATCAAATTGCTTAAGAAGAGCTACACCAACAAGTGCAGCACCTTGCTCCATGTAGACTTAGATTTAGCTTTTTGGCAGCAATACCTTCAGTTGAACAAGAATGTGAAAAAGCCCATTTTACAGATAGATATGAAGCTAACATCGGTCGCCTATTCTTTTATGATGGGAGATTTCGATGCTGTCATAAAGGAAGCTAGGGAGGCACTTAGTCAGAAGGAACTACCTCAGAAATATAAGAACTTTTTTGAGAGTTATCTAATGCGATCAACGGTCCTGACAGATCCTGATTTGTCTAGAGAAGAGCTAAAGGCTCAGTTAAATGGATTGACCATTACAGACCCTACACTGGCTGAGAAAACAAAAGAGGTCTGTCTCGCTCTTTATGATTTAACCATTGCGCATCAAAGCAATGATTATTTCGAAGACTTAAGCAATGACTTCAAGTACCAGCAGTTGGAAATTATCTACTACCAAGCCTTGAATGCTACTCTTAAAGGTAATCAGCACAGAGCCACTGATCTCTTTCACAAGTTAGTCTCAGAAGATGAGTCGCTCTATATCGTTCGAATGGCTAAACGATACTTGAAGAATGAAGACAGTCATCTGTAAATCCTCCAATCGAAATAGACATTAATTGAAAGAGCCTGAAAAAATATAAGGAGTTATTGGAAGATAAGAATGAGAAAATCAATATTTAAAGCCAGTTTTTATGAAAGTCGCCGTTTGCGTCATGATGGCTTTATCGATTATATGGTCAAGGACACAAATAGTCGGAAAATCTATACAAAGCCATTAAGTATTGCGAGAAAACTATTTTCATTTACGGGCATACTGTTCATGTTTGGATTTTCTGCATTAATGGAGTCGGAAATTCATCATCCTGATCCTGATGCACCATTTGATACCTGGGGGATCAATTTCTATCCACTTTGGCTGTTTTTCTTGTGTTGGTTTTTATGGTTTCTTGCTTGTAGAAAAAATCTGCGTAGAAAATATGATGCAAAGATTCCTTATGCTAGTATCTTGAATTCGAATCTGTATCTGATTTGGTTGGTATTTGTCTTAAATCTGTTTTTTATCACATTTATAGGTAGATACCTTACGATTTTGGGATTGTTACTATTCTATGTTCTTACCGGAATCATATTGTTTATGATTATTCAATCTAGAATGAAATTTCTAAAAACTCGTCTTTATGGAGTGCAGGATCCTAGTGCAACTGCCAAACAGCAAAAGTTCATCGAAGTCATTACTGGATTAGGTGGGTTAATAGTAGTAGGTTGGTTAGCTCTAAAATTTCTTTTCCCCCAAGTTGGGGAAGTGAAAGCTGATTTTTTAGGAACCATATCATTTATAGGAATGGTATTTTTTGGAAATCTTATCACTTTGGGTATGTTAGTAGTGATGCTGTTACCCTATTCACTTTACGGCTACTACCGAAATAAGTATTCAGAAGAATATCGAGAGTTCGAAGGAAAATCTCTGGAAGAGTGGTATGGCAAGAAGTACTTGAAGAGACACAAGGAGTTATTAAAAAATGGATAAGAATTTTAACGAGATGTCGTTTGATGAATTGAAATGTTACCGCAGAGAAGGTCTTTGGAGATCTTTGGGCTTATTACTGGTCATTATTTTTGTGATTACGGGAATGGTCTTTATGGATGTTAACCATGTTTCTCCGTCCAATCAGAATCGTTTTCGGGGTATTGGTTTGACAACGGTCATTGCTCTCTTTGGCTACATGAAGCCTCTGATGGCAGCAAATCGTGTGATGCGAGACCATCCGGATTGGATCAAGAAATCAGGTTTCCGAGCGAAAATTCCCTTACCAATGGATTGGCATGTCAAAAGGCTTTGTGTCCTTGGAGCGAGTCTCTTGGTGGTTGGAGTAGGATTTGCCTCGTCATAAAACCACAAGTCCAGCAAACAAATGTACAAGATCAAATTGATATCATTCAAATGGATAACGAATTAGAAAGAGAGCAAAAATTCGACCAAGTTCTAGATACCATCACACCGGAGGATAAAAAATCTGAGTAAGATCCATTTTGGAATTTAAACGTCATTGAACATCTTTCTAAACAGCTCTAAAGAACAGTGCCCACTTGGTGCTGTTTTTCTGCTTTCTGCTCTAAATTTTCGGAAATGATTTTACTAGAGAACTAGCTTGGAAATGTGATATAATAAAGGTTATGGCAAACAATAATCAATCAAAAAATACACGGTCGACGAGACGACTGTCCAAAGCAGAATTAGAAAGAAAAAAAGCGATTCATCGTATGATTACGACCATTCTCATCAGTCTGGTCTTAGTCTTTGCGGCCTTGAAATTAGGGGCTGTGGGAGTCTTAGCTTACAATCTGATCCGTCTTTTTGTCGGAAGCTTGGCTTATTTGGCTATTTTAGCGACCTTTTTCTACCTCTACGCTTTTAAATGGCTGGACAAACACGAGGGGATTATCTCAGGCTTTCTCAGCTTTTTTGTAGGGCTTCTCTTGATGTTTCAGGCCTTCTTTGTATCCTCCCTTCAATTAGACAATAATGGGGTCAAGGTCACCTTTTCAAGAATCATGGCAGACCTGCTTCACTTGAGGGTGGAGAGCTTTGCTGGTGGGGGTATGATCGGTGCCCTTCTCTATGCTCCGACTTCCTTCCTCTTTTCAAATATTGGCTCTTATTTTATTGGCCTTCTCTTTATCGGTTTGGGGATCCTCTTGATGAGCCCTTACTCCATCTATGACCTATTTGAAAAGGCTTCAGAAGCCATCCACGCTTCTATGGACAAACGAAAAGAGACCCGTGAGCAGAAATTTCTTGAAAAAGAAGCAAGAGCTGCTGAGGAAGCTGCGGCTGCTGAAAGAGAGCAAAAAGAAGCAAGGGCAGACCTTCCAAGTCCTTTGTCAATGGAAGGGCATCCTGTAGATCCTGAAACGGGAGAGGTGTTGGCGGAAGAGCCGTTTACAGAGTCCTTCCCAGAAGCTGAGATTGTTGCACCAGCAACACCAGAAATCTACCTGCCAGATGAAGAATGGCCGGAAGAGCCTGAAGCATCCGAAGAGCTTCCGATAGCCCAAGAATTCGAAGACGATGGGGAGGAAGTTCAGGTGGATTTTACACCTAAGGAACTCCTTCAGTACAAGCTTCCAACCATTGATCTCTTTGCGCCGGATAAGCCCAAAAATCAATCCAAAGAGAAAAACATCGTTCGTCAGAATATCCGCATTTTGGAAGAAACCTTTGCAAGCTTTAACATCAAGGCGACAGTGGAACGGGCGGAAATCGGTCCTTCTGTTACCAAGTATGAAGTCAAGCCGGCTGTCGGTGTGCGGGTCAACCGTATCTCTAACCTTGCAGATGATTTGGCCTTGGCCCTTGCAGCCAAGGATGTGCGGATCGAAGCACCGATTCCAGGGAAGTCTCTGGTCGGAATTGAAGTGCCCAACTCAGAGATTGCGACCGTTTCCTTCCGTGAATTGTGGGAGCAGTCCAAAACTGATCCTGCCAAACTCCTTGAGATTCCTCTTGGGAAGGCTGTAGATGGTTCAGCTCGGACCTTTGATTTGGCCCGGATGCCCCATCTCTTGGTGGCTGGTTCGACAGGATCTGGTAAGTCAGTAGCGGTTAATGGGATCATTTCGAGTATCTTGATGAAGGCCCGTCCGGACGAAGTCAAATTTATGATGGTCGATCCTAAGATGGTGGAGCTTTCTGTTTACAATGATATTCCTCACCTTTTGATTCCAGTGGTGACCAATCCACGCAAGGCTAGTCGGGCCCTGCAGAAGGTTGTCGATGAGATGGAAAATCGCTACGAGCTCTTCTCAAAAGTGGGGGCTCGGAACATTGCTGGCTTTAATGCCAAGGTTGCGGAGTACAATGCCCAGTCTGAGATGAAGCAAGTACCACTTCCATTGATCGTGGTCATTGTCGATGAGTTGGCAGATTTGATGATGGTCGCAAGTAAAGAAGTGGAAGATGCCATTATTCGCCTGGGACAGAAGGCGCGTGCGGCCGGGATCCATATGATCCTTGCGACCCAACGGCCATCGGTTGATGTTATTTCAGGTTTGATCAAGGCCAATGTGCCTTCTCGTGTCGCTTTTGCGGTATCATCCGGAACCGACTCACGGACCATCTTGGATGAAAATGGGGCAGAGAAATTGCTCGGTCGCGGAGACATGCTCTTTAAACCGATTGATGAAAACCACCCGATTCGTCTACAAGGATCCTTTATCTCAGATGACGATGTCGAGCGGATTGTCAACTTTGTTAAAGAGCAGGCAGAAGCCGATTATGATGATGCCTTTGATCCAGGCGAAGTATCCGAATCGGACTTTGATGGAGGCATGGGTGGCTCTGACGAAGGCGATCCTCTCTTTGAAGAGGCCAAGGCGCTCGTGGTTGAAACTCAAAAAGCCAGTGCGTCGATGATTCAGCGTCGCTTGTCAGTTGGCTTTAACCGAGCGACTCGCCTCATGGAAGAGTTGGAAGCAGCCGGTGTGATCGGTCCTGCTGAAGGAACCAAACCTCGTAAAGTATTGCAACAATCAGTCTAGGGGGAAGAGGGCACTTGCCCCACTCCCTTTTCTTTTTATAGAAAATAGAAAGTAGGACCAGATGAAGTTAGACATGATTCATCATATTGCCATCATTGGACGGGATCGCGATGCCATGTTGCATTTCTATGTGGACCAGTTGGGCTTTGCGATTGTCAGTGAATATGACCGTCCTGAACGCGGAGATATCTTGATCAATCTCCGTCAGGGGCAGCTGACTTTAGAACTCTTTATCAAACCAACGGCTCCAGAACGACCTAAGATCCCCTTGCCAGAGCATGCGGGGCTTCGTCATCTGGCCTTTAAAGTGGAGGATGTGGAGGCGCATCTAGCTAGATTGGATCAGCTAGGTATTGCAAACACAGGCCTTCGCTACGATGACTTTGATGGCAAGAAAATGGCATTTTTCTTCGATCCAGAAGGACTGCCCTTGGAAATACATGAGTGAGGAAAGCAATGAATAAATTAGAAGGACTCAGTCAGGAAGAAGTAGCAAAAAAGATCCAAGAGGGCAAGCAAAATAAGGTCACAATCAAGACAGAAAAAAGCCTAGGACAGATCATTCGAGACAATGTCTTTACCTACTTTAATCTGATTTTCCTGGTTTTGGCAGTCTTGCTTGTAGCTGTGAAGTCTTGGAACAATCTCTTGTTTGTCCCGATTGTAGTGGTCAACTCCTTGGTAGGAATTGTACAAGAAGTTCGCTCTAGACGGATCTTGCGTCAGATGCAATTTTTGCATATGAGTGAAGCGGTTGCTATTCGCGAGGGCAAAGAAATTGCCCTCCCTATCGATCAGCTGGTGGAGGGCGATCTGGTTCGTTTTCAAGCTGGAGACCAAATCTATGCGGATGGGGTCTTATTGGAGGGCGACTTAAAAGTCGATGAATCGCAATTGACCGGTGAAGCTGATGAGGTCAAAAAAGGAGCGCAAGATGCGCTCATGTCAGGTAGCTTTGTGATTGCTGGTCAAGGACTGGCACGATTGGAAAAAGTTGGGAATGACTCCTACATCAACCAATTGAGCTTGGAAGCCAAGCAGGTCAAGTCCCATGAGGAGTCTGATATGGTTCATGCGGTTAACCGCATCGTAGGGATCATTGGTCTCCTTATCATTCCGCTAGGTTCCCTCCTTTTTCTTCGTAGCTATATCAGCCTAGGTGACAGCCTTAAGCTCAGTGTGACTTCAACAGTCGGAGCCTTGATCGGGATGATTCCAGAAGGTTTGTACCTCTTGATGACCTTGGCGCTGGCTCTTGGTGCTGTCAGATTGGCCAAGGAAAAGGTCTTGCTCAATAGTATGAAGGGGATTGAAACCTTATCGCGCGTGGATGTCCTTTGTGTCGATAAGACAGGGACCATTACAGAGCCTGGTATGGAAGTGACAGAGATTCGTCCAGTTAAAGACGCTCAAGACTTGGAAGCCCTAGCTCAGTATGTAGAAGCTAGTATGGATCAAAACGATACCATGGATGCGATCCGAAAATGTCACAAGACTCCAGTCAGCCATCCTTGGAAGGCTCTTGAAATACTGCCCTTTACGTCCAAGAAAAAGTATGGGGCGATTGCCTTTGAATCGGGGATCTATGTATTAGGCGCACCAGAATTTGTTTTACGAGAGAGCTTCTCTGAGCTTGAAAAAGAGATCACCCCAGCTACGCAGGCAGGTAATCGGGTCTTGGCCTTTGGAAAATATAGGGGAGAAGAACTTAGAGAGACGTTAGAGGCTCCTGTAGATTTGGTGGCCTGGATTATTCTCTCCAATCCTTTGAGAAAAAATGCCAAAGAAACCTTCGCCTACTTCAAAGAACAAGGAGTGACCATCAAGGTCATTTCAGGGGACAACCCTGCTACCGTCTCAGCTATTGCACAAAAAGCAGGCATTGAAGGAGCAAAATATCTGATTGATGCCAGAACCTTACGGACGGAAGAAGATTTGCACCAAGCGGCGAGCCAGTATACGGTCTTTGGTCGGGTGACACCAGAGCAAAAGAAAAGCCTTGTAGAAGGCTTGCAGGCAAAAGGACATAAGGTCGCTATGACCGGAGATGGTGTCAACGATATTTTAGCCTTAAAAACAGCGGATTGTAGTATTGCGATGGAATCTGGAAATGATGCGACCAAAAAGATGGCGCAAGTGGTCTTACTGGATTCTGACTTTGGGAAGATGCCGTCTATCGTGGCAGAAGGTCGGCGGGTGGTCAATAATATTCAGCGATCAGCTAGTCTCTTTTTGATCAAGAATATCTTCTCCATTTTGTTGGCCATCTCAGTGATGCTCTTAGCCTTTACCTATCCCATCATGCCCTCGCAGATGTCCTTGATCAGTGGCTTTACGATTGGGATTCCAGGATTCTTCTTGGCGCTTGAGCCTAACAGTGAGCGCATCAAGGGACGCTTTATCGAAACGGTCTTTAAACATGCCTTGCCTGCAGCCTTGACGGATTTTATACTGATCTTTAGTCTGGTTTTATTCTCTTCAGCATTTGGTATGAAATCGGAAGAGCTCTCGAGTGCAGCCATCTGCTTGATGGCCTTCGTCGGTTTTGCCATCATCTATCAAGAATCTCAGCCTCTCAATCACTACAAGAGACTGGTTCTTCTAGGAAATATCCTGGCTTTTATGGTATCAAGTAGTATCCTAGGAAAATTCTTTAACATGAGCCCCTTGAGGCTTCAAACGCTGCTTATCTGCGCCATCATGGCAGTTCTTGCTCTCGTCTTGATTCAGGTCTTCAAAAAATTAGTGGGCTGGCTCTTTCATCGGAAGAAATAAAAGAAAAGAGCAAAACAGATAAAATAGTTTCGATTGGATGACGATATTTTTACTGTTCAGTTAGTTCTAGAAAATAGGCATCCCATTCTTGTGCTTCGGCTTTTGAAAGTAACAATGAAACCGAATGGATAACATTATCATGGAGAGATCTCCCTTGCTTTGGATCTTCCCAAATACTTTGATAGATGGCCTTTAATTCTAGTAAGTATAATTTTTGAAATGCAAAATAGTTAGGGAAATGTTTTTCGAATAGAAGTGTTAGCAGTTGTTTGCTAGCACTTTTTTCTTTTCTACTGATTAAGACAGATACTAAATTTAAAATCGTATCGATTTTGATTCGATCTAGATTGTTCTTAAGTTTGTCCGGTGTATTTTCCAAAATTGTATCCGTAAAGAGAACAATAGCCTCAGTTGTGAAATAGGAGACCACACTTCCCATTAACCCAATGTCAAGATTGGTCCAATAATCTAATGAAAAAAAGTAATCCGTCAGTTCATTTATTACCTGCTGTGAAACGGTTTTGTGCTGTTTTTCTGCAATGATAATCTCTAAAACGAGGGAGAGGATGTGGTAAATGTATTGATGCTTTGAGATCGCTAATTCTTGCAAATCATTTTTTATTTGAAGAAGTGATGGCCAATCCGAGTTTTCCATTGCTTCATCCATTCGTTTTTTCAAGGTTAAAAACTCAGCACTATGGAAATCGCTCCAATCAAAGATCTCATTAATCTCCACAATCATGTACCCCAATAATTGAAGCAATATATCATTGGATAGATTGGTTTTCCCGTTTTCAAAATCAGAAATACTCGAAGCAGAACCAGCGATATTCCCAAGTTCTCTTAAGGAGATTTTTCTTTGTTTTCGAATTAATTTAAATTTTTCTCTAATGTCCATTTGTTCGGATTTCCGTAATTTTTCATATACTATTTTTTTATATTA